>Ga0157363_1004411_pt1 | contig 12967 bp, 5 predicted proteins | sample AttsexASBM1_FD_111477 | JGI IMG/M metagenome (GOLD analysis project Ga0157363, IMG submission 111477) | Fungus gardens microbial communities from leaf cutter ant in Ribeirão Preto, State of São Paulo, Brazil - Atta sexdens ASBM1 | ecosystem: Host-associated > Fungi > Mycelium > Unclassified ...
CTGCACGAAGTACAAATATAAATGGTGAAAATAAATCGGGATGAATATCTATACTTTTGAAATATGTATCGAAAATTAAAATCGTTACAAATTGCCACGTTTCTATATATATTCGTGCGTATATATATATATATATATATATATATATATATATATATATATGCACGATACTAATAAAAGAATTGAAATTCGATTGATGGATAAATGTGTATCTGCTATCTTTTCTCTAGCCTTCTAACTTCATTAATTTATAACTTTGAACGTATGTGAATTTTTTTATTAATTTGATATGTATAATAAATATATTTTGCTAAATTTATTAAAGTTATTTTATTAATATCAAGGTCATACTTATTGTAATTTGACGTTATTTTAGAAAAAGTATCAAAAAAAATTGCTATTTAACATTGTATATTTTTATTAAACAATTTAAAATTAAAATTTTTTTAAAAGTAGGTATGCATAAAATTGGTTACAAAATATGATTTTGTAATTAGCATTCATTTTTTTTCTTAGAGCTTTGTTTATCGAGCATCCCTTGTTTTTAATTAAAAAAAATTCTCTTGTAAAAGAAAATTATTTTTCAATATTTTTATTGAAGAAAAAAATCGATTTTAAATTGTTAACCTGAAAATGAAAAATATATCTAATGCTTTTATGAAAAATATCCTGTATGTTAAAAAAAAAAACAGAAAAATTGTATAACGAAAAGTAAAATATATTATATTTGTAAAAGTAAAATTGTATAACGAGAAGTAAAATTTGATTTACATAACAAACTTTATATAACAAAAAGTCAAATATATTTGAATTGCGTTTATTGCGTTTTTCAAGTCTCTTTGCATATAACTTAATGATTTTTTATTAAATTTGGATATCTTATAGAGATGTTAAAAATGAGTTGGATTTAATCTTAATGTAAACGTGACGTCAGCGCAAAAAAATGCAATTAAAATATTCCTCACTCGTAAAAAAAAGTTCTATCTCTTTCGTTCGATTCGTTGGGTCGAAGCTGAAGAGCCGAACCGTAGAAACGAAACGAAGGCGTCGGGCAAATTGCGATGAGCTCGAAATAAGATCGTAACTTTTACCGTCCACTTCCATTGCACGGAGGCGGAAAACGATCCTCCCTCGCTATTGCGAAGGTCATTCGCCCGGTGCCCCAGAGCGATCTAAATATTCAGATCGCTGGGCGCAACGGCGGTCTGAAATCCCCTCGGCTTTCCTTCTTACCTCTTTCTCTCTTTTTTCTCTCTTCCTCTGTGTCGGAAAATTGCAACGAAATGCGGGCGAAAAGACGGCAGCGATCCGTACTCGTTTAAATACCTTAATCCAAGAGCACCGATGCGATTCACGTGCAAATCCTTCGGGGTCACGTGCAACAAGGTAGTCGGCATCGAACATCTCGGTACGAAAAGTGATTTTTCGCTCGACTCGGATTTTCCGGGGAAAAAGGCGCGGCTGCGAAGATTATTTTGCGACGATCGATACGTTAGTAACGCGAGAAATATGTGCCCGCTGGAGGTATCGTTATTCCTCCTCCATCATCGGCGTTTTATGATACGGCTGCGGTTGCTGCAGCTGTTACAATATATCTATCGGTACTTTCGTATCGATAACTCTATGCCATTCTTTTTCGCGGCCGCTTCGCAAACCATTTTCCAGCGTAATGAATTCCGACATCCGCCACCGCTGGGCGTGAACGCTTGTAGCAATAACACGCTAAATTACACACGATATCTAAATTGGCACTGAAGCAACTGAAAAGCTCATAAAGGAAAATTATTATCTGAATTTTTTTTAATTTATTTCACGATATGCCATTTACTAAAAGAATTACAAGAAGTTTTACGTTGAGATCATATTCACATTTGTCAGTCCTTTGCGAGTCCAAGTTTCATGGAAAACTGCCTAAAATTGATATTCTTATCATCTCAGTGAGAATTTTTGTTGAAAATCTATCTGTATTTATTGTTTTTGGTCGATATTTTTCCATGATTAATCTGTCCCCATGATTGATTTATTCCTATATCATAGATTTTTTTCATGAGATATCAAATTTATTTGAAATTATATAAACAAAGATATGTGTAAGTAATTAATACATATTGTTAAATAATATATATTGTTAAAATATATTTTTAAAATTTCAGTCTTTGAGGAAAAAAATTAATGAATATAAAGTTAATAACTTTCTCTTTTCTATTCAATCTATGAATCATTATCGGATTCTTTTTTCATTCGCAAATTAATATTAAAATAACATGCTTAAATGATTAATATAAAAATGCCAGATTCGAAAAATACAAAGATAATTTTAAAAACGTCATGTCTTTTCTATTCTTTTCTTTCTTATAATATCTTTGACCGAGATGTGCAGAGAGTTATTCTATTGCACCTGTCGTAAATCTATGACTTCGGGCGTGACCGTAATAACAAGAGTAACCACCCATGTCAAATGACGCCGCTAGACAGAAGGTGCAATTACTGGAGTTGCTGTGAAAAAAGGAAAGAAGCGCCGACATGAACCCGCCGGCAAATCCAGCTTTTTCTCAACTCCCCTGAAAACGAATGGTTCGTAATTTGCTGAACAGCTAGTCGTGTATAAATCGATGAAAATTATCTGAGTTATACATCAAATCTATCCGCGAACAATCTCGCTCCGCAGATGTGTTTTTTTCTGTGTGGAACATAACCTTTGTCATCTTCCATTTTTTTTCTCACAAGGAGGAATAAACCATTTTCAAATAACGGTTGATGCACAGAAAGAACATTTTTACTGAAGTAATCTCTAAAATCTAAAAATCTAAAAATCTAAATGCGGATCTGAAAATAATTTTATGGAATTATCAAAATAATTATGTAGCTCAAGCTGGTTATTAGAATGTTATATAATTTTTTGCAGCTTATCATTGCTTGAATTTTCTACATAATTATTTTAAAGGTTCAGCAAAATTAATTTCAGATGTATATCTAACTAAATTTTTAGATATTTTAACAAAATCGGTTTTTCTGTGCGCGATAAGAATGCCCCTATTGAAAATTTTTTTTCTAAAATTAATATTATTTATTTTCGTAATAAATTCATTACATTTTCGTAATGAATTTTGTAAAAAATACTTTACGAGAGCTAGAATGAACTATTCTAGTATTATAATTATCGTGCATAGATGTAACGCGGAGTATATAAATTAATAAAATTTGAATAAATCCTATACAACACAGTCCTATATAGTCTAACATGATGTGCTTCACGAGAAACACGCAAGCCGCATATGTTATAGCGTTGTATTATATCGTGTATTATATACGGCACAATGACGACAAGCAAGATATAAACGAACACCGAACAACTTGGCCAAGTTATAGTGTAGAGAAAATTTAATCTTTATCTTAATAATCTTTCCACTCTCTCTCTCTCTCTCTACCACTCTCCTAGTCTTAAGTGCACTTCGGCATTCGTAAGAATACATCTACCCGTCGCTCATTATCTTTCGCGAATGATGCCCCGCACGCGAATTCTCTATGCAACCAACAAAAGGACATTTCTTGATATCTCGCGCCTGCCTGAGCGAGCACTTGCTTTAATTAATTTCGTAGCGGCAACTAAGACCGAAGAGCTTATAACGAGCTTTTCCATGCACTCCAGGGAGTCCTTCTCTTTGGCTTTCCTAGAACTCGCCCCTTATATATCATCACGGCTGTCTTCGTATATCGAGATTCGAGAGAGTATCTCCACACATACATGCACACACGCACACTTCGTTGCACGGATATCACATTGTTGGAGCATGAGTCTGCCGCACCTGAGGCGTATCTCGGTGGAAAGCTAATGAAGTGCAAAGTTTTCCACGTAGACTATCAGCTTTTGCTCGCTCGCTGCGATATGTCCTCGTTAATTAGAGGGGTTACAATCTACCGTTTCCATTCGGATGCGTTGACATCAAACTAACAACTTGACTCTCTTCCCTTTACTATCCTGCGAGAAACAAAGCTTCAACGATTTCGTTGTTAAAATTAAAATGAAGAGTGCAGTGATCTATTTCCTTCAGAAAACGCATAAATACGATTGTATTATACGATCATATATATTAGATTAGACAATGACAGAGTGTCTATTATTTTAATATAATTTCCTTTTTAACTTACATAAATGAACTCATTAAATAATTAAAATGTTTAAATCTTCGCGTAAAACTTTGAAAATGTATAAATAAAGTATAAATAAAATTATAATAAAAATGAATAGAACAAAATATATTAATAAATACGCTTAAAGTAGAATTTTTACATAACAAAAATTTTTTGTGACATGTTGTAAGGCAATTCAGAATAATATTTATTTGAATGTATAAAAACTGAAGATTGATCACTTTAATTTTTAGAGAAGAGTACACTCACTTGAGATAGTTATAGAAGGAACATTCTACTTTTAATACGTATCAGATCTTGCGAAGATGCCAAAGGTGAAGAGCTATACTGGTGTCTTAAAGTTCGTTCAACTTCTCAGTGTCCCGAGAGACAAGATACTTCTACAATACATTGCGGCTCATCGCCATTGTCTTCAAGATGGCAGTCTCCATTATCATCAACGTGATGTATTATAAGAAAAACAATGAAGAAAGATTTATCTTAACCAAAAGTAGGGTATCTTACTTGTACAAGCCATTCTCTATCTAATTCACTCTTAAGCTGAAGCGTAATAAGCTCTGATCTAATCTAATTCCATCCAATCTTCCTCCAGCTATAGATACATCCCGTAACTATTACAGTTCTCTGATTATTCAACTATAGATACTTTGTATGCCTGTTAAAATTACTCGTCCCCTTCTATCCGTGCATTGAAAAGACGCAATCGATGCTTTGGCGTCATCGTCCTCGACTATTTTGAATCTCGGTCGCTGGGGAGTCATTTTGAATGATATTCAATATTTGATAACAGAATATTAAAAATATTAAAATTAATTTGAGAGGTAAAATTTGAAAAATTTTGAAGATATTTATTTTCTTATCTTAATTTTAAAAGTAACATCGGATTAATACTGTTAAAATAAAATCAAGATAAGAAAAGAGTTAAATACTCTAAACATGGAGTTCATATGTTAGCGATAGATATATCTTCCGCCATTAAATCCGGAATATGCAGTGGAGTTAGTTTCAAACACTAAGCAAACACTTCTACTACTTTGAGACATATATCGACCGTTCCTGAGTGCATTTCTAACTCAACAACTTGCAGTGCACAAAGTGCACGGGTGCTACGGACCATTTTGCAGCATCTGAGCACAGCTACACTGACGTCACAGTTCTCGAGTGATTCCATTAAATTTTCTCAGCAATTAACTACATTTTATCAATTAAATTATAATTAAATAAAAATCATAATCTTCATTCGCACATAAATTCTTCAAAAGTTTAACATATATCTCGAACACGTTTCTTTCGCTGTAATCTTACTTTTCATTTTTTAAACCTTACTCTTTACTATATTTACTAAAAAATATAATTTATTTTTTGAACTCTTCTCACATATTATTTTCAATATTATAGCATAAATATACTTATATTAATAAACGTCATAAACTTTTTTAAATATTAAAAATTAATACTATTGAAATATTAAATTAATATTTTTAAATATTAAAAATATTAATATTATTTAAAATCTATACTACACAACTACTGTAATAAATTTACTTTTGAATTTTTTTTTTGTACATTGTAAATATTTTAGCATAAATATATAAATGAATGTTGTGAACTTTTTCAAATATTAAAAATTAATATATATTATTTAAAAGCGATGTTATTTACACAATTATTGTAAATAACTTGTATGATAATTATAATTTCAAACATCTCTGCAATACTTATATTCCATTATATTTTATAATTTTAGAAATAATAAGTGTGAACGTTTTCGCTTTTATTCATACGATAGTAACGATTGTAACAATAGCGAATGGACGACATTAAAAGTTTCGAATTGTTGAATGAAATATCAATCGCTTTCTATTTCAAGGGACAGTCGATCGTTGCTCGCATATTAAACTGTCCCCTTTTATATTTGACTTCTGCGAATATTGAAATAACTGAAATCGATAAAAGATCGGTTTTTTATTTCTACGTTTTTATTAGATTTTTAATGCTTAACTTGAAAAATATACGCTATCCACGATACTGTATATTTCAAAAAGTAGTAAATGTTTTGTCGAGTGCTTTAGAGCTTTGTTACTCCTCGCTCGTGTATTTAATGGCTGCCATTACAGATTTCAATTAACCGGAAATTTCACTAATCGCTTGTTTAGCTACGGAATTTGGTTAAAGGCTAATTTGTCAACCGGAAATTAACTGGTACAGAAATTAACATAGTTCGTGTACTAATACGAATTAAACTTCTCAGAAATAATCAGAAATGTCCATCAAATAAACTTTTTGCTAATTAAAAAAATAAAATGCTAAAATAAAGTCTATGCATATCTCAATGCAATGTAGTTCAATGGAATTCATCAAACATACAGTACATAAACGTGTGGCAATAGAAATAAAATTTATATTTTCCCTTTGTCGCGATTTGTCGAATAACATTAATCATTCAGCGTACACTACAACTTCTGAATACTCAATCAGCAAATTTCTTTCATGTTACAGATACACTGAGTTTAGGAGATCGGACGATAGATAACATGGATAGACACGCGATCCAGACCAGACCTCGGCAACAAATGCTGGATCATTCTTCCGGCCCGAAGTCGAAACCGGAACCCACCTTCGACTTCACACAGAATAGCAACGTGACGGCCCTGATTGGAAAAACTGCATACCTCACGTGCCGAGTTCGCAATCTAGGCGACAAGACCGTAAGAACCTTCATTACATTGCCTTGTGAATTATAAATTACGAAACAAAGATATCGTCTACATAATAGGAGCGTTCACCCTGCTTGGAATATTTCTTGCAGTTGTTATACAGAATAGACAAGAATCTTCAATTTATAAGTGGAATTATTTTTCTTTTTATAATTACAATTAGGAACTTAGGAATTTTTACAATTAGGAATTATTAAACAAATTTTAATTATGTTCTTGAAAAACAGCGTTATCGTTCTTGTTATAGATTTATTGTTATAAATTAAGCTTATGAAGGCATTTAAACTATCGTCAACACACACACACACACACACACACACACACACACACACACACGCACACACACACACACACACACACACACACACACACACGAAAGGTAGACAGAAAACCGATCTCCATAAAGGAATTTTAGAAGAAATGATTTACAGAAATAATCAAGTTGCGCGGAGTGATTTCGATTGAACATTAATTAACCTTAGAAGGAACTAGGAACTCAATTTTATCATAGACACAATACTATTATTACTAATCTCTAAAAGGGACGATCAGAACTATGAGGTGGTCGAATTGATCGAATTTGCGCACATCATTATAAATGTAATCTTCCAAAGATTCACCAAATTCGATTCTTCTAAAATATCATATATTCAGTTTCATTGTTTATTTAATAAATGCATTCTTTGGATATTACATGTTGATTCGCATTCATTTTAAACAGTATTTTCCTTCATATAAACCAAGGATTTAGTTATTCTATTCTAACGATGACAATAGAGATTCTTGTAACAGCAATAGTAATTTAAAATCGATTCCATGTTTTATGAAAAATAATAGAAAATTATAAAAAATTATAGAAAAGAAGAGAAATGTTTGACAAAAATAAAACATTACACAAGATTTTGCAAACCTCTCCCGAAAAATTATAATTTCATATTGAATTGGAATGAACCATTCCAATTGGAATCTTTCTTTAATAAAAAGAGTCGCTAATAGTTCTCGAACTCTAAGTAATTGAAAATATTAAAAGCTCCCTCAACTTAAATTAAATTATTCATACTTCAGTGGTAGAAACAGTTAACAAAACTTTATTTTATATTTTCTTCAGTAATATTTTAGAAAGTTTCTGATATAACCATTAAGAATAAAGATTAAAGATTAAGAAACCAACAAAAAGAAGTCTCTTCATTAAACTCAGCAAGAACTAATTAATTAATTAAGCGTAAGATGCAAACGAATATAAAATATCTTGAACTTCAATAATATATTTTTTAGAAATTCTTATATTTAAAAAAATATTTTATTGTATTTAATTGCAACGGAATAATTAAAACGATTAAACAATTAAAACAAGAGAAAGGGAGAGAAGACTTAATTGAAACATTATTGTACAACGCAAAAACGTCAGCCACAATAAACATGTATAAACGAAAAAAATTGATTTTCTTTATTATTGTTTTGTTGCGTTACGTAGTAACTATGTTTAATGATAGAATCAGGATTTCGCTGAAAAATTTTTCCGCATTTCTGTTTTCTCACAAAGCAATTTAATTATTCGCGCACTAGTGGTTAAGCTATCGCAACGCGAAAGTCAATTTACGAGTTAGTTTAGTTTTCCCTGAGGCTACTTGTTGCAAAGCCAATAAGTAAGTATTGCTAAAGTAAGTATGAGCAAGTATTACTAATTCACTCTACATCTTAAAAATATGTGTTCCGTTCTTCACATTTCATGAATTATTTTTCTTTCTTTGAAACGTTTTGAAAATGTTTGTTACGTTTAATTTTATGGGAAAGCTAAAAAAAATTAATTATTCTAACGTCACTTCATTTCTAATATCACACTAAAAATAATCAGAATAAGAACTTTTTGTTGTTCGTATTAAATGATTAAATGAAAATATACAGAATAGGAACATATATCGAAGAGATTTTTTTCGGCCATTTAAAATAGCAATAAAAATAATTTCCCTTCTAAATATATTGCTGATGTTTCTTTTCGACGAGATTTACAATATATTTATACGTAAAACAATAAATACGAAACTTGAAAACAAATAGTCAGGACGTGATCAATTTTATAAACATTTATATAGGTCACTAGACATAATACCACTAGATTTTGTTTCGTAAAGTCGTATCAAATAACTATCAATTACTATCGGATGTTGTAACAATAAAAGGAAACAAGAATTTATATCACTTTTCAATCAATAATTGCAGGAATGTCGCTTCAAAAATAATGTCTGCCAAAAAAGTATTAAATACTTCTGTGATATTTTAAATATTTAATAAAATAATTTTTAACTTAAAATAGAAATACTAGTTTTTATTATATTTTATTTTTCCTCAAAGTACTTTTAATGAAAAAAATATTTTTCATTATTTCTTTATTTAAAAAATGTATCATACTATATATTTCTAATAGAAATATTTTAAACAAATATTAATTAAATAATTATTAGTTAAAAACAATATTCAAAAATATACCTTATTATTATTCGGTTTAAAAGAAATTAGGATATTTTTTCCTTTTAAACTTTATAGAATTTGCAAAAGAATTTAGTAATCCTTAAAATATTAAAATTAGTCAAATTTGTCTTCTAACATTTTTTTAATAATATAAAATGCTTTGCGAAAGGAAATATATTTTATAAATATAATAAATCTAATACATATATTCTACAAATATTGCACATACACATTGTATTTTGCATTTTCGGTACTTAACTGAAAGCATGCACACAATCGAATGTTTCAGGAAACGCACAATACTGAAATTATCTTCATTCAATGTTGATAGATTAAATTCCGATACATACTTGATGCAATGTGATATCAAAAGGGGAGAGAGAGCTTTTAATCGTATTTCGTGATACAAACGCCTGTCTGATTAGCGCTAACGCTATCGGATTATCAGGAGAAAAACAACAAAATTCCACGCAATGCAGCTCATGGATATTAAAAAAAAGACAAAGAGGCGAAATTACTGAAGTGAAAATACAATATTCTACAAAATAATAAAGTAATAAAAATTTCATTTAAAAAGTGGAATTATTTATATTTCCATCATTAACACAAGAATTCGTGGTGCGTTTCTTTGCTAATAATTTCGCGAATTACAATTTCATACAGAAAACCACACAAATAAAAAACAAAACGCTCACAGCATACATCGTGTACATTTAATCTTTGATCATTTATTTAAGTTAAAATGATGTTTTATATTTATAAAAGCAAATATTTTGCAACTTAACTTTACAATTAAATTTCAATAAATTAACTTCACGATTATTTTCAATATTAGTGGAAAAACTGTAAATAAAGATTTGTTTTTATTTGAATGAGATTTCAAATAACATCGAAGAATATTGTAAAATTCTAAATAAGATTTGCGAAGACACGTTTTTTGTGCCATCGTATTCAGGCTGGAAATATATTCTGACGTGCGTCACGAAGTATCTTTCAACGCGCGTGTGTTAACAATTATTGTGTCAATATCGAACGAGATAGCAGTTAGTATATACTTGACAAAAAGAAAGATATTCACGAATAAAGCTAGAAAACTATTGAATTCCATAAGACGAAACAAAAAGCAACTAACATAGATAACTGCACGTTCAACAATCAGCACAAAAGTGCTCATGAAAAAGAAACGATTATGAAAATAGAAAAAAATAAAAAAGAAAAGAATAACTCTTGTATTTTTGTCTCAGGGATGGACTTAATATTAACAGTAAACTAAGCATACTAAAATCATAATACAATATTAATATAATTTTGTATAAAGGCATATAATAGAGTGGTTGCAAATTATCCCCACTTCTATTTTTTTCTGACTTCTGCTGCAGTGTATTTCCGCATAGCATAATTACTAGAACTCCATACAATTTATCAATAAAAATGAAACTTAAAAAAATTTTAATTGCGTTTTAAGCTAAGATTATCTTTTGAATTAAAAAATATACTATAATAATTTAAAGTTATTAGCAGAGAAAGGGGTGGAAAACGATCGCAAACTTTTTGTGCTTTCTGTAAGTAAAGGCATGCATTCGGCTAGCTCACCTTACAAACAATATGAGAAACCATTTGCCACACGTTACGCTCGCTTTGGCTTCACTTAACGTTCGACATTCATCATTGCCGACGTCTTCTTGCAGTTTTCGCGCGGATGCAGTGTTTCCTCTCCCGTTCCTCGCACCGGCGCGTCCACGAGTCGCCCCATTCGTCCCGATGGATAAGTTGGGAAGCGCTAAACTGCTTTTGTTCCCATGCAATAGCTACTACACTAGCCAGACACCGCGAAAGATGTAAACTTCGTTGAGTAAATACGCTAAGTGGTGCCAACGTCGGGCACATATGTAAACGGCATTTGCACGACGCGTATATACGTGCGCAATGGGGAACAGTGTGCCGAACCGACACACTCCTGACCTCGCCCGGTTTATATACGAGGTCGGAGCTCTGTGAAAATATCGACGAACAGCCAAGCCGCCCACACTCCTAAAGACCAACCCCTCCGGTAGGGGAAAAGGCAGAGCGTTGAAATTTCCCGCATTGGGGACGCGCAACCCGAAAACCTCGACGTTAATATGCGTCGAACTTACCGTTACCGCGAATTCCAATGTTATGGTTTTGCTTCCATTGCCTCGCGATTGCTTTCGGGATGGATGGTTGACAGGCGATAACGATAAATTATTTTAACGCGGGTTTTGCACGCATGATTTTTCGAGCACTATGATTTAGAAGCATTATGATTTAACGATGCATATATGCAATATACGATCGAAAATGTGTAAAAGATAGAAGTTCAAGGTACACAGAAAGCACGTGCGTTTATGTACATTTCTTTAATTAAATTTTAATTAATTCGGCATATATTAATGCATTTAATAATAAAATAAAATTTTTATTTTTTATAATTTTTTTTAGTATAAAAAATATATGAAGTGAGGTGTTTTTTGGTGGGGGGGGGGGGGGGGGGGGGGGGGGGGTTCCTGTAGAGCACAATTATTATATCCCCCATTAGCTTGAACGACGGCCTCTATTCTCGGAAGTGTTCGCACCCACGCTGTAATGTAGCGCTGTCCATGCCATACGAATGCTGCCTCAATAGCGGTCCTTAATGATGTCACATTGGGATGCCGAGATTTGTTTGTGACCTTTCAACTACGCTCCATACGTAGTAGTCCAAGGATTTAAATCTGGGTTGTTGGGAGGCCAGAATGAGAGCCGAGGCGAGCATACACTATATTAAATATGTAATATGATTGAATTAATCATATTTATGGCTAATACTTCTAATCTTTTCTCTCCGTGTACGAATTCATCATAGTACATATAAACCGAGCATTGAGAAATAGAAATAAGAAGCTCAAGTAAAAAGGACACATAGATCAGATTTCAACATATGGTCACCTAAAGATTCAAAGGTTACCATGAGATTCATGAATGAATTTCATTAATAGATATCTTGACGCACACATATACACATACACATACACAGAACCTTCAGTTTCCAGCGCACTTTCTTCAAGAGATCTTTTTGGGAACGATCTCCTTTGGAGATCTGTGTTACACGGGAGGTAACCGCATATATTGTAAAAACGGGCCTTGTGTTATAATAAACGATGATTATAAACGCTTGAAGCATGTAAGTGATTAAACCAAATACTAATTCATAGGATTTTGTTAGTCATGCGCTTTCTTTCGTTTTCTTCGTGCGCAACAAGAGAAAAACGTACAATTACGAAATTCTTAGATGTTTCGCGTTTATAAACGCGCATATAATGTATCATTTTATTTTTTGTTAATATATTCGGTGAACGAAGATAAAATAATCGTGCTTGAAATCAAATGTATTCCTTTTCTACGTGAATTTACCTATTCAAATAACTACTCGATCACTGGATACATGTTACATTCGCAACATACGCGAAGTCGTATGAATGAACTCACGACGATGAATGACTTCATGTATAAAAAAAATATTTAAGAATAAACACTTACACTTTTTTCATTTCTAGTCTCATTTCGTTATTTTTTGAAGAAAGTTTTTTTGTGTAATTGCCGTAGAGCAATTTCCATGGCAATCTTGTATA
>Ga0157363_1004412_pt1 | contig 12967 bp, 9 predicted proteins | sample AttsexASBM1_FD_111477 | JGI IMG/M metagenome (GOLD analysis project Ga0157363, IMG submission 111477) | Fungus gardens microbial communities from leaf cutter ant in Ribeirão Preto, State of São Paulo, Brazil - Atta sexdens ASBM1 | ecosystem: Host-associated > Fungi > Mycelium > Unclassified ...
ATTTTTTTTGTACTTAAATTATTTTATATATTATTTTACTATCTTATTTATATATTATAAAAGCTTTTTTATATTTTTATATTTATTATTATATATATGATTAACAATAAGATTCGAGATAACAGATTATTTAATAAATGTATATAATTATCAAATAGAGTTCAATTAAAACATAATTATTTCTTATTTCCAGTTCTGTATTCAAAGATGAAGGATATATCACTTTTGAGAAAATAATTTAAATATCAAATTATCATAATTAAACATGTTTAAAAAAACAATTATTACATAAAATAGTATATAAAATTATATACTATTATGAAGAACATATTACTATGAAGAATGTTATAATATGAAGAACATATTAAATTAAGAAATTCTATTTACATACCTTCAGCTCGTCCATTTCTTTTGCTTGTTGATTACATTTCTCTTCCAACATAGATTTAACTGTTGTAACTAAACCTTCTTCACAATTCCTGTTAGCTTCTCTGATTTCACGTATAAGTTCTAAAACAAATAATACAATGTCTCATGAGAGTAATGGTCGTCCCATATGATGTATGAAATTAATAACAATTATGAATTTTAGAATTATCTACCTGATAACATTCCAGGTTGATAATCCGCAGGAGTACTATGTCTACATTGTGCCAATTTTGCTTTTACATTCTCTACATTCGACTTAGCTTCACTAAGTTCTTTAAATAGTTGGTTGTTACATTTTTTTAGCTCTGTCATCTGCAATATAATATTTGAAAGAAATCTTAATAATTTGAAAAAATATTGAATACACACATTAAACAATTAAATACATTTTGTATATTTCAAGTACTAACAACAATCCTACAAATAATCATATCAATAATAGAACATGTTTAATTATATATTATATTTACTTATCTATTTTCAAATAAAAACAAATACAAACCTGTTCAATAAGTGATAGGACAAGTTTATTACTACGGCTAATTGTCGTTATGGAACTTCCACTCTCAACACTATCGGAATCATCACTGTCTGAGTGAACTGATGGCCCAGCAGGTCCCAATCCAGGATCAGAGTATCTTCTGTGCTCCGAATTGAGTTCGTCGCCATTGACACCATTGTCTTTGTTAGCAGTAGGTGGTAAACTGGCATAATCTCCGTTTTGAAGGGCTATATGTACAGCAGATTCCAAAACTCCGTTTTCTTGCAGATTTCCATAACCATTAACAACACTATTGACATTGGGATGAACATTCGCCAAGTGCTTATTACAGTGATGCCTTTGTCTACTGTGGACGGTTCTAATGTTTGGCACCGGCATCGGCTGATACATTCTGTACATTGTAGGCAGTGAGACCGGCTGCATAGTGTATGTCATAGGTATCGGTGAATAGCCGCAGACGCTCGGATCCGACATCGCGGTGAATAGACGTTGTCCATTACCCGATACATTCTGTACGTCTGTCGGTTGCCACAGCATCTGCCTTGGAGGATACTCCATACCAGGCACCAGGCCACCGTCCTGATTATTCTGTGAAGTGTTCGGCCACGTATCCTGTATTGTATCCAGCAGGTTGCTTCTACGGCTGGATCGTCTCTTATTTTTCCTCGAGTGATTCGGTGGAATCTGACGCGGTGGTCTCGACGGGTTCGACAACCTGCGCGTTAATCGTCTTGTTTACACCAAAACATAACCCCTCGAATGAGCGATAAAATCGTGACTCACCTCTGCTCCATCCCGACGGACGACTCGATCCGCATCAAGAGGACCTGGTTCCTCGCAAGAGCGCGCGCAACATCCGCGAAACGGGGACGTTAGACGAGTCGATCTGACGATCCAGTTCTTGGCTGTAATGGCACGTCGTTGTGAGATATTTCCTGAGCGGTCTGAGCAGAGGCTTGAGGCTCCAGCGCGATATGATATCGTGCAACCTTCGTACTATCTTTGATAACTCACGCGCAAGATATTTTATCCAAGCTTATCGACAATCATCGTAACGCAACAGGAGGTTGAAAAGAAGAGAACAATTTTGTTAAAAAGATGAAATAAGATCGTGTTATCCACAACTACGTCTATCCACATTCACGCATGCTGCGGACGCTGCGCCCTGCGATGGTGACGACTACAGCGGACAGGAGACGATTTCACTGTTTCACTTTTACAAAAGGTGACAAGCGACCATCGATAACAATGACTATCAAACTCGAAATATCCTCGGTTGATAACGTGATATCCGAGCAGCCGACAGCTGCTTCATGTGTGATGATCTATGCGACTATATGTGACTAATGCGACATAACCTCCGAAAACGAGTATCAAAGAAAGAAGAAAATGTAATATAACCTCAAAGTGAGAAATGGCAACCGCTGGAAGACTGATGGAAAATGAAAAGAATAAGCCAATATTTTGTGAGTTGTCTGTTAATGATCTGGAACCAGAAATTACAGAGATCGAGAGTCTATGCGTGGAATGTGGCAAAAACGTGAGCAAACCCTACATTAATCTTGGAACTTCTCTTTAAGGCCCAGTTTCACTAATGTAAGGTTAACTTTAATTTGAGTTTAATGTATCTTTAATTTGGATTTAACTTACTCTTTATCTTTGTCTAATTCTAAGAATTGTAAAAATTTAGAGAAAAAGATAAAGAGAATCGAGGTTAAAGTTAATCTCACATTGATGGAAGACTTAATGTACATTCTGCCAATGTAGGTTAACTTTAAAAGTTTAAATTTTAAAAGTTTAACTTACTCTTCATTTTTTTTCTAATTCTAATTAGAGCTAGAAAAACATGAGTTTGAATCGAGATCAAAATTAAACTACATTAATAGAAACGAATATAAACCTGGTATGTCTAGATAAATACTGAACATGAAAGTTTATTGTAGGGTTCATTTGTATAGAAAATATAATAAGTTACATATATATATATATATATATATACACACAATGTAAACCATGTAAATTATGTTTTACCTGTCATCTATGTAAACAATCTAGAAATCATCAAAGCCTATGTTCTTTGTCGTTGCACTAGATTGCACTAAGATTTGGTTCTATCAAGATTAACTTTAATCTCTGTTCAATTTATTCTTTATCTATATATCTTATATATATTCTAAGAATTATGTCCATTTCTACTAAAGTAGATTAATTTTAAATCTTACTCTTTATCCTTTTTTTAGTTCTTAGAAGTAGAAAAAGATAAACAGTAAGTTAAATCAATGTTAAAGTTAATCTTATATTGGTGAAACCTATCCTAAAGCCTCTATCTTATGTCTATAAGATTTTTTATTTATATACTGTTTTTATTTATATACTGAAATCAATATTAAAGTTAAGATATATTAACAATCATCAAATTTAATTACTTCTTCCTGTATTATATTATCCTCTATATAATATTTTACATTACTTGTATTATCTACGTAAAAAAAATTTATGTAAACATAATCTTGAAATATTATATGGCACTGATTTGTTGCACAAGTCCAATTATTATTATATGCTATGAACATCGAATCTGATCAAATGATATCAGAGTTAAGGAATAAATGATAAATATCTAAATATTTGTTTGATATTCATTCGGTGTTCATTCACTAAATATATATATATATATATATCTATATATATATCTAGTTTTAAAATGCATGTTCTCTAAATGATCTTTATTTATTTTTATAAGGGGATTACCCGGCTGTTGTTGACAAAAATCCCACATTACAAAGATGTGGTGCTTATGTCCTTTGAGTGCGAGCACTGTGGCTATCAGAATAACGAGATACAAAGTGGAGGAAAGATAGCAGAGAAGGGAATCAAAATAACACTACAAGTAGTAACATCGCAAGATTTGAATCGCCAAATAGTTAAATCTGACTATACTAGCATTCATATACCCCACTTGGATTTTGAAATTCCTTCTCAATCTCAAAAAGGAGAAATCACGACTGTGGAAGGGATAATTGACAGAAGCATTAGAGCACTAGAACAGGATCAGCCCAGACGTAGAGAAGAATTTCCAGACACTGCTGTCGAGATAGATCTGTTTATTAGCAAGTTACGTGCACTGAAGATATTAGATGAGCCATTTACTATTATTTTTCAAGATATTTCAGGAAATAGTCATATAGAGAATCCAAAAGCGCCAATCAAAGATAGTCAGTGTATGATAACACATTTCAAAAGAACGAAAGAACAGAATCACATATTAGGAATTTATCCCGACAATGAAGATGTTTTGCTCAAACCTATACAGGAAGGAGAGTATCCTTTGGAACAACTCGAGGGTGAAGTGCTATCGTTTCCTACCAATTGTCCAGACTGCAACAGTCCTTGTGAAACAAATATGAAATTAACAAGTATCCTTTAATCATATCAGATTAAATTTTTATTAAATATTAGGAATAATATTAGGATAACAAAGCCGAAAGAGTTAAAAAATAAATCTCAATACACACATTGAAAAAATATTTTATGATTATTATTAGCTAATAAAATATTTTATGATTATTGTTAGTCGGAAATGTTTGTTTATTGCAAAAATTAATTATATAAATATTACACATGAATTTTTCCTTAATATAATATTAAGATATACCACATTTCAAAGAGGTTGTTATAATGGCTACCCTATGCGAGTCTTGTGGTCATAGGACTAATGAGGTGAAGAGCGGCAGTGGGATCGAACCTCAAGGAGTCAGAATCGAAGTGACAATAACAGGCAAAGAAGATTTCAGTCGCGATCTACTGAAATCCGAAACTTGTGACATGGAAATACCCGAACTCGAGTTAGAAGTCGGTCCAACTATTTTGGGCGGTCGATTCACAACCGTCGAAGGGATCATAGCAGCAATGAAAGAACAGTTGTCTTCATCTACGGCTTTCACTGGAGATAGTACCGATCCAGAAATTGTGAACAGAATGAACATATTTATCGCACAATTGGAAGAAGTTTTAGATGGTCAAAGAAAAGTGACCTTAATTTTAGATGATCCGGCCGGAAATAGTTACGTACAAAATCTTTCCGGTGATGGACCTGACGATAGATTAAAGATCACGAAATATGATAGAAATTTTGAACAGAATGAAGTGCTTGGTCTCAACGATATAAAAGTCGAAAATTATTAGATGTCTACTAAAAGAGAAACAAATATTGTTACAGTACAAATGGTATATGTAAACATAGCTAGATAACTAAAATGTTTTTGTAACAATTTTATTTTATTTTAAAACAACTTGTATCTTGTAAATATAAATTTTATATTACTTTCAACACACAAATCCATTCTAATTATCCTCTATTTTTAATAGCTTTTTAATCTTCACCTGCGTGTCTAGAAGAGAAAATTTGTTACTTAAAAAATTTTCTTACATAATTCATATAAGGCAGCTTAGTTACATATATTAAATATCCATTGTAGAAAACGCATAGCATACACAATTGGTACTGCATCAAGTTTTTTCAACGCAGGCAATCTCCTTATAACTTGCGCGCGCCACGATTCTGCATCCATATTCTCACATATAGGATTGTTAATGAATTTCAAATCTTGAAGATTAGGTATCTCTTGCAGGCGATTAAATTCCGCCCAATCTTTCACCAGATTGTTGCCCATATATAAAACCTTGAGCACTTTGAAAGCATTAACACCTTTGATCTTTTCAATCAAATTATAAGATATCCATAATTCTTCCAAGTGATCTCCAACTGCTTCCAATCCTGAGAACGTTTTGATATTGTTTCTGCTCAGAGATAAAATCTTCAGATATTTCAATGAATTAATACCGCTAATCTTTTCTATTACATTTGTCGATAAAGACAATTTCCTACGACAATATTTGAAAGAAATAATTTAATGAATGCACGATCTGTACAAATATTTATTGTTTATTCATTAGAAAAAAACGAACTCAACGTTACTTAATACCGCCAAACTGTTATCCATTCTCTCGATTGGAGGCCACTGGAAAGATAAAATTATATCCTTTTGTTCACTCGCGACCAATCCTGTTTTCTCTTCCCATCTGTGAATAGCTTCTCTGCATGTTGTCGCTTTAGCCTATATAATTTTAGATTTTATTTCTAAGGAGAGAGAGAAACATAATTATTTAATTCTTTAAAATCTATTAAACTCTACCATAATTTTAAATCACTTCAATAATTTCAATATAATCTTAACTTTTTAATAAGATTAATGTATCGTTGAATCTATAAGTGTCAATAAACATATCGGCAAATTCTCAGAAGTTAGATGTCAGATGTAGAATAATTTTCTAATATACAGAGTGCTGTATTTTAACTTTGCGAAATACAATATCTCGAAAAGTATAAAAGAGGAAAAATGTTTCAGACAAAAGATTTTATTTGTCTCCCTTTAGATTATACAACTTTTGTCTAAAACATTTCTTGGTATTTTTTATTCTTTTCAAGATATTTTGATACGAAAGTTAAAACGAGATACCCTTGTATATATTAAATATATATAGGGAGTCCGAAAACTTTCGTATTTCTATCGAATCAATTATCCAACATTAATTATGCGTAAAAATTAATTATGCGACTAAAAATTAACTTGTTACAATTAGAGTTTCTAAAAAAGTAATTTTTCAGTTACTTTTCAATTACATTTCTGTTATCATAACAGCATTTTTACTCAACATTGATATCATTAGAGATATCAAAAAAAAAAAAATTTACGTTTACAATTTACTGACCAATCAAAAAATACTTCTACGAAGCATTTGTAGCATCAAGTGACCAATAGCTTTAATCAGTATTTTAACCAATCACATTAAATTGACAAATAAGTTTAAAATGTAAAGTAACTGTTAGTAAATTAGTTATCAGTTATTGGAAGAAATGTAACTAAGCTAAGTTACAGATGGAAAAAAGTAATTAAGTTACAGTTACTGAAAAAAAATACCTGTAACTTAGTTACAACAGTAATTAGTTACTTCGCAACCCTGGTAATATACAAATAGATTTCCGATACAGAAAGAGAAACAAAAGAAATGTTACAAAAAAAAATTACATTTTTTAAATTTGCCGCGCATACGAATATTTTCGTTGCCGTTGACGTCCATCTTGGCTGCGTTTCATTTAACGCTCACAATGTTCATGGAATCATTTCATCTTTGTTTATCAAATGTTAAACAAAGACAAACTATAATATGCTCGCGAGCGTTAAGTGGAACGCAGCCTTTAAAAATGTTTTTATGCCATACTACGCCATCTACAAAATGGACAAAGTTCAAAAGAGAAGTAAAGTTGCTGCGTTAAGAAATTGCAAGGGAAGTACAATAAACACCTTATATTATTATAATCAATTAAAATTGATAGAACGCGATGAATTAGCAGAACATCGAACTGTCCACAGTTCGAGTCCGATTCGGCCAATGGCCATCGTGAACGTGCGCCTTGCCATACGTTGCGTCGGCCCGTTGGCCCGCGAAGTTGTTCGCGAAACACATTGATACACGCGGCTGACCAGAAGTCTGAACTCGCGAATGTGAGCCTGATTCGATTTTGTGCGTGCACCACTGATAAAATTGGATAAAATAGGATAAAATGCCGAAGAGAAAGAACAAGGTACGTTTATCCCGATAATTCGTCGTCATCATCATTGTCATCGCCACATTCGTTTATCGTACGCGCGCGGAACGCTCGTCCTATCCGGTGGACGGAGAATCGTACTATGGTAGTGGAAGTGGTGATGGTGCGCAAGACGGAGAAGAGGATAGGAAGAAAGGGAAAGAAAGAGGAAAAGGTTTCATTAGGCGCGCGAGGAAGAGTGAGATAAATCGACTCGACGAGGAAAAGAGAGTAGCGTGGCGGGCGCGGTACAGGGAGAGGAATTGGGGGAACAACCCCGACAGGCGGATCTCCTTAGCCACCCGAGAGGAGGATTGAGGAGGATGTAGCGTGACTCCGGTTTCTTGACCCGATCCCGATTCCAAGTTGCTCGCGCGCTCGTACGCGCAAGCGTGCGAGACCGCCCTCTCTGTTCCGTACGATAATCCGTTCTGTGCCCATTCGGCTCTTCTCGCCACCGACCGGGATTAATCGCGCGCGCGTTGCGCGATAGGTCCGTGTTCGGGTTTTCGGTTCACTTCTTGCCGACGCGTACGTCGCCGACGGCTACGACGACGACGAAGACAACGACGAAGACGTGTGCTACTGCTGCTCAATCGGCCGCGCGCCCAGGACGAGCGCAATGGTATTAATATTCTTTGTATCTCGTCCGTGCGTTCTCAACGACGCTCTCCCGCTGTCACGTTCTCTCCTTCCTCTTTCCCTCTGCGTTTAACGTTCGCGAGTGCGAAAGTCCCCGAGAATCCTAATGCGACGTTCCCCACGTACCACTACCGGCTACTCACTCCGCTTCTGTTCCAGGAGACGGCGAAGAGCGGCAAGGAGAAGACGAAGAATGGCAAGGACGTCGACGCCGTTGACGAGGTGAGGTTATATTGTCCCTCTCTCTCCCTCGGTCTCTCCTTTCGTCACTCGCTGCGAGTCTACTCCTGTCATCGCGGGTTATCACCGTCTACGAATCGCCGCGTGCGATTTTCCACGATACACGTTGCAACGCGTCCTGTTTCAACAAATGTTTCACTAGGAAATGCACTCCGGTGTGATTCCATGATGACGACGATGACAGGTTGGCCGCATGGCTAACCCGACATCTTGCATCTCTTTTACTTGCTTTTTGTCCGCTATCACGATATGAGAATCTTCTGTGCATAAGCATCGGGTGAATATTTGAATTGTGTGTAGCGATCATGTGACCTTTTTCCCCAAATATGAGAATATGAAAAATGAAAAATTTCTTCATTACTTCTAATGGTAACAATTTTTACTTTTTACATTTCCATATTAGGAAAAAAGTGTTATATGATTGTTATCCAGGATACTTGTGAATTTAAAGACATATTATAAAGCAGGTCATTGAAAAAAGATATTTTAAGTTATCTTCAAAGATAGCTGATATAGTTATCTTTGTACTACATTGATTGTCAATGCTACATAATGTAGTCTTGAAGAAATAACAGTATAATTTTGTTCATCACGCTGATAAGTTTTTCGATTCACGTGACACGTACAGTTGCACTATTTATATAATTTAATATGATTTGTAGTTTCTACAACCAACTATTGATTGTGAAAGTATATTTATATAATCAATATTAATAGTATGCTATTATGTTATAGATAACATCCTTCAAAGAAATGATAATTTGTGTCTAGAATGACGATGGGAATGCAGGAAGTAAAAGAAAAAAACATTTTTATGATCAGAATTTATTTTCTTTCATATGTACTTTATAAATACTAAATGTAATTCACAAAAAAATATTAAGATTAAAATAGACATAAAACACAACTTTTTATATGGATTAAATATCATGTATGATTTTACAAATATGATAATATCCGTAATACATATTTTATTTTTTAGTTACATACTTAATTTCTTTCACGAGAATATAATTTTTTCTTATAGTTAAATTTTTAATAAATTTAATATATAATAGAATCTTTTTCAGGTTCACAGTTGAATATTGATAACAAAAGTACTGTATTCTTAATATCATTTTATTTATTGTGATACTACATATTCCCCAAACGAATATCTTTTGCCAATCAGATATATTCAATCATAAAAGAATGATCTTGATATTCATCAAAGAACAATTAAGAACAATTAAGAGTGTCTATTGGCTTAATCTATCCAATTTGTTTATGTACTAAAGATTTTTTTATGAATCTTTATTTTTTTAAACAACGATAGAACTCTCACTAATTATTTTTTTATGTATATATTTAAATGATTGAATGTGTCTGACTGGCAAGAGGATGATATCTGTTTAAAGAATATCAAAATTATTTAATAGCAATCGAATATTTTTGCAATAGCCATTTTCCTTTTGTTTTTGATAATTTCTTAGCATCGAGCGATAAATATATTTTACAGTGGCTATAGCTAGAAATTGTGTTCGCAGTGAGGCGCTCGTAATTGATCAATAAGCAATCTAATCGTGAACATTTATTCATCGAGTCAGATAATGAAAGTTATTGTATCAGGGTTGAAACAATTCCGAGCTAGATGGCGCTCTCCGCGACATTTTAGACTCTTGTTTAAACTAAGGATAGGCAATGTTGACATCCAAATGATCAATTTAAAAAAATTATTTTTTTTAATAATATATCGGAAACATTAATGATAATCGATAACTCGTAATTTCTATTTTTATAGCTATTTTGATATTTGTAATATTAATAGGTGTTCATGGTTCTTCGAAGGAGCAGTTCCCGTACGATCACAGAAATGAATATTTGTAATATTAAACTAACAAAATTAAACTTCGGAATTAAATTTGGATAGACTTAATTAGTGATTGATTCAATCAATTTGCAGCAAAATTTCGAATTATATAATTCATTATTCTCAATTTAACTTTTTTTTCATATTAAAATTTATTCAATGTTAAATTACATAGAATTAATAATTCTATTAATTTTATCCAAATTAATAATTTTACTATTAATAAAATAGTATAAATATCTTTCTCTCTCTTCAGTTAATTAACTATCCATTATTAATCAAAGTTTTACCGAAGTTAAACACTAAGGGCCTGTTGTTCTATCTTCGAATGAGCTATATGGTAATATTTATCTAATCAAAAAAAAGAGAGAACGAGAATGAAAACAAGAGAATAAATTAAATTCAGTTCTAAAAATATTTAGCTACAATAAATGAGAACAAGTATCAAAGAATTAAGTGTAAAAATTAGGAACGAGAAATTAATTTTGACGTAGTGATATAATACTAATCAAATAATTTTACACATTTTCCAGCAAAGTCTAATCTATTTTTTTAAAAAAAATGTCGAATATTAAATAATCTACTTCAGAAATATCTATTTCAGATATTTTTATTCATAATGAATATCATATAATATTACAAAAAAATATAATTATTTATATCTATTAGTATAAATAGGCAGCGTTAGTAAAAATATTAAAAATACTAGCGATTAGACATTATTTTCTCAGGGAAAATACTATTAATCTGTTTAATGAGACATAGGGAGGAGGAGATATATTTCTTTTGGTGCGATAATATACAATATTTTGTATATTATTATCTAATACACTTAACTCTATTTTAACTCTGTTTTAGCATTTTATGTTTTATCGATTAAAAATGCAGTTTTGAATATATTAACAAGATATAAAATTTAAATATATATATATACAAATAATTTTTTTAATAATAACAAGGTATATGTATATGTTGAGTTTTTAGACTAATTAATTCATTTGTAAAAAAATATCGTCAAAATATGCTATAAAAATATCATTAAAAAAATTGTTTTTGGACGGAATATATTTTCCGCAGTGAACATTTTGATTTTTTTTTTTTTTTTATAAACTCATCGTTCGGTATTAGTAATATGATGCAAATTTTTTATGCAGAATAATAACATTTCGGAATTAAATGCGCTCTTCCTCTATGAAAATTCAGTTACACAGGAAACCATTTTGCATAATTCGTTTGTATTCTGATTAACATTAAGTTCATCTTCGATCGTGTATGAATTTTACATTTCGTATCTCATCGATATAGGATCGATATCACATGTTAATTTTGCACGTAACGATAACGTGACGTTACGTAAATGTTTATTTGCATCATTAATATACATTTCGCCTCGTTCATTCTGTCAAATATGAAGATCGTATGAGCGAACTGCGTTCTTTTATTCTATTTTTACGTTATTTGGATCAAATCATTATTTATTTACCAAAATAAAAACATGATTTATCATAGATTATTCGCCAATAAGTAAATAATTCTGAAGAAATCAATAAAGATTTTCATAAATTTTACAGAATCGTTCCGATTCTGTATGATCGATCTGATTTACTAATTTTTCCTCTTTTTACTTCCCTTGTTGATGATTATACAGAGGCATCAATGGCATGAAATACGAAATTGATCGAATGCCAAATTGCATATACGAACGCAAACGTATACATACACACATGCGTGTACAAGTATGATTATTATGGATATTTGTGTCATCACACATTTGACGCCGCATCCGCCACATGATTCGTGTCAAACTATAATTCGTCAAGCTGATGTATACAAGAAAGTTAAAGTTAAAGGGTTGTTCTGATAGATTTAAGAGTTCTTATGACAGATTTTATTCATAAATTCGGGTACGTATATGCGCGATTCTTTTTTTGTTGGCAGCGTCAGCCGACACCTGACGATGTGACGCTGACAGTCGCGCACGTGATACGACATATTTCTAAAATAAATGTCGCAAGAAAAATTATATGAAGCTTGAAACGGCATGGCCGCGATGCGCTAGAGTGGAAGTCGCACTTGTATGTTCTCTCCAAGTGATGCAATTTGCGCCGCGCATTAGCACAAATACTTTGTATATTTACATGTATATATATATTGGACCGATATGTACACACGCGATTGCCACTTTGTCGCTTTTACGCACAATTTTTCGGAGAAGATGATTCTTAGCAAAATTTTCCGTGTTGTGCGACTAACGCCTGTTTTCAATGTATTGGGTTGGAACAAAAATTTGTAGCGCTATGAACTTTAAAATTCAAGCAGCTAACTTTGTTAAAGATGAACGTTATTTGAATTTTAAAAAAAGATTTAAAAATTTTTATTTTCGAAAGATCGTTATGCTTTTGAATTTCTGTGAGTTTGACAATTTTTATATAAAAAACTACGAATTTTTTTCTCGCTTTACGGATCTATCACATGTTTCCAAAAAAAAACTTCTGAAAATTTTCGACTTTTTAAAATGCAAGCTTTCCCCTACAAAATTGTTTTTTATATTTCTAAGATCTTATATTTCTAATTTTTTATTACTAAGTTATCGTGGATTAGATAAAAAGAGCATTTTAACTTAATTGCGCATAACTCCATTAAAAACCATCGCGCA
>Ga0157363_1004413_pt1 | contig 12967 bp, 7 predicted proteins | sample AttsexASBM1_FD_111477 | JGI IMG/M metagenome (GOLD analysis project Ga0157363, IMG submission 111477) | Fungus gardens microbial communities from leaf cutter ant in Ribeirão Preto, State of São Paulo, Brazil - Atta sexdens ASBM1 | ecosystem: Host-associated > Fungi > Mycelium > Unclassified ...
AAGTGTGTGTGTGTATATATATATATATATATATATATATATATATATATATATATATATATATGAAGTCTTCCGCGAGAACATTTTTATATAACGCAAAATACATCTCAAGTGCATTTTGTACTATTTACTAATTCCAAATGTACATTTTGCAGCAAGCAAACTAGATCGAATTTGTTTATCGAAACGAATGAGTAATTACATCATAATATTTGGGAAAGTTTTACCGCGTAAATTTAACAAAATCGCTTACATATCTAATTCCAATCTACATCTATAAACAATATACTGTACGCTAATACCTAAACGTGGTGAGAATACGAAACTGGGACATATATTTCTTTCACTTTCCATTTATACATGGAATGTATGCATATCTATTGTGAACGAATCGAGTGAACCTTAATTCGTTTTGCAATTTTTTTTTTAAGACAATGTTCTTTAAAAGTCTAATAAAAGGATCCTATTCTCTTCCGCGTAATACTTATGCGAATACCTCCCTGCAATTTTTTAAATATTTTTAATGAAAGAAAAATAAATATTGTGCAAACAAGATAACAATTTTATTTTCGGACAATGTAATTGACTTATTTATAGATCCTATGTTGGATTGTTATTTGGACGGCGGGAAAAACAAAGAGAGATAAATAATTGATCTATCCCTCACGTTCGCGATTGGCCGTTTTGGATTTAATTTTTCGTGATTCCTCGTAAAGTACGGACGAAGCATAAAGATAAAAATAAGCAAAAAAAGGAAAACAGATTCTTCGACAAAATTAAGTTACTTGTCTTTACTACAGATCGCTTCCTCGAAGGACGATGAAAAAAAAAGATACAATCTGCATTATGCAGTGTTGGAGGTATCGAGTCTTTCGAGGAAATGATTGGTCCGAAGGGACTGGAAAACGAAGAGATTTCGGGGGCTCGCATAGAGTTTGCAGACTTCATCTCATATCTAAAGATTCCTAAAGATTCAGAGAACATATCGTGCAAGTCTGGGCAACGCAATGCGAGTGCAGATGCGACGATTGCGATGGATGCAATGGCGGGGGCGGCGGAGGTGGCGGCGGAGGTGGCGGGGGTGGCGGAGGTGGTGGCATGTAAAGCCACCCCGTGCTCGTTGGCCAAACCGCGGACGATGCTGAGGACGTCGGAAGCAGTGAATTGGTACCGCCTCCAGCATTGACGTGTGACGTCGGTCCACTCTCTACTCACATCACCTAAGAAGAAGTTGATGAAAAACATAATTCATAATACATTTCTCGATCATCGTTCCATTGGTTGTAAGATTTAACAAGATTATAGCATTCGATTATTCTATAGACTCTTCAGTTTTCAACAGTTTTAACTTCTGGACGTATATTTAAGAGTTGTAGCTTTTCATTTCAATATAGAGTGCGGACCTGTATGTATGCAAACATGAGGAAAATTATAATTTGCAAAGATTTTTATCATAGTAATGAATAAATATTGTAACATTTGCAACTCGCTATTTCTATCTTATGCAGAATATATAGTGTTACGTCATCATCATATAAAACCTTTCACAAGAAACATGAAATGACATAAATTTTAAAGTTACAAAATTATACATTATAAAATATTTAATTGATATATAACTTTAACAGTGATGTAACAACGTATTTTGATAGCTACTTTAATAATAAATAATTTCATAGAAAAAAACATATTTTGCTCATTCTGTACAAGGTTTTTAGTATTTATCTTGCCAATTGAAATTATAATTGTAAAAAGCTAGAGAAATATTTAGTTTGCAAATAGCAGTCCATTGGAATAAAGTGCAAAAAACAATTAGCCTGATTGTCAATTATTCTCTATCCGCAGCTACTTCGTATAGCCTATATGTAATGAGTAGTTTCACGAATGATCGTAATTACGAATAACAGTAAGATTTCAGATAAGAATATGACGACTTGAGTATGCTTTTGTCACGCAATTAATTATGCGCGTGTGATACGATCTGATAATCGATCGTTCTGATAAATTAAATTATTATATAAATGCAAGAATGTTATAAAACGTCAAACTATCAAGATGTAAGATCATACGACTTTCGCACGTTTGATATCTTCGCGAAAATTGAGATTCAATCGCGATATTGGTATCGATAATTATTCAAATTTTCGTTCTGTATGTATACAAATATAGATTTATTGATTTATAAACTTGATTACCACGATGATATTACGATGACACATCTATAATATTTGATCACCGTTAACTCTGCGCCGATTTCGGCAGATACAATTTCGCGTTTAGAATAGAATTATACGTACCTGTAATATCTGGCTTGCCTCAAAGGCCGTTCCTGGCAATAGTACAACCGGACTACTGACATGTCCGCTCTCGACGCATATCATGTTAGGAAATTCATCGTCGCCGAAGTCCGGGATGTCACGCGCCTTTTCTTGCCAAGGATTCCAAACGACCGTGTCGGGAAAGTTGTACTTTTGCACGCGCATTTTCCTACCGGAAACGACATTCGTGATGATATGCTCCGGCTGCGTATTCTGATAGATTCGGTCGGTCCATTCGCACACCGTGACGACGTCGCGGCCTTCTTGGTAAATTTGGTTGTCCCTAGTCTGTGCGCGTGAATGAAATACAACTTGTGAGACAGGCAGACATTGCGTGCGGCCGCGATATGTAATCGCTTCGATCGCTCCGGACTTAACGGGGCATTGTGCAGCCGACTCTTTAATGATTAGTCTTTATATGTGTAATAACAGATCTTTTTGCGCAAGTTTTAAAATCGACTCTCCACTGGTAACGCTGAGTCATTAATAATCAGCTAGTTAAGATTAATTGAAAATAAACGATTCTTTTCCGTGAATCTTAAGAGTGAGTCTTACAGTAAAATTTCTAACGAAATCTTCCGATCAATTTATATTTTAATTAAATTAACGAATTATATACCATATAACTTGACAGAAGAGGCTTACGTTACCTTGTCGAGGAACGTGCATCCGTGCAGTCCCGTAATTTGGCATCTCCTGACATCGGGTACCTTGAAATAAGTATGTAGGAGCAAATTAAAGGAGAAAGGATCTTCTCTGCTCGGATTATATACGCCAATATTAAAATGCAGCTCCTTCTCGCGCAGTATTAGCCTGTATGTTAGCCTGAATTGTGAATTCCACAGCGATCGCGTGAATTCATTGTCCATTATCGAGAATATCGCCTCGATGTCCCCGCTGGGCAATCGTTCTGGTGTCTTTTCCACGTTCCAACGAATGATCCTGGCGAAGCCGTGGGGTGGTCCGTACGTCCATGTTCCAAATTGTGCTGCGAAGATAACGTGCATCGTATCGGATTAACCCCTTCATTGTGTATGAAATATATACGTGCACACAAAAAAGACGTATCACCAGTGTGTAATGTATAAAGGATAAATTCGAAAAATTCTCGACCTGACACAGAAAATGACGTCACAAATATTAAACTGTTAAAATTTTAGATGAGTTTCTTTTACAGGTCAAATTCAAAATTTCAAACAGATGCGTTCATTAGTTTCTTTGTTTCGGTCGTGTAAAGCAACTTCTGGTTTCATCATGGCAATGCAACCGCTCACATTTCTTCAATTGCAGTCGCAAAATTCCATGAATTGGTCCCGCAAGTACCGTTTCATCAGGTTTCACGTGTTCTGCTTTACATGACCGAAATAATGAAACTAATGAATGCATCTGTCTGAAATTTTAACAATTTAGCCCTGTGAAGAATCAAACTTGTCTAAAATTTTAACCATTTGATATTTGGCGTTATTTCGATCAGGCCAAGAACTTTTCCAATTATCCTCGTATGCACATCTAAAAAAACCCACTTACCCTCTTGCGATTTGTCTGAATCTTGATTTCCTATGGTCGCTGAATCCGAATATAATATCAGAATTTCAAAATTCAAAATGGCGGATCCAATATAACGAATAAAAATTTGAAAAGTAAATGAATTGTTATAAAAATGAGTACTTCAAAATCGTTAAAGTCGCTAAATCAAAATACCAGAATTTTATTTTTCTAAATGACAGATCAAATTTTGTTTCACTTAACCCTTTCACTGTATATGTATAGTATACGTATATAGTATACAAAAAACACGTGTCACCAATGTGTAACATACCATATATATATATATGCATCTTTAAAAAACCGACTTATCCCCTTGCGATCTGTCGTAGTTTTCTATGATTTTCGCTAAATCCGAATATACATATATCAGAATATATATATCAAAATTTAAAATGGCGTATCCAATATGACAATTCAAATTTAGAAAAATAATTAAATTTTTATAAAAATGATTATGCTAAAGTTTTTGAGGTCGCTGAATCCAAATATGACATCTAAATTTGTAAATTCAAAATGGTGGTTCCAGTATAGTGGATCAGAATTTGAAAAATAAATGAATTGTTATAAAAGTACTAAACACAAAATTGTTAAAGTTGCAAAATATTCGAATTTTTGTTTTTCTAAATGACAGATCAAACTTTGCTATACTTAAAAATAATAATTCATAAAAAATATATCAATAGAATAATTGTTTATAAATCCTGCTTTCCGCGCGCTAAATCTAAAATCATGAAAAAAAGAAATGAGATTATAGCGAGTTTTAACTATATGTTCTTATTTTTTATTAACAAAATTTTTTTTTAATTAAAAAAAATTGTTTTATTAATTTTGATGCATTTTATGTTTTTTGAATTTTGAAATTTTGATATTATATTTGAACTCAGTAATTTAAAAAACTTTAATACTGAAATTGTAGATACGGAAATCTACTCTAAGAAACTTTTTTTTTTACATACTGATAGCACCGAAATCTTATTTTCGCTACACTACGAAATAGGAATGTAAATATATCGCTGTTTTTACATGTTTTTTAAATTAGACTTTCAGTCAAATTTTCATGGTATTCTAGTTGGCTCTTTTTATCAGCAGTTCAAATTCGCGTATAAGATTGTCTTCGCTCTTTAAACTTTGGTCAAATTATTTTCTTTTCTTTCGTATACAGTCGTAAACATGATGTATCGCTTCATCTATTATACTTACGAAAGACGAACGGTATGCCGCCCCTAATCGCTTTCTTTCCGTCGAACACAGCTTGCTTACTGAAACACAAAGATCCAACCGTTGGAGAATGAAAAAAAAATTGACAATCGCATATTAGAAAGAATTTTCGTTTATAAGTTTTATTATGATATCATTTAGATATTTTGATTGTAATTCACTGTATGTTGCACGTGTTACGTTTCCTATCTATTTCCCATTATTTAACAGGACAAATATCCCATGAAAAATCGAAGAAAATATATTATTTAAAAACGATGCGAGAATTTATTTGTTCGCGCGTTTTGTTTTTACGCCCATGCGAAAAGCGCAGGTATTATTATTATTCTCTCTCTCTGTAACAAAAAAAAACAAAGAATCTGCGATTTGTCGATAACATTGAAAAATATGCGGACGAATATCTCTTCCTTCTGTTATTCGCAGCTATTGCATTGTTATTGTAAATTGCGCACGTATCAGATGTCAGATTAATGAAACTGTCTATAGATATGCATAGTGAGTGATGCATAGGTGTAAATATTTGTTGAACAAATTGACGATTTGTATTGACAATGAGAAACAGCAAAAACTCTAACAAGAAAGCGTCTAATAAAAAAAAAGTCTATTTAATACAACTTTTATTGAATTTTCAAATTATTAAAATTTCAGAGATATATTAAAAATGGAAAACGATTCGAAGAATACTTCGAATAAATAATTCACTTTCGTTTCTCTTTTTGAGTTTTTTACATTCTTGCAGGCGCGGTTTAGACTCTCGTACGAGAGTTCCATCGGAGCTCCTCGTTTAACTAATTTACGAGGACCGTGCAGAATTTTACGATCGCGTATTCTGCTGAGGATAGAGACGAGTTGCGTATAAATTGATGTATAAATAATACTGCGAGGGTGGTTCATAAAATTTGATGACAAACAGGTCAATATTGGTTTCGCGATTAATCTTGTAGTGTGATTGCTACATTGCGCCTTGCAAAACTATGAAGATCAATAAAATAGCGTTATTAATATAATATAATATTAATATAATACTGTGCCTCGTTGATTTAGAGATGTATCGATGCTAAAAAAATGCAGGGCCTTGCTTTTATCATTCTTGCAATCTGAAAGTCTTGGAAAACGAGACAATATAATCAGATCGATAAGCAATGCTTGGTATATATATATATGGCTTACAGGAATTTTTTTACAGAGAAAACAGTTTTACAACTAGCTGCATAGTTGCCATAGTTGAAGTATAATAAAAAAGAAGTTGAAAAGGTCAATAAAGAGTACAGTTACTGTATATATGAGTACAGTTACTGTATGTAAAAAAAAAGAAGAAAGATCTTTTATTCTTAGCCGTTTTGTTCCATCATAATTTTTTGTAAGGACGCATATGAATACAACAATTGCGATATCTCATTTGTATAACACAGCTAAATACTTTGTAGACTTAACGAGAAAGAATCCCTGAGAATTCGTTTCACCATATGTGAGGTTGGTTGGAACAGCTATAGAGAATAGAAAAAAAATCTCACTTATAGTATATATATATATATATATATATATATAAAACAGACAATTAGACTTTTTTTGCATAGGTTTCCTAATTATCCCAACAGTCAATTTCGTAACAATACCATTTATTCTCAATATTCTAACAATTTAAAAATATTTAGACATAAAATCCGTTAAATAAACTATTTGATTATTCGAAATATTTGAATTTTATATAAAAAAAATAAGTTTATATAAATTTGTAAATTTTTTCTCAGAATGTGCGGCCGAAATATTTGTACGATTGTCGAGTCTGAGATCATTTCGAACAAGTTAAAAAACTCGTTGATCTCTTTCGTTAGCGAACTAGAACGCTCTCGAAGCGGTTGATATCCCCGATGATGCGAAAGAAGAGAGACGGAGATGTCGTGTTGCGTGAACACCATGAAGAGAGAAAAGGAAAGAGATGGAGAACTATAAAGCTGGAGGGCGGATGCAGGATGACCATTAGTCAAGCCTGTCAAGGGCCGCAGAGATGTTCCTAAGAAGGAGCTTGAGGATACACTCGGGATCCAAGTCTCCTCTGCAAGGAGGATTCGCGAAATCGAAACGTATCGATAATACTTGGATCATGTTTCTTAAGCTGTACTTGATTTTCAATTCGATCGATAAAAATGTTTGTCCAATTGTTTGAGGAAATTCAAAATGGACAAATATAATTAAAAGCAGATACAAAAATTCCTCTCTATATATATATATATATATATATATATATATATATATATATATATACAAAAAGTTCCAATATATGCTGAATTATCATCTGACTGGTGATAGCTGATCAAGACTATTAGCCCATTAGGCCATCAAGTGAAAATTGAATGAATTCCGTTTGTGCGAGTCAGAAACGATACCGATTGTTCCACGTTAATATCGCCTTTCGCGTACCGGTCAATCCTGACAGCCAATGATGAAGTTAATGACGAAATCTCGATTCCAGAACCATGCGCTTTCATCACCGAGCGAATGCCGCTATTCGTATTCTCTCGCAGCAATACGATGTAATCCATTTTCCTGGATGCGTAAACCGCGAAGAAGGAGGAGAAGGTAATCCCATCCGTTTGCACGATCCCGAGGCGAACGGAACATGGGAAGAGAGATGGAGAGACGGACAGATAGATGGATCGCGACAACCCGAATGTCACAGCGAAAAGAGAAAGACACAGAGAAGGCGAGAGAGCGATAAAGCAAGAGCGAGAGAGAGAGAGAGAGAGAGAGAGAGAACTTATGCCCGAGAGAGGACGAAGAGAGTAGAAGGGAGGCAAGAGAGTAGAAGGGAGGATGAATGCAAGAGTGGGAGAGCCAAGGGGTGAGAGGAAGAGGAGCGAGAGGGTAGAACGATGTACCACCACGAAGTACGACGACGCGGCGGTAGGAACGCGGCTGACGCCGAGCAAAAACGATCGGCGCTGTCTGCCATGCTTTTTGCGGGCATCACAGTTTCCAACCTCTCTCTCTCCTCCTGGTCGTTTCTAGCTGCTGGTATCTCCCGTTGCCGCTTGCTACGCCCGGCACCCAATTCTCGACGCGGTTACGCCCGGCATTCGCGGGATATCGTCGTGCAACGCGAGTATACAGGGTGCTCGGTAATTGGCGGTACGCGATGGGCACATGGTAAGTCGATTTATGGAAATAACTTTTTCTCTAATGAAAGAGAAAGAGAAGAATGAGAGAGACCGGTTACAATCCCTATGCTTCAACTCTGTAATCACTCTGTAATAAGAGATTGAATTAAGCCAGGTGTAATCTTGATGACGCCGATTTAATCGACGATGCTGGTGACACTGAGAGAATGATAGATATCCTTTATAGTGCGTCTTCTGATGATCTCAGACAATGGTCCAATGAACACAACGATCGTTTTCGCAACAGTACAGCGAATGCTCGCATCTTTTACACCTAGATTTACCTACAAAGTCGTGATATATATATATATATATATATATATATATATATATATATATATATATATTTCTACGGTTCTTCATTTCTGATGAGGCAAGAGGATATAAGTTATAGCGAATTAACTTTCACGGCACGTACGTTATGCGCGCTTTTTACAAGCGCAACAATTTTCAATCGACTTCTTTTTGTCGACTGCAGCCACACGAAATTACGTTGGTCTCTCGACGTCGAGAGTCGAGATATCCCGAATCCCAATGGATCTTTCCGCATTATTATCTCGCGTGCTCATTATCTCTGACCATAAGGAGAGTGCGACGACGATTCCAGCATTTCTCGCGCTACACGGTGAATGGCTCGAGAGAGTTCGCGGCATAGAAGGAATATTAATGAGCGGGCAAGTGAAAAATTACCCTTCGGCTTTAATGAGTCGTTAGCAAGTCAGAGATGCTAAACAGCTAGCGAATCATCGATACGCGCTGAAACAGAATAAAAAAAAAAGAGGAAAAAAAAAGAAAGAAAGAAACCGAAGGTAGACCGATGAAAAATTCCCCCGCGGTTTTGATGAATGTCCCGTAGTGGAACTCTCAAGAAACCAGAAATATTACGTACGTGGAGAATATGAGCACAATCTATTCTCCGTCAGATTTTGTTATAACGAGCATTTTGTTATAACGAGCATTTTGATTTACATCGACCTGTCGTTCCGATTGGATACGTTTACGCGATTGCACTACGATATTTAATTTCGTGCTACAAATAACGGATATTGTCTCAGACAACACATGCAATAAAATTATAATGAAAACAAGATTTAATACTGGTATGACTCCCGAAAAAACCAACAATATATTTATTGTAAACATCAGTAAACATCTTCTCGCCGGTATCGTTAATTATTTCGTAAAAATTGCATCTGCATTTTATTCGCATTTTATTCGATAGTTAGATCAATCGCGGTTCTTCGTGTAAAACAGGCGAAAATACGTTCACACTCGCGAAAACTAATTATCGGTACGACAGAGCGATATATAGAGCGTCATGAATCGACAGGATTATAAATAAGGTGTGACTGCGCGCTTTTGCAGCCGAAGACAATTACACGACGGTGTGACGCGACGCAACGCGACGTAGCGCTTCTTGCGATGAAGCTGCTGTATCTCTCTTTCTCTCTTATAGAGCTGGAACGAATTCGTCGGAATTATATGGACTCGCGTCCTCCTCGTTGCATGGTATCTACAATATTGTGCAACCGCGTGACCAATAGTCTTAATAAAATTACTCATAATCGCACACATAGACGAGACGCATTGTTAAATTTATATCATATTGTACCCAATTTGAGTTATTTTTAATCATTTTTATAGATCGCCCCTGCTATTCAATAAGATATTAATTTAACAAAACAATAGGATTAAACAATTAAATTCCAGGAAATGTATTAAATTTGACTCAAATTTAGTTCATTATTTATTAATGTCTATTTCTACCAATGTAGATTAACTTTAATCTTGGTTTAATTTACTTTTTATCCTTTTCTGGTTCTCGGAATTAAAAAAAGATAAAAAGTAAGTTAAAAGTAATTTGAATTGATAAAAACGGGCATTAGTTACACATTAATATCGACGTTGTCATGGATTGATTTACGTTTTGATATATATGAAAGTTAAAACTAACAAAATGTTTTTTTCAATTTATTTCAATTGGGTTATTATTGCTTCTTTGATATATAACAGTGTGACATTTTTATAAAAAAAAAAAAAAAATAAATAAATAAAATAAAATAAAATAAAACAGATGTAAAGTTTTTTTATTGCTCTTCGTGCAGTTTGACAATTTTACGTGGAATGACATGTGCGCGAAACATGTAAATTTGATAATCTCAAATATCATAATTATTAATGTGACTTTTATGTTGGCATAGTCGAAGAGTGAAGATGGACTTCCTTAAATTATCAAGTGTCAATTAACTTCTCTGAGACATCCGGTTTCTTCCGAATATAACATAGAATTTCAAAATTAGCTAACTAATTCCGAATTAATATTATACCAGCGTTAACAGTTGAAAGTTCTTTGAAGAGTTTTGCGGGCGCTTGTGGCACTTCACCTCGTGAGTAACTCGACGCCCTCGAGAGAGAATCCCTCCCAGTCTTATAGTCGCAAAGATACGGCAAAATGTGAGAAGCGGATGCCACGCATTATAAGTGCATTAAGTGTTGGAGAAGCAGCTACTCAGCCATCTGCTACGGTTGCGATTTACGATCGGTCAGTGAAATTCTGACGAGAATTCATCTCAGGGCCGCGGCCAAGAATTATCGTGAAAAAGTGGGCCTCTTTCGATGGTCAATACAAACATAATTTCGGGGCCCCTACCGGAATAATTCCGATCATACTGTTGTATTGCACGATGCACGAAAAACACAGTGGGGCGAATTACAGTTGGAGAATTTATACTTAAATTTAACACATTTCACATATCTCAAATTGTCCACTCAAATTTTTGTTAATTTAACACAAGATAATATGTTAGAAAATAACATTATGTAAATATTATGTAAAAAATTAATGCAAAAAAATACTGATAATTTGTCAACAAACTGAAAGCATATACTTTTTCAATAAAATTAATGAATTTTATGATACTGATTATTAAATTCATGCCATTTTATTCATTCATCTTAAAATTTATGTTTTAAAACATTATTTTTATATTATTTGTTCACTTATACATATATATTGTATTATTTCGACACTATAAAATGTTGAACATCAATTTAAAAATTTAAATAATATAATTATATTATGTTTAATTAATATTCGAACATGTTAAAAATTAACACAAAATTTTAGGATTTGAGTATCTATGGAAATCGTTTCTAGCATAAATATAAAATGTTTTTATTGTGCACGCATTATTTCGAGTCGTTTCATTACGGATAAGATTGACAATGAATATTGACTTATGTAAAAAAAGGTAAGTTCAGTTAAATGTTCACGAAAATTAAAAATTCGACATGATTTCGACATTTAAAAATCTAGAAAAGATTTATCGATATTATTCGGAATTACGCTTTTTGTGTAAACTGAATATTTTATTTTAAATTTCTAATGACTCGTTCCATTGAAGTTCCGCTTTCTTTCAAAAAGAAGAAGCCAGGATTATGATCAGTTTTAAGAAGTCTCGAGTTTCACTGATAATAAATATTTACAATCAATAGAAAAATCGTTTGTCCAAACCACTCATTATTTGAGAATCGATCATATAATTTAGTTTTCAAATACTTTGAACGATAGAAACGTTTAGATATTACACTTCAAAGCGTAAATAAAATCGCATAACTGCAAGATCGAAACGTCGAATGTTGATAAAAGTGAAAGTGATCAAGCCCGAGTCCATTTGAGAATGTCTCGGCTGTTTCTACGAATGTACACTGAAAAAATGATGTTATATCAACAATATTATTTCATAAAATAATAATCTTGCTGATTCAATGACGTATTTGTTTCATTAACGATATTGTTGTGAATCAACAAAATTATTTTCAATTAAAATAATGCTGTTGATATAACATTATTTGTTAAGTGTAATAACGAACATATTTTTGATACAAGTCTACGAGCTTAAATGAAGAAGAAAAAAGGAGAAGCCAAAAGAGAGCGTAATTTCAACATATATCTATTATCTTCTCGTTATCTAGAACATTCATGATGTTCCGGAGTTCCGACATCATAATTTCACGATGATAATTATCAATGATGCATAAAACTTGAAACTGCGTTCTTTCACAACGCAAAGAGAGAGAGGGAGAAATCGGAGAAGGAATCTGCTTTTCGAAGCAAGTAGATGAAAATGAAGCCACGACCCGCCGTAAATAAACCTGAGCCGCATCCGTTTTTCTCGACAGAGAATATATTACGTCTTCTCGTTCTCCATATCAGAGACGCCGATATCTCGATTTTTCTTTATCTTTCAAATTACGTCGCCTCCCTGCGGATATAATCCGGAAATTAATCTCGCGCGTTTTCGTCACCCCCTCACGGAGGCAAGTATACTCATGGGGGGTATTTATCCATGCGCTGAACTCAAGTGAGGACACCCGGTATGTGTCGAAGTTATCCGCTTCGAGCTCCGTCGAAGTCAGTGGTTTTTGCGTTTTCCCCGGATCTCGGCAGGAGCAGCAGCACCACCGGCAGCAGCAGCAGCAGCAGCAGCAGCAGCAGCAGCAGCAGCAGCAGCAGCAGCAGCAGCAGCAGCAGCAGCAGCAGCAGCAGCAACAGCAGCAGCAGCAGGGCGAGGCTCCGTAGAGTTCAGGGACTCCTCTCTGCCCGCATCCAACCCCCGCGTCGCGTCGCACTGTACCCGTCTACCACCACCGTGAAACTTTGTTTAACTAAGGTCGGCAAGAAGCAAACCTATTTATACTAGGTCGGACGCGTTCGCGGTGCAT
>Ga0157363_1004414_pt1 | contig 12962 bp, 5 predicted proteins | sample AttsexASBM1_FD_111477 | JGI IMG/M metagenome (GOLD analysis project Ga0157363, IMG submission 111477) | Fungus gardens microbial communities from leaf cutter ant in Ribeirão Preto, State of São Paulo, Brazil - Atta sexdens ASBM1 | ecosystem: Host-associated > Fungi > Mycelium > Unclassified ...
AATATATATAAAAAAAAAAAAAATATATATATATATATATATATATATATATATATATATATATATATATATATATATAGAAATAGTTTTCATTTTAGAATCTTCGTAAAAAATTTATCCAAATACATTACATTGCAATATTGTTGGAACGTTTTGTTGCAATATAATAAAAAGCGGACATCTTAACATTGTTGGAATTTTGCAATAATAATTCAGTAACGTTCCGCAACTACCATGCAATATTGCAATGTTTCAGTGAAATCATTCTGCAATATTTCTGTAATCTTTCTGTGCTGTATGGAAAGTCACATTTTCATAATTAAGCAAATAATAACGAAATGTCAATACAAATTTTGTCAAAACTTTTCCACGCCTATAAGTTCGGTCTATCGTAGTGCGGCGCTGTAACATACAACAAGCACAAATCCATGTATGCTCGTCTGCGGCGTGCCGAGAGAGTACGAACACAAAAATTGTCGTAACTTACTTAGAAACTTAAGTTGTAAACGTAAATAACGCACAAGCTTTGACGTATGACGTATGATTTATTGCCATTTCTTAGAGACACGGCAATAAGTTCTATGTCATACCTGAAAGCTTGTGCATTACTTACGTTTACAATTTAAGTCTAAGTGTTACAACAATTTTTGTGGTCAGACCCTGAACGAGATAGCGAGCTCCTTCTCACACTCGTCGCTTGTTTCAAGCCACCGAAAATGCTTTCTCGGCAATCTCGGCCGCCTCCCGGCAGCCCCAGGCATCAATAGGGGACGGGGGGCATCTTAAATAACATATAAGTTTTAATAAATTGTAATAGTGCACCCCTCCCCTTAATCCAGAATAATATAAATTATGTTAATACGCAACAGTTTACGAAATATTTAATTGTTTATGATTTTTCATGCGCATTATATAGTATACTTCTCCTTCATAAACTCGAGTAGTAAGAATAGTTCAATAGAAGTAGAATTTTATTGGAAAAAAATTATAAACCAGCATTTCTTTTCACGAAAGTCTCGAAAGGCCATCAGAAAAGAAATGCGTATGTTTGAAACTCGAGACTTCTGAAGAAAATATGCGAAAAAAAATCGATAGTTGCAAAAAGCAAGTTTTTTCCTTATAAAACGAGAAAGATATTGATTATATGAAAAAAAATTGGTATAAAAAATGTAGGTATTCGAAATAACTACAAAATGAGACGTAAGATATTTAAATCGAGTTATTAGTTCAGTAGGAAATAAAAAACACCAAAAAAGCTCTTTTTCACTCGCTCTCTATTCATTGAGATTTACAGCTTTGAAATTCTCATAAAATGTAGCCCTTGTAATGAACAAATTTAGCCTGAAATGTTCATTAGTTTTTGCAAAAAGCCATTTGTTCACTAAAAACTGTCTGCGGAAAATTTAATTTCTTCATCTTTGAGCAGTCACACAGCAATTTACAAGGGTGATTTTTTTTTCTGCAAGAATTGCATTATCATGTACACTTTATAACAAAACGATTTTTTACAGTTAAACTATTATAAAACGCCTTTAAAAAGTGGATATTATTTTCCGCATAAAAAAATGGAAATAATTCTGTTAATATGCATTATATCAAATAGTCATGTGAAGCATTCTACATCTGACATTTTTCTACGAATTTAAAAAAAAAGATTATCTTCCGATTATTAGGAGCCGAGATAAAATTTTTTTTTAAATCACTATGGCTTTAATTTTTAAGATTAAGAGTTCCGTCTGCACCAATTTGTCAAGGAAAAATTGAATTTGCTGTTGAAAAATTCTCGAATTTTTTGCTGCCGAAAAAGTTTGTTTAAAACCATTGGAAAGTTGAAGAACGCAAGCGAAGCAGGTACGCCGGGCGGAATGGGAAGCCGGCGCAATCAAGTGGGAAAGATCGGTCCACTGGCTTCGCATGTACTTGATTTCGTGCATTAAAATTTGTTAAATTTACATTTTTCTTAGCAATAAATTGACGAGAAAATCTGATTTTTTAAAACCTGGAGTAGAAACGAGATATAAATAAGTAAACTTAATCAATTGTTTCGCAAAATAATTGTAATCATGAAATTTTTAGTTTTTTGTTTCTTGAATTTTTATTTTTTCGATTTATTATTAAAAAATCACGTTTAAGAATGGAGTGCATGTCTGATTAACAAATTTAAGTCACATTAACACATTTACGCTAACATTTGGCAAATTACTTATTAATTATTTGTTTACATATGTCATATTTGCATCTGCCATTAAACTCACAAAAATAATTTTATACTGATAATTCCGTACATTTAATTATTCAATTAGATACTTTTTTATGGGATATTAAATAAAGAAACAGCTAATGTGATTTTTTGAAAAAAAAATTGTTATCTCGGCTCCTAATAATAATAATAATATCGGAATAAAAATAATAATATCGGAAAATAATTTTTTTTTAAATTCATAGAAAAATATCAACTGTCGAATATTTCACATGGCTATTTGATATGATTCATATTAACGGAATTATTCCATTTTTTTATATGAAAAAAGATACTCACCTTTGAAGTCGTTTTATAATAGTTTAACTGCAAAAAATCGTTTTATTACTAAGTATACGTGATAATGCAACTCTTGAAAAAGAAAAATCATCTCTGTAATTGCTGTGCGACTGCACAAAGATGAAAAAATTAAGTTTTCCGCAGGTTTTTAATGAACAAATGATTTTTTGCAAAAATTAATAAACATAGTTTTTTCATTTTTTTCTACTTAACTAATTGATTTTTTTTTTTACTTAATAGATTGATTTTAACGTCTCATTTTATAGGTATTTCGAATATCTACATTTTTTATACCGAACTTTTTTCATACAATCAATATCTTTTGTTTTAAGCGAAAAACTTTTTGCAATTTCAATTATTTTTTCGCATATTTTTTTCACAAGTCTCGAGTCTCAAACATACGCATTTCTTTTCTGATGACCTTTCGAGACTTTCGTGAAAAGAAATGCTGATTTATAAATTTTTTCAAGTAAAATTCTACTTCTATTGAATTATTCTTGCTACTCGAGTTTATGAATGAGAAGTATGCTATATATAATGTGCATGAAAAATCATAAACAATGAAATATCTCGTAAACTGTTGCGTATTAACATGATTTATACTATTCTGAATTAAGGGAAGGGGTACACTATTACTACAATTTATTAAAACTTATATGATATTTAGGATGCCCGAGAAAGCATTTTCGGTGGCTTGAAACAAGCGACTAGCATGAAAAAGAGCTCGCTATCTCGTTCGCTCTCGGCGCGCCGCAGGCGAGCACATGGATATGAACTCGTGCTTAAATGTGTGGCCGGTTTCGCCAGAAACCGCCAGAAATCGCCGTCTGATTCTGTCACCATCGTCAACGCAGAGTTCTTGGTTGAGTAAACCTTAAATGTTTTGCGCAAATAAATGTAATCAAGTTGAAACATTATATTCATTTAATTACGTTTAGAAATAAATCACCGAATATAGAATGCAAATGACACATGATTTTGGAATAACATCCAGATATTAGACGAAAAGCCGTGTTACAATAAATGCTTAATTTCCGAAATGTTAAGCACCAAAAAACAGAAAAACAGTTTCAATCTGCAAACAGACATCGAGAATCTTCATAAAGCGTATATATTGATTATAAACAAAATTTGAAATTGTTTCCATTTGAGTTCTTTTTCGAGTCAATCTATTAATCGTCTCTTAGATGGTGTCTATCTTACCGTTAACAACGTTCAAATAATGCCTCTCTGGAAGATTCGACAGACACACATAGTTTTCATTTATTATACTACCTATTGAGTATATCTATAAGCACCATTTGACTGACGTATTTTTCATTATATTCTATACATTTTTAAAAATGGTTTGGATAATGTATTCTTACAAAATACATGATAACCGCGATCTTACGGATGAGTGTTTTATCGAAATGATGCGGTTATTTACTTTTTATAAAATTTTAATTAAAAAACGACAATTTCTGTAAAGAATTTTATTTATTCGAGTTACTATTTGTTTTTTTTTTTAGAATCTTAATCCAATAAAGATAATGAAAATCCTTAAAGAATTCTATTTATTCAAATTAATTATTTATTCATTGGTGAAAGAATCTTAGTTTTTTAAAGTTTTTTAATCAGATCTTCACAAAATTCTTAATAATCAGTCAGCAAATCGTTTGTAAATAATTGGTCTTCCATACAACATTCTTCAGAATCGTTACATAAGTTGAAACACATTATATCATGGTTTTTTTATTTCTCTGACAATGATAACTAATTTTAAATGTGAAGAGAAAGATATCTGAAGATGGCTCAATTTAAGAGCCGAAACATGTAATAATATTTCAGTTTTCTATTATGTATGTATTTAACTCCTATTAATAATTTTTATATATGTTTATATTTTAAAGAATCGACTCTTATTTACCTTTTTTATCGTCACATTTTTATATTATGTTATACATTTTGATTTATACATTTTATAAAAAATAATATATTTTCAATGAAAATTACAGACGTTTCGACAATATAACTGTCTTCCCTTCAAATGTGAAGCGCAGAAACGGATTATAAATTATTAAATTTTAAAAATAATTGAACAGAGATTACGTATAAAGTATTAATAACAAGACTGTTCTCCCCATCTGTAGTTTGATATCTGATGGAACATCACAAACAATGATGGAAATCACTGTAATAAAACAGTAACAATATACATTATATATACATTATGTATGAGTCTAAAAATGGAATTGTCAGTCAAAATTAAAACTTACTTAAGAACAGGATAACGATGTTCTTTAAAAGTTGAAATAAATGATCTAAACGTGTCAATGTATAAAATGTAAATAAGAGGACAAAATATGTGAGAGACATTATTATTATAAATAATCTCTGAGATAAAGAGACAATATATATACTTAGAGAAGAGTCATAAAGGATCTAATAAGTCAGTACTTTGTATATTTAGTCCATTTTTTTATTTTTAAAAATAGCTTCGGAAATTAATCGTCTATTCTAAACTCTTTCTTTATTCAATATTTGTATCTTATTCCAATTAAATTCAATCTAGAATGGAAACTATTGAAAATTTTTAATATTATATCAATATTATGTGGCTGAGTAGCAATAACAATACTATCTATCAATCTACAATATCATCATATCTTTTGTAAATTAAAAGATAATTCTAGATTAAAAGGTAATTTTTTAATACATGTTTTCTCTAATTCTTGCATTACCAAATTAACCACTATTGGAAATAGGGAAGAACCCATAGACATACCATAAGATTATTTATATATTAAGTGTTGATTTAATGACTTTAAAAAATTCCACTTTGGGTAATTTGGTGTGGTTTTAAACTATTTGGTTTGGTGTGTATAAAATTCCAGTGATTTTCTAAGACTTTAATAGCTAAATTAATACATTGGTAAAGAGGGAAACAATATCAAGGAAAATCAATATAACTTTATCAGGAAGTTTCATATTTAATAACTCTTTAACTAGTTGAAAACTGTTATGTACACATCCAAAAGATTTTTTTCAAGTTCTTAATTAGTATTTCATGTAAAAATTTAGCTAAATTATGTAGGGGGCTCCCGAACAATAATACGTAAAAGATAGTTCAATTTATATGTTTTAGTTAGACCATATGCTCTCGGCTAAAATTGCAAAAATGCTAAAATTGCATTAGTAGAATTCAGATAATTATAAGAAGAAAGTGATATGTATTCATATTGTTTCCATACCTTTAACAAAAATTTGAGTTTTGTTAAAATTTTATTAATCGGATTATGATTAATAAAATAAGTGCTAGAATCCAAGTTTCCTAGTATAATCACACTAAGAACTTCAAATTAATAATAAATATTTTTTTCAACAATGGTTATCTTATTAACTTCATATTTGAACACATAAAAAAAAATTAAGAAAGAATTTCCAGTGTTTTAATAATATAGACACTAATAATATAGACACAATGATAATAATGAAATAACGACTGAAAACAATTTAATAAAATATTTTACAATATCATATGTTCCGACTATATTGATAAGTTCAAAAGATTTTTCAAAAATAATCGTATGATTAGATTAGCATATGTGGATTTAAATAAATTGAGTAAGTTTATAAGAGTAATAAAAAGATAAACCAATATTATCACGATCTAATATAATTTATACAATAAATTGCAAAGATTGCAATGCATCCTATGTAGCACAAGAAGATTATTAAAAACCAGAGTTAACATCGTAACCACATTAACAGAAATATGGACCAAAACTGAATCACAGAACATACAGAACAGACTTAAATTCAATGAGATCAATATTAATTTGAATAATAATATCTCTCACATATCTTGTTCTCTCATTTACATTTTATACATTGACATGTTTAGATCACTTATTTCAACTTTTAAAGAACATCGTTATCCTGTTTTCAAGTAAGTTTTGATAGTTTAATTTTGACTGACAATTCCATTTTTAGACTTATACATAATGTATATTATTACTGTTTTATTACAATGATTTCCATCATTGTTTAAATACTATAGATGGGGAGAACAGTCTTGTTATTAATGATGCTTTATATAACCTCTGTTCAATTATTTTTAAAATTTGACAATTTTACATTTATAATCCGTTTCTGCGCTTCACGCACCGTCTGTCTCTAAGTGTGACAATTGCTTGATTTGAATGATAATTGTCACCTTAGTGAACTAAATTTATAATGCTTTACATTTTCGACTCTCCACTCCCCACGGCGAAATTCACCAGAGATTTCATTTTCTCCATCAAGAAATGAAGATAGTGTATATATTGCTCATCCAATAGATTGATTTCATAGGATATTATGCAAACAACATATACTTAAAATGATTTTACATGTGTTATTCGGATCATATCTCATTGTAGATTAGAAAATTTAGAAATGAGCAGCCATTACACCAAAAGCATTTTCCGAACAACGCCGTACTCTAGATAATCTATAATATAATAAAGTAGTATTTCATAGTAAAGTAGTATTTCAGTATTGTTATAATTGGACAAAAAATTAAATTATTATAAATTATCCACATACTTGTAATTAAATATTCTTCTGCGTATCATCCCACTACACTCCTGGATAAGAAATTAAAAATTTTCCGATAATAAGGGAAACCTTCATCCCCAATAATCACATAGGGAAAATTGTTTTGTGTATAATGGAGCAAGAGGAGAAATGTGTAGAATGCCCCTATCTAAAAATGATTTTTGAGAGAATACTTATTCTAGACTCCAGAGTCACTAACTCTACCATTAGTCCCTACAACGTAAATAAAGTCCCCTTAACGTAAATAAAACGTAAATGTGCATCTATCAAAGCCAATAGTACTATATTATATTCTCCTATTTATAATTGTAAAACATAGATCCAGATTGTAGTGAAGGATCAATAACGCAATATTTTCCATCCATTGCTCCAATTACATGATGGAAATTCCATTACTCTCCAAAATCATAGCTAATCACATGCCATTCATTCTGAGTGTGGAGAAAGCTAAGAAACTCTTTAAACCTGTATATATTGTGATTGTTACTTCTTTAATTTTTGATATAGTACTTCTATCAACAGCACGTGAGAGCTAATACTTCTTGATTTTCTCCTTTGGAATGATATCCAAAAAAGATTTAGTTATAAAATACATAATCATTATCAATAGATTGATTCTGTTTTTTATCTGTTGCTAAATGTTGCAAAGTAATCGATAACCTTTCATCAGGTGGAATGTTTTTCCGTAAATGAGTATTTTGTTTTTTAATTAGAAGAGTAACTTTTTCCAAAAGAAATTCGAAAGTGTTTGTATCCATTTTGAGTTATTCTAAATAAAAAAATTTCTTTGAGATAAAAATTTTAAGTTATCGTTTTCAATTGTACAATAAATTATACTTTTTATAATCAATCTTCTGAATTAATTAGGGTCTTCCAATGCAAAAAAAGGTTTCGATGTAAATCTTTTTCTTTTCTTCTTGATATTCATTTAGGAACCCACTTTTTCCGCTCACACGATTCGTCTTCAGCCATTATTAAAAATAATAAACATGCACACAATTTCTTTTTCTTTATGTATCGATTAAAATTATAATTTTGTAAATTGAACATTGTCATACATAACAAATGAGTAAACGCATATATCGCAAATTGAATCCGTAGTGTGAACAAAGAATCCAAATCCGAATCCCGATCCGTAATTCCAATCCGATCCGCAATTCGTAGTGTGATACGGGCTTTAAGTAGACTTAAAAGAGGCGTCGAATTGGGGCGGTGGCTTGCTCAGTGCAATTGACTCGTGATGTATGGATCCGGGTTCGATCTGCGTCCCATATACGCAATTTTTCGCATTCATCATTCCGAATTAGCGTTAAATTGCAACACTCTCCTCGAGTGTTGACAAACTCTAAGGAATAATAATGCAAACTACTACCAAATGCAAAAACATAAACAAGCTTCTGCTCCCCGAAGAGACTCTAAAGCTAAATTGATACGCATGGTACTCTTTAAAAATGGGATCGGAAAATCAACCCGAGGAATATACTAAGAAGCTAAGAAGCAGAGAGAGAGAGTTTAAGGGGTATAGACATGATAAAATTTTGAAAAAAATCGATTTTTTAATTTTGTAATATTTTAAAAGATATATGTATCAAGAATATTGTTTTAAGGAGAGCCAAGTTTTAAAGAGATATTCAGAAAATTGACGGAGATACAGCAGTTTTTGTGGAGCAGTTTTGTATGACGATGCGCTAGAACTACTTCTGGCATCGACGAAGAAGCGTTTTTATACGAAAGAGCTTTACATCCAGGGATTGCCGAATAACTTAAATTTTTTAATTTAAATTTGTGCAGTTAACATATATATATAGTAATCTGAAAGTAAAACTTCAAACGTGTTTTTCTCAAAATCATATTTTTCAACCTGGTATTGATAGCAAATAAAAATCTACTCGACCAATTGACTTGATGTAAATTGCATTTTATTCAGAAAACTTATCTCTATCACCAGACATAGCCGTTTTTTAATTAATAAAAATACACACAAATTCACAATTTTATTCAACTTTTTTGTAACAAAGAAAGGGTCAAATTAAAAAAAAAAGATTCACATATCCGTCATTTTGTTACTTTTTACAATTTTGTAATTTTTCTACGTTCGGCTATAGCTATATTCATTTTTTACTATCATAATTTTTTATTTTTTTGTTTCAAATTGTATATAGTCGATTCATTGTCAACGAGGCAAAAATAACTGTTCAAAGTTATTTCTTGTACAGCAGCCTTAATTCTAGTAACCGAAACAAAAAAATTTTTTTTACGTACTGATACAATAGAATAAAACATCATAAAACATCATAAAATAAAATTATTTTATTATATATTAAAAAAAAATCCCAAAGAACCCCCGATTTTTCAGACTTTCATCCTGTCTATATCCGTTAAAACTCGATCAGCCGTTACTGAGATCCGATAATCTCGATCTGACGCAACTCACCGACTCGCATAAAAGAGGCACGATAATGTTTCATGCCGTGTTAGCGCTAAGACACTACTGTGTCTCCAGATTTGCCATGCTATTTATAATGTAAAGTCTTCATAAGACAGCGAACAGTGATTTAACAGTTCTTTATCATAACATTCATAGAATACATGTAAATATGTATTTTCAGTCATTAACTGAACCAATAGTTCCAAATCGGACCGGAAAAAGTGTTTTTACATTTTCCATTCTTATAGTTCAACACAAGTGAGAGATAAATAAGTCAAAATCTTAGTCGGAAGTAAAAATGAAAGGGCTTAAATGATCTTTCCAATGGCACCTTCGATTAGACTTTATTTACACCTTATAGAGAACAAAAACTGCAAATAGGTCCGACTTACCCCACTCCCTCCTATATATTTATATAGAGGAAAGGCCCTTATTGAGATATTGAGTTTATTTTGGGTAAATGCTAGAAATCTATGGGCAGAATTTAAAAAAGTAATAGGTTATTTTGAAGGGAATTTCATAAGCTTTAAGACAATGTTATGTCAAATTTAATTCAAATTTTATTTTTTTTATAAATTAAAGAAATATAAAAAGTGAGCAAATCGCAAAATCAAAAAAAATGGTTCCTAATATGAGCTCCTAATATGAGATGTCCTGAGAAATCGATAATAAAACGCAAAGTATATCAGTATTGCAATTAAAAAATTTTATTTAATATTTCTAAAATACAAATAAATAATCAGTGCACGTTCAAAATGAGTATGCGATGTATTATATCTAGCTGATGGTAGTTGGAATCAAGCATCACAGAAACAGGCACTTAATGTTTATTATCCTTTTTATTATTGTACAATAATATTTATATTTCAGCAACGACACATAGATTTCATATTAGAAATACTCTGGATATCTCATATTACGATTTCCTTACGGTTTTGCGATCATCAAATCTAACTTCTGTAGGTAATTCAACATATCACGTATTTTTCTATTAGTACAATCGCTTTTGTTAGTACGATAGTTTCTATTAATAGTATCTTACTCTATCATCACATGAAAAATTTATTGTCAAATATTTATTTATTATTAAATTTACAAGATTTAAAAGCTTATCTCAACTTGAAGACATCCAAATTCTAAAATCTTTTTTTGCAACGATTATAGGCACGATCTAATAATGAATTTTCCATTAAATAATTTTCAATCCAAGAACAATAAATTTATGTTGGAATGGATAGCATTTATTAATTTAGCGAAAATGTTATTTCGTATTAGGCATCTATCTCATAATAAGGGGCTTTCCTTTATATATTTGATAATGTAAATTTGATGGTGATATTTTCAATCAAGATTTTTTATTCTTTACAATACAAGTATTTTTTTATTAAAAATGCACAATAATTTTTTATAATTTATTTGAACAAAATATATTCCCAATTGCGGGCATATATGTTTCTATGTATATATCTGTAATTTGTATATACTTTATTATGCTTATATAATACAATTATCACAATCTTATTACGCAAATTTTTCTTATTTATTAATTTAATTAGTGCATAAAAAAAACAAATATTTGAGAACATATAATGCTTAAACAAAATGTAAGAAAAATTTTGATTGAAATTTATCATAAAATTTTGGAAAGGAAAATATAAAAATAACAAGAATAATGGTGAAACAAATGAAAAAGAATCATATGGTTTACATTGTATATCGAAATCGGGTTTTTACATAGGATCTACATATATAAATAAAGAAAATGCATAATATGGATATGTCTAACTCACATGAATAAAAAATGTACATCACTAGATTAAATTGATCAACAAAAACAGAGTTCGGATGTAAAAAATTGTAGTTTTAAATAAAAACAATTTTTTCTTTGAAAAAGTCTAAGGATTTTCAAAAGAAGAATTTATGTATATTCGTTTAATAAGATTTGTTTTAGTTATCGATATTATTGCGGGAACAAAAATAAAAATGAAAAATAGCACGCAACTAAATAAAAGAAAAACAGAACAAAAATGGAAAATAATTCAAAAACACAATAATGTGTGTGGAATTCGTCAAAATAAATCTGGCACTTATTATATAATAATACGCTATAAATTTGTTATCAAATTTTGCTCGCTAACTATATAAATGCGTATACGCAGGTAAGACCGTAAGAAAATTTATAGATTTGTAAGAAGAAGAGTAAGTATTTGTTGAAAAAATTTTATTCGAATGCAAACAACTATTGAGAAATAATAGAAAATTATATTTTATTTTATGATATATAGGACCGTATATGTATGATAGTTTATATTTTATTTTATTTCTTAATTATTTCTTAGTCCCAAGTTAAGTTGTTCGTATTCTTCAAGATTTTGTAAAAAATTTCTTCAACTCTCATTATATTTTATATATGTATAATATATTATATATTATATGTATATGGACACACATACGTGTACATATCAATTATCTAATCTTATATGATTGGAATAATAATTGAGAATTTTTAACCAATGGAAATTTTTGCATTAAATCATCAATTTGTTAATAAATCAAATTTACATTGAGGAGAAATATTTGGAGCATTCGATAATTGCTTAAATTAAATCAAATAAATATTGGATATTAATCTAAATCATAGAATTCTATAGCATTTTCATTTTCCTTATTAAATTTTCATTGATAAAGATTGAAATCTGTATAATATTGCTGCGCTTATTCTACATATATGTAAAAGTAGTCTCCATCACATGTTTGTTTCATCATTACAAAAATGCAACAATAAACATTAAAAATTAAATTTGTGATATCGGTACAATATTTGTCCATTTCAGTTTTGATATAACATCAGTTTTGATAAATAAAAATTTTTGAAATAACGAAAACTCGAGGCGTATATACAAATACACGTATCACACCTTGTTAAAAATAATTATTTGAAAGCTTCGATCAAATTTCAATTTGATTCGTATACATATTGAATACATCCCTGATAGAAAAATTTCGTTGAAATTATTCAACGTTTTGGAACATTTTTCGGAAAAATTTCAGTTTAATTTCAGCGATTTTTTAGTATGTTAGTTGAGAGATTCACTTTCAATAAAATTTCAACAAATTTTCAGCAATTATGCCGAAATGTTCCAAAACATGGAATAATTTCAGCGAAATTTTTTTATCAGGGATATCATATGAAATATCATAATATATTATTATATATATATATATGCATATATAAAAATATATATGTGTATATAAAAGAAAATCACATATATCAATCAATAATACACACACACACACGCACGCACGCACGCACACACACACACACACACACACACACACACACGCACACACACACACACACACACACACACACACACACACACACACACACACACACACACACACACACACACA
>Ga0157363_1004415_pt1 | contig 12961 bp, 6 predicted proteins | sample AttsexASBM1_FD_111477 | JGI IMG/M metagenome (GOLD analysis project Ga0157363, IMG submission 111477) | Fungus gardens microbial communities from leaf cutter ant in Ribeirão Preto, State of São Paulo, Brazil - Atta sexdens ASBM1 | ecosystem: Host-associated > Fungi > Mycelium > Unclassified ...
ATTGTCAGACAAAGTAGAATCCCAAAGATACGTATTGTTTGAAGGAAAAGTACTCGGTCGTCTAATCGGTTTCCTAAACGAGATAAGGACAATCGTTGAACCCGGACACAGATTATGACTCGGGCAATAAAAAAGACAAAGACCGCTCGAACGTCATTAAGACATACATGAAGAAAAATACCTGTCATTGATGTCTTAAGAGTGTAGCATGAGTAGTTCAAGTCCGCTCCACTCCGCTCGCTCGCTCGTGACGCGCGTAATTGTGCGTTAGGTGCCGCCGACTTTTATCTAGTCAGCGGAGGCAATGACTCACGCCTAATGCGGGTCGTATATTAAGAAAGCTGGAATTAAAATTCCGCTCTGAAAGCATGCCTGTCGCGTTATACGTCGCGCGATCTTTCGCGCCGGCTGTCCTTTACACGCGAAACACGATTTTATCTCCTATACCTCGCCTCTCCGACTGTCGGTCCCTTTCTTTCTCCCGTCTGTCCGTTGTCCATCGTCATTACTTTAAGATAATCTCTGTACCGTACGGGTAAAGATAACGGTTAAGAACGTTCCTGAGATACGATGAGAGAAAGTTTGGAAGAAGCTCTTCTTTACCTTTAGCATAACTTTTTCAAAAGACATAACGCTCGACGCTCGTATTAATCTCGAGTGACCTACATTCGCGATGTTCCAGGAGATCCTATGTATATCCTATATATATGTATATATATATATATATACTTGCCTGGAACAATTTGTCTCGCGCCCTTCCTACTCCAAGCCAAATCTCCGCTCGGTACTGCCACTCGTGGAACTTCATCTCGTTCTCGCTCGTCTTCCTGTCGCTTTATCGTTACTTTTGAGTTTAGCTCGCTTCAAGTTTTAAATCCGATTGATATCGCGTGCTTCGACCGAAGTGTGCTAATGTCTAACGAGCATAAGCTCGCGATCTCGACGACGATCGACAGACAACTCTCGCCTCGTGCACACTCGTTCCGTAACACTGCCGGTGTTACACCAGGCGCCGTGTATGACTCACGTGCGTAAAGAATCTGTGACGTGCGTGAGACACCGACGTGTATGAATGAAAATAACGTCGCGTTGCCATGGTGACGAGGTGAGAGGTAGGTGCTCGAGGAAGTGCGCTCTTTTATGAATGAACCGACAGCAATGCGCGCGGATGCGTCTTTTCGTTGGCGACGAATGCTTGACGCAAAACAGTCCCTTCGTTATAAATGCGTCGACCGTTCCCAGAAAGGATTTAACACCTTGCTGATCATAAAGGGTGATCAAAGCGGCGTCGCCCTTCCGCTGCAGTCCACATCGGTCACAACAAAGCGTCACCAATCCGCGCCGATATTACGTGCGGATGCAAACATTACTGCTCAATGACGCGCTTTATCTTTGAAAAGTCTAATTTCGTCGGAAGCGTGCAATCCGATTTTGATGATCGCATCAGTCTTGACTTGAAATTAATTCATCATGTAACTCATTGATATAGAAATTTGAGCCAGAATATGAAAAGATAAAATGTTAAAATTGTTATTTAAATTATTAAATTAACAAAAAATATTATTTAAACTGATAATTCATAAATCGTTTTATTTAAAATTAAGTATATTAACGCAAAAAGAATAAAATAAATTATCTAGGATCTTCTTAAAATATTTTTGGAATATCAAAATTGTGAAACATTAGAGGAATATTAAAAACATAACATTTTGATATCAAATTTAAAAAAAAAAGAAAATTCTGAGAGCATGCCCCCTTCCATGGATCCGATGACGTGACACGATAGACTGTCGATGAAAGAAAATTGATTAATCAAGAAATCGTGAATAGACCGATGTGATGATTATTTTCCTTATACGCGAACAAGAAGAATCTACGGTGATGTCTTGTAAAATGAATATTATTATTATTAATGTCACGTTGCGAGTAAATGCCCTATCATTATTACCGCTATCATTATTGCTCGTTACGTGCGTTTCACGCGAAAAATCTCTTCACGCAAGACGTGGGCAGACTTCGGATACTTCGCGAACGTGCGCGCGGAAAAAGTTGCGCGGTCGAAGGCCTCGTCTGGATAAAAAGTCGCGCTTGGTTAAAAACGCGTTCTCCTCGACTTGCGAAAGTGTGACGACCGGCGAGTACCTGCGGACTTCTACGCACGTATGCGCTTCGTGTCGGTGCAAACTGCAACGAGTAAGTAAACATGTTTAGCGCCCACTCGAGAGATTCGCAATGGTTCTCAAAACGTGAGACGAGCGGCGCGGGACCACCAGAGGAGAATCGTTCGACTGCCATCTTTTTCTTCCCCTTCGGACTTCTCAACGGATATGATATCGTTGTACGGTGCTATTGCGATTATTCTGCTTACAACTCGACGGAATATCGTGTCGATTCTCAGGGGTTCTCTCACACTTCTCTCCTTTTCACGTTTGCTTTAACGACTCCGTAATATGCGTCGTCTGCAATATACGAGAAAGAAGTAAAACCTGTTCTACAATAGGGTTGCAAGCCGTAAGAAATTGATCAATCGTAGTTGATTATTTTTATCGTATTCAACTGTGATTGGTTTATTTCTTACGACTTGCGACTTTTATTGTAGAACAGGCATAAGAGTACGAAATTGACCAATCGATTGTTCTTCTCAAATTCGACTGTAATTGATCAATTTCTTACTCTTATATTTCTTACTCCGTGTATTGTAGAGGACGTTAAGTGATGTCTTGAGACAATGAGATTTTAAGGCATAAAATTTAAGTTTTAAGCTTCAATCCGTAAGAAATTGGACACAGTCGAATATGAAGAGAATAATTAACTTAGGCGATATTCATCCGTTCTTATCTCAAGATTGTCTCAAGTAATGTCTTCAGATGCTAATACAGCCTTCCGATTGGCTTATGACATCTTAAGATTGTCTCAAATATAAGAATCGATTGTGAATACCGGCCTGTGATTGGTCAATTTCAGCGTCTACAATGAGATTTTAAGGCGTAAAATTTGAGCTTTAAGTACTAAGTTGTCAAGAAATTGATCAATAATAGTCGAGTATTCTCCTTAAATTCGATTGTGATTGATCGATTTTTTACAGCTTAGAATTTAAAAATTTAAGATTTACGCTTTAAAATCTCATTGTAGATGCCGCTTAATGCAAGTTCAACTAAAAACTCAGCTCGTTCGAGAACGAACATTAATTAGGGAACAGTAATAAACTCGCCCGTCGTGCGCGTATGAGGAAAGAAATATAATTCTTTTGTTTATTTGATTATCGATTTACATAGCACGATGCGTTCTGAGTTTAACGAAGCGTTGAGTGCCATACGTGCTGAACGGAGACGAGAAATAGATTGTTAAAACACACCGGCACGCCCAGGCAGGCAAAGTTGAGCTTAATTTGCGACGCGATTGTAACAAAACATTAGCCGCACGGAGCTTTCATTTGCGAATGATTAATTATGCATCCGCGCATGCTTGATTGAGGTCTTGGGTCCGCAAATCGTTGCACTCGCCCACGTTCCATTAACCGCCGTCATGTTATATAGCGGTAATAACGCAATACGATTCGCGGACTTCGTCCTATTATACGCGAAAGCCGACCGGATGATTCATCGCCGATACGTTCCGACAACGGCCTTGTTATCAATGGGCCGCCACTCTTAAGCCATTAACCCCGTGTCGAAGGTATAAGGTTTATCATTCGCTGCGAAGTAAATCGCAAGTCTTTTTATTCATTTTCTTTTCATTTCAGCGATTTGCGGTGGAAAACACGTATGTATTATGCGTGCCGTGCAGAAATCATCGGGGCAAGAAAATGCGATTCGTCATTGACCTTGAATCCGTCACAATGTGAACGCTCCCTCTCTCGTGGGATAAGAGGGAGCGCACGTGGAAAATAATCGAGAAACCATAGTGGCGTATAACAAACAACCGGGCACGTGGAGAGCCGGTGCATCGTCAATTTGAACTTGTAAATTCCATTAAGCGCCAAGGCTGCATAATCCCATTGGACGGCACGTCCAATCAGCGTGAATTTACAACTAAAGGATTTGTATGAGCGGTGAGCATGCGACTTGCTATTCAAGATGCAGCTTAGTTTTAAAACGCACCGGGCTCGTTAAATCGTCGACGAACAAGTGCTGTTCGATGGTACGCAAACGTGAGGAAAAATTGCAACAAAATCCTGTCAGTATAACCGAAATGAAATTCGAAACAATTTTTCGCATTCCGCGGAAGGAAAAAGAATCGAAAAAAAATCTGGAGCTCCATTTTCATTCTATCTCTCTGAGATTGATTGTTAAATCATTGATTTCCAATAGTCAATATTCTTTTTATACTGTTAGATATAAAAGGAGCAATGATAATCCAATTCCTTGAGTTAAATAACATTTTGTTATTTTTAACTTTTTTTCTGTGTTAAAATGTACATCGATCCATTTCTGTGATTAGTTTTAAAAGTAAATAAAACGTCCATATTAATGTATACACTTATTAAATAATAAACTAAACTTGAGTCAAATTTATTACATTTTATTGAGTTAAATTGATCAACTTTACGGTTTTAGTTAAATTAACGTTGTAGAAGGAACAATGGCGACCTATAGAAATAGTTCAAAATAATGTAAATTGAATATAATTTGACATTATAAATTTAACAGTTATAACAATAACAACAATAATAATTTATAATTCAGAGTATTCGTGTTCGCATTAAATACTAATTCCCAGTCAAGCTTCGAAGTGACTTCTCTCCGTTGACCGTTGACTCGCCGTTAAGTTCTTGTTAGTCGCACTCCAAGCGAATTACAAGACAGGACGGATATATCCCGAGCTTAAGTCATTTTCTAGCCGAGTAATTAATTTGCATTCGCGAGACCAACACAGTCGCAAAATTATTCACGATAAGGGCGACCTGTTTCCACTCTACTACTCCAAACATACGGGGGCCAACTTACTCAGGTCACACCATTAGTCCTCGTTAATTAACGATGATAAGATAATGTCACGATGATATCCCTATGATAGTAATTGCTGCTACAGCCTCCTAATTCCTTGTCAACACACTCTATTATCCGAATCTCGAGAGTGCGTGATTAACTCAAAGTATTCTCAGAGTACAAAATAAAAAATGAGTTCAACTGTCACGCCTTAAGAAATAAAGTATGTATTTTTCAATAAAGTATGTATTTTTCATGTTATCGTTTTTTTGCTACCGAATGATCTCTCGCCTAGAGTTGTGAAAGCGACGATCGCGACGCGAAAACGGAATCGAGGTAGCAGCAAACACGTGTATGTTCGCGCGTAATTGAAGAAATTTACGCGCACGTTGTTTAACGGCCGTGACAATTAGAGGCGGAGAAAGTAAGGAAGTAGGTATTAGCGAGTCACCATCGTCCTCTAACAAGACATCTTCGACGAGGTGATTTAACGAGGCACCGCAGTTAATACTTGGTTGAATTAAACATGACTGATCAAACACGTCGTTGGTCAATTAGCAGACTTGTCGATCGATGTATTTGGAGAATTACGAAATTTTCACGGTCAATAATCGCCGTCTGATAACGTTGAAAGTTTACTTTTCAAACTAACGTATGTGCACGTAGAATTTGCATTTGCGCTCAGGAGACTTTCGCGGAAATCTCGTGATCGACGGACTGCAAACTATATGACCAACCATTTCGATTGTCGGTTCCAAGAGACGGATAGCTCGGTGAAATCAACTCAATTAGCGTTGAATGTTTTATTCGCCGGGAGAATCCCAAGTTAAGAATGCGCATATTCGCCAGCGTAATCAGAGTCACTCACGCTTGCACACAATCCGTCGGGTAAAATTGACCATGAATTTTTCGGACGTACTTCCGTATATATTTGATGAAGGCTTTGTGACTTTTGATGCGCAGGCTCCAATCTACCCCGAAGGACACCATTTTCGTTTGAAATATGGATTTGATAATGCCGCGCCTGACCGAAGATCTTCAGACATTTTTTTACTATCGCCCTCGTTTCTATTATACTATTTCATATATTTCATATATTTTACGTCGTAGTCACTTTCACAAATTTGCATAATCATCGTACTTTCGTGTATCTTATATTCGGGCAATAAATATCACTACATTGCACTTCGATTAATCTCTTAGTATAAAGTCTACAACCCCATCTGCGTTGCAAATTGAAGTGAGATTACTTCAGTGAATTCAAGCTCCCTTTACAATAAGAAGAAAAGTTTTATGATTGTTCCACGTTTAAAAAAGTAATTTACAACAAACAAGAGGAACATCATGGTCCACGAAAGTAACTGGAACACGAGAAACTCGTTGATTATTTTCTCAAGCGGAGAATAACTTGAGTTAACTTGAAACACTTTTGCTCTGGCGCAAGTGCAGGATAGTAATCTCTAATAAGACAGGCTTATTTCCGAAGAGACTTGTTAGTGAAAAACGCACGCGGACATAACTTTGGGATTTCTCCCGTGCAATAAACCTACTCAACTATAACAAGATTTACGTGTTCGTTAAGTTATAACTTATCTACGTATTATTTACATTAGTATCGATATTAGTTTCTCTTCATACATATTTAACCGTTCATTATTCGCGTAAGTTATACAGAACATCTTTACTTTTCTAAGTGAATTTATACACATTATTTAAGGCAATTGTTTGCGTTTATTTTTATCTGAAAGATGTACATAGAAAGAAGTTTTTTTATCGAAATACTTAAAAGATTAGCCAGATATAGGTCTAAAAATAATTTTGTTGGATCATAATTATTATCAACATAATTATGTAGAACGCCCAAACTGCTAGAATATTAAAATTTTTTGCAGCCTCACTTATTATTGTTTGAAATTCTCACGTAACTATTTTGATGATTCAACAAAGATATTTTCAGATTTGTATCTAGCTAAGTTTTTAATATTTAACAATCGTTCTTTCCATCAGAATATTATCAATTTTTATTAATTATAAATCATCAGGAAGAACAATGAAAATTGAGATATAACGTTGGGATGTCAGAAGCATCTCACGAGTAATGTAAAGTTAAGTGGCGATAAGAATGCTACAATGACAATGTGTCACTTATTATCGTTTGCAGCGTTGCAAAAGAATGCATCGCAAAAATATCGGCGGTCATATGCATATCCGGACACCCGGGGCGGATGCGAACTATTCTCCGCCATGTTATTAAACAGCCCTTCCTGTTCGATGTAACGCGACATGCATACTACTAATCGAACGGACTTGTATCGATAAGTTCCGGCCATCGTGGGCATCCACTTGGCGGGATCAGTGGATTAGCGGAATTCTCAGCGCGAATTTCTCACCGTGATTAATCCTCGGCCAACAAGAAGATCGACTACGATTTCTAACGACAATTTAAATTGACTCACCCTTCCCTTCTTTTCTGTCGCATGTTCTTTGGATCGCCTACTCACCTGCAAGACAGTACAAGAATTAGAACTAAAGGAAATATTTAACATGTACATCTTATTCTAAGAAGCGTTTCTTCTCTAAGGGTTGGTCCATTTTTAGGTAAATTATGTGATAATTTACTTATTGGATATTCTCTAAATCTGAATCAGTGGATAGTCACTAATTACGCAGTGGCATACTTTGCACTGAAAATCAGTGAAGTTTAACTAAAAAAGGAAGAATGAATTTTGAGCATTACTAAAATACTGATGTTTACATGTAAATTTTCCAATACCATATTCATTGAATTTCAATTTTCCAATATCATATTCATTGAATTATGCACTAAAACAAGGTTAGTTAGATCACATAACAAAGATCAGCTAGATTATAGGGATCTCACATTTCATTCACTGATTACCAGTGGCATACTTGGCACTGATATCAGTGATTATCCACTTCCAATCCAATTATCCTCTGATTCAGATTTAGAGAGTAAACAAAAGAGTAAAAGAGTAAGAACATAAGAGAGTAAGAAAGTAAGACAGTGAGTTGAAGTTTACCGAAAGGTGGAACAACGCAGCCTAAATAAAATAAAAATTGCAATAACAGGAAATATAAATTGAATTTTTATAATGAGAGATTTTAACCGCGTTCTGATACATTTACGTTTAAAATTTATGTATCGGTTGGATGAATGTCTCCAAGATCATTTCTTGTGTCGAATGCATCGGACGAGTAACTCGAACGAAGGAATGCGCCAATAAAGGCGCAAGTGCAATGACTGACAAATTACTTCGATGCATTCTGCGGTGCATTGATAAAGTCCATTGGACTTTTGTGGTCGCTCGTTGCTCTTTGTCATCCTGTTACGGAGAATTAGCCATCTCACTTCGCTAAACTTTACAATGCGCAATCGCGATGCTGTGAAATGAAAGGAATCACCGCGAATGCTCGAGCGACCGGAATCGCAATATTTATCCACTCTGAATAAACAATACAAACAATACAAATTATACGAATACAAAATATGCTTTTTCTTGAACAATTAATCGAGTAAGCATAAAATTGAACGCTAACTTCTATTGCGTAACTTAAACACGTGTACTTTCACCGAACGCACAGTTTTAAATAATTAAACTTGCATGACTGTAATTTCTAACGTGTATCGTATCTCATCGAAAACGAGTTATATAGAAAAGGATAAAAAAAATATATATCTCGATGCAATATATTACGGTCGATAGATTAAAGTACACGAGCCATTTTCATTCTTGATTTGTTTCATTCTTGATAAAGTTTAACGTTCGTGTATGGCAATAAAAATGTATTGGTGAAAACGACGTATTAAATCAGGATGATGTCGTGCGAAACTTTCGTTGAGAACATTTCGTGCGAAAGGTCGCCGACCATAGAATTCGTCGAAAAATTCGCATCGTTTTCGGTGAAGTTCCACTTACGAAATTAACAGGAAAACCGTGCGACCCACTAATCACCTAATAAATCGCCTCGCAATTTTAGCGATTCGCTAATGTGACAAGTGTCGCGTGATGCAATCGTATTACACGTAAACGTTACAGGCGAAACGTCAGCGGAAAATGGCACCACTGACACCGATATAATTGCGAGCTAATGAACTTCCGAATTCTTACTCAACAAACGAAACAGCGCGACATCGATAAATACATTTTTGACGTTCTTTCTCTATTGTCGACACGTGCAAAAGTGATTTGCGATTCTTCACACATCTAACCGAGAAATATTCGATATAATATGCGTTTTATAATGACGATCGTTTCTTATTATCTCGTATTACGCTGACGATGATTCGAAGAGTATTTAAAATCTCATTGGAGATGTGTGTTTCAACATTTTTAATATGGATATTGTGGCAGAAATTAATAAATCTTAAGTATTCTCGTTTGCTTTCAACCGATGAGAGTTTAACCTTTAAGTAAATAGGTAATTTAAAGATACACAAGTTGATAGATGAGATACTCATCTAAAATATCAAAAATTTTTTTTATTTTATAATCATATTTTATACTCTATTTATATAAATATATTTTATAATTATTTTATACTTTTTTACTAGTATATTATGTCAAATTTCACATTAGTTATATTCTTATGTAAAATAGAGGAATGTAAAAATGTAAAAATAATGAATGTTATCTGAGTGGTTTTCTTTTTCCAGAATAAAGTTTTAAAAGAACTATCTGGAGTGTTAAATATAGCCATGCCATCTGCCCACTTAAAGATTAAATGTTAATATGCATGGTCCTTCACCTCATACGAATCCTTGAACAATAATAGGTCACAAATGTTTCTCTCCGGGAAAGAAACACCGACCGTGTTTCACGAGGGGATCATGATAACGTCGCGAAAAAGATCGCCGAATTTTTCTAGCCGCGCGATACGTTTCAGAGAAATCCAATTATCGTGGCAACGAATGAGAGCAAAGGGAGAGGCGAGCGAGAGCGCATGATAAATGGCACGATAACGCGTTACAACCGCGGCAGATGCATTGCTACGCCGCGGCTACTGCAAACCGCGGATCGCGCGTATAATACCATTCTTTCATGTGCATATCTGAAAGGTCGTCGGATTTCGCGAACGGTCTATCGAGCGCGTGATAAGGCGCTCTCGCGCACGCAATTATACATCAATTATACCGCCGCCGTCAATCTCCGCAATTTAAACCCAAGGCAAATTATTAATCTCTCCTTTTGCCAGTGTATTTGATAATAAAGCTCAGAGACGAAAAATCGAGAAGTAACATTGCTAAAAAATCAATTCAATCTCACGCTCTCATGATAAAAACCTCTCATTCAAGATGTCGTGATAAGGAAAACATCCTGTACTGCTTTAAAATCTCACCGTGGAGAACTTGATGTTCAGGAAGTCGTAGTATTTCACCAGGAACTTCATTGTGTAGCTTCAACGGTCAAAACTTGATGAACGTACGCTGTCGTAATGACGTCTTCAAACAAGTTTCGCGAATGTATAAATAATGCAAGCGATTAAATACGACAGGCGTATGTAAGACAACAGATTGCACTAAATCGTCGAGAAAGATACAAAAATGTTGCTCTTTTGATAAACTTACACGTAATGTTATCAGCACAACGCTGTATATCTCGCCGGTTATTTCCGTTCTGACGAGCCGTAAATTCTACACTGAGAAAAAAAATAGTTGTGACAACTATTTTTGTGCAACATTGGCAATTATAGTATCTGTAACTAATTTTATAGAGTAATAGTTACTAATTTAGTATTCAATACTGCACTGTAAAAATATAGTTACTGCAACAATATTTGTATACTATTAATTCATAGTGAAATAGCACCTCAATTATATTAATAGTTACTTGGACTTCATAAAAATGAGATATAACAATTATATTTTCCTAATTTAGGCAAACACTTTTTATAAATAGAGCACATTATATCAATGATTAATTGTTAAAGGTAACTTTTTTAAATACAATATTTAAAATCACATTTAAAATCTTTTCACTAAAGTCGCTCAGTCATAAGTACGTGCATTATCACCAAGGAATAACGGAGTTCAATTTCTCCTAAGAAGAAAACCACTCATTGCAGCATAAAAGGCGCAGCATTGAGTTCGAACTTCGAAAACAAAATTAAATGAGAGATGCATCTCGACAATACAATACTTTGAAAACAAAAAGTAAATAAGAGATGCTTCTCAGCAATATAATTTCTGTACTAAAATTCAGTAATCTTAAAACTCTTATAATTATCTATACATAAAAATTTGTAATTGTGGATTATAAAGTTTCAATAAGAACAATAAATAAATTAAATGACCTAAGAAAATATAATATTAATCATTTATAGTCGATTAATATTACTATATTTTCTCAGTAACTTATTTAGTGTTCTTATTGAAATCTTGTAATATATAGTTGAAGTTTATAATTACTGATACGACTTTTTTCTCTGAGTGTAATGATGGATTAATTAGTAATCGTACTTCGCCAGAAAAACGCATAGATCTGTAATCTTTCAATCAAGAGAACGAAAGTTCTCTTATTTCACGAGAGAGAGAGAGAGAGAGAAACATGATTCATCACATGCTAATTACATCGGTGATTTGAGATCAAGTGTTTTAATAAGCTGGCCTCAATAAATTTTCTGCTAATTTGTCGTTATTTTTTGGAAACAGGAATCGATTCGATTCAATTAGATACGATCTACTTAATGCCGCAAATGTTTTGTTGATTAATCAGAAAAAGGAATTTTTTCGAATTGACCAATCAAAGAATGCTTAGAGGAAAAATATCAAGTCGAAGCGAAAAAAAACATACGTAGCGTTGTTATGCAACTGCTCGCATTATGGTATAATTGCATTTACGCACCTCGGCCAATGCGAGAGACTAACGATGTGGCGCGTGCACACGCGTGAAAATAATTCATACGCATGTTATTCACTGCATATCCGTTTCAAACCGCCGCTTTCTAATACACCATTGCTCGCGACTGCATCGTGAAAATGCGCAGCGCATGTTTCGTGGCGAGATATTGCGTGAGATTTTGTAGCTTATCAAATTTTTCTGGAAAGCAGCATGCGAAGAATCGTAAACGTACTGCGACGTAATTCATTTCATACACTTCGTAGTTTAATCACACAAATATATTGTCACTTACACAAATTGTTATTATGCGTGGATTGACATGTTTTCATTTACGCCGTATATTATAATTTCAAATAAATTGGCATTCGAAATGGAAGAAGAAAATTAGAGCGACAGTATTTAACGGTGATTTGCACGCGTATGTCCAAAGATCGACCTACTTTCCGAAGTGGCAGTCGACGATCGATCGAGCCCTAGAGAACGTATATTTATTCACGCAATGTCAATTAACGCCGCCGTCGCCGGCGTGGCTCGCTGTAACGGTGACCCGCTTCGTCAAGGGCTAAATCGATTCAGATTAATTACACTGCACAAATCGACATCGAAGTAGCGGAACTCGCTCGCTCTCGCTGCTCGATCAGCTGATCGATCCCGGTATAGCACGACGATATAACTGCTGTTACACACCGCGCACCGCGTTACGCAATCGGTCTTCGTGGCGTTTAGAGTCCGCGATGAGAGGAACCGTGCGCGAATATAATATGTTCACGCACGCATTCCGGTGCGTGCCCAACGTGCACTTACGCAATCGCAGCCGCGGTCTCTCCTCTCCGCGGCGCAGCGGCCGGCCGTTTATTTACGGTGAGTGGAGAGTATGTACATCTCCTTTCGTGGATCGGCAAAATAGAGCCTCTGGCAAATTATTGATGCACTCGGGCAAACAGTTTCCCGACAAATAACAGTTTATCGATGTGATCACGATGACATTGTACGAAATGGAGGATGATTGGCAGATGTAACGAGCATGGAGGATTGATCTATTAACGATCTATCTATTTTTATAAATTCTGTACCGAAAATAAATTCAAATTTTATCGGAGTTATCATTTGACAAAAAAGTAATAAGTAATTCTTTATACGAAACATTAATTTAAGTATTATAATGTAATAAAG
>Ga0157363_1004418_pt1 | contig 12959 bp, 10 predicted proteins | sample AttsexASBM1_FD_111477 | JGI IMG/M metagenome (GOLD analysis project Ga0157363, IMG submission 111477) | Fungus gardens microbial communities from leaf cutter ant in Ribeirão Preto, State of São Paulo, Brazil - Atta sexdens ASBM1 | ecosystem: Host-associated > Fungi > Mycelium > Unclassified ...
AATTGAGGTAATAGAATTTTTAGTTCTCGAGGTATTAGAAAATTAAGAGGAATATCTAATAAACTTTTTTGATCCTTTTTTAATATGTATATTTACATAAATAAAATGAATTTAAATAATAAAAATAATTTAAACACTAATAATACTAAAGATAATAAAAATATTATTAATATTGATTATATGAATGAGAAAGGACCTAGTATTTATGCTTGCTTTGGTAGAAGTTTTGATTGTAAACATAAAATGTCAGGTAAAATTCATTTAACTAGTTCAATAATTGGTGGAGTAAATACTATGACAGAATTTTTAGATATATTATATAGTTATTTAAGAGAAGCTAAACGTAGACAGTATGATTTTATGTATACAAGTTTGAAATATAAGGGAGCTGGAGTATATGCTAAATATATTTTTATTGTTAATAGAGAAGAAAATATACAAAATTATGTTTTAGACATGAAAAAAAATATAATGGAAGAAAATTTAGAAAAATATGAAGAGATGATAAGTTCAGGAACTATTGTAGATAAAATAGAAGAAAAACGGTTTTTATTTGGTTTTAAATCAAAAGATATTACTGTAGTTTTTATATCTTTACACGAGTTAATAGCTAATCTACAATTAAGTGATGAAAGTTTATTTAAAAATATTTTTGGTAAATTTGAAGATGTAAAGAAAGATCCTGAGGCTATTTTTAATAATAGTTTGTTTATTTTTAGAGATTATCATTGGTGGTTTATTGTTCTAATGTTTAAGATAAAAAATGTTAATATTAGCGGTGGAAGGGGCAATAGAAGACATCTGATTAATTCTGTTGAGATACAATTAATAAATTTCCTTAATATATTTGGTTTCAATACAATCTATGAACCTTTGGATAAAATACTGAATAAAGGGTATTTAAATAAATGGACAAATCTATTCTTAAGTAATAAAATTCCATTGAATGAAATAGAAAAGATTAAAAAATTTAAAGGAAAATTAAATAAACAAAAATTAATTGAAATTCAACAAATGATAAATAATGAAGAAATAATTGATAATAATGATAAGGTATACTATAAATTTCTAATTGAAAATATTTTATATTGTAATAATTATTTGATAGTATGAATAAATGAATGGTTTTATAACGAATTAGAAAAAGTTAAAGGTCTTGCAGTAAGAGCTGAAAATCAAATGGAACAAGATAAGTTAGTAAGTGAGTATTACAAACTAAATGAAAGGCAAGAGAATTTCAATGAAGAAGTTTATAATTTAAGTCCTAATGAATTAAACGATATATTTGAATATTTAAATAATCTTAATAATTCTAAATCAGCTTTACCTAAATTTAATCTGTTTCCTTTTTATTCAAAATAATTGAAAAAGTTAGTGAGAAAAGAAAAGTATCAGCGGGTCAGTCCAGAAAAAAAAAAATAAATTTTAATCGAATGGTTCTTTCTTAACAAAAAGCGATAATCTTAACTAATTTAGTGTATCTGCACATAGATCATCAAAAAAAGTTTTAAAGAGTTGGGGGCCAGTGTTATAAACTATAAATTTAACAGATAGCTAAATAGTGGTAAATTAAAAATCTTTTTAGATTGTGATAATAGTATGTTCCTAGATTTTCTTAGCAAATTGTTAAAAATAGTAAATTTAAACATACAGAAATGCAGTATGAACTAGAAAATAAAAGGGCTAGTCAATTATTATATAATTTTAATAAATGGATAATAAAACTAGAAAAAGTTTAAGTTTTGTGATTAAAAGGGCAGATGAAACTTTAAATTTAAATTTACAAAATAAAAAAACTCAAAATAGATTTGTAGGTTACTCACACAAATTAAACAAAAAATTTAATAATAACTTATAATATTATGATTAACTATTATGATAAACTTGGTTTTACCTATATTTCAATTAAAATTGGTAATGATATTTTATATGATATATATTCCAAAAAAAAATGGTTTGAATATGTTAAGAATGAAAAATATATTAAATTTAATGATTACTTAGTAAAAATAGGTATAAATAAAGTTCAAATATTAAAGTTAGGAGCTTTTTTTATTTAAATATTCTGCTCTAAACCTACAGCTATTTTTGAAAACAACTTTAAAAGTTGATCAATTATACGAGGATAATAATGCTAATGATAATAATTTATCTGTCTTAGAACTTAATGAGGAATATTTTAACTTTATCAAACAAATTTTTTATTTTCTCACCTGTTTCATTACCTATGTTAAATAAACCAAATAATTGAACATAAACTACATTTGGCGGATATTTCACTAATAAAGATATGAAACAAGATTTAATTACAGGATCTAATTTTAATAAGCACAATATGGAAAATAGACAACCACTATATAATGCTGTTAATAAGCTAAATTTAGCTGAATTTAAAATTAATACTATTTTATTAAATTATTTAGATACTGAGGGTTCGTATATTTTATAACATTATTATAAAAAAATATTAAAGGATAAAACAGATAGAGATCAAAGTTTAAAAACATTAATGATTGCTAATTCTTTATCTAAATTGAATGAGCCATTTTATATTTCTACTAGTGCTGATTGGAGAGGTAGAATTTATACTAATTCTTTTTACATTTCCTATCCTTATCTAATGCCTTACTTCATTTTTATCAAGGTGAAGAATTAACCGAGAGTGGAAAATATTATTTATATATTTATGGTGCAAATTGTTATGATGATAATAATTTTTATAAAAATAGCTTTTATGATAGATATAAATGGGTTGATAATAAATATGAGCTCATTGTAAACTTAGATAAAGAGTTTTTATTAAAAGCTAAGAATTTATTTACTTCATTTTGTTTGGTTTTAAAGGAGTTAGATAATAATCGTAAATTTAAAGTTCATATGCCAATATTTTTATTTGCTACTTGTAGTGGTATACAGCATTTAGCAGCATTAATAAAAGATTTAAAAGTGCTGTTAAGGTTAACCTAACCCCTCAAAGTGATAAGGATGAAGTTGGAGATATTTATTCTTATTTAATCGAGCCTATCAATAAAGCTATTAATTCTTTTGGAGAAAATAAATTAGAATTCTCTGAGTTTAAATCAATTAATTTGAGTAGAAAACATTTAAATTTACCTATTATGACTAAAACTTATAGTGTTTATGTTGTAGGTATAGCTAATCTACTGATAAATTCTTTTTATAAAATTTTAGATAAAAATAAAATTAATTACTACTTGGTACTCACTTATTTTGGATTTACAAAATTACTCAATTTTAAACTTTTAGATTAGCAGAAATTATCAATAAACAAATATATTTGTCAATACCTTCTTTAGAGCCTGTATATGACTATTTTAAAAATATTGTTAAGTTATGTTTAACTTTAAATATACCAATAACTTGGATCACGCCGACAGGTTTAAAAATTACACAATTTTACGCACTATCTATTCAAAATAAAGTTTATATATCATTTAAAAATAAAACTAAGAACGTTGTTTTGAGAGAAGTAACAGATAAAGTAGACTCTAGAAAACAAGTTAATTCTATAATTCCTAATATTATTCATTCTTTATATGCTTCTCACTTAATAAATATTATTAATACTGGTTTAATCAACGTTAAAAATCCTAATATCTTTACTGTTCATGATTGTTTTGGTTCTCAGCCTAATAATATTGAACAATTAAAAATTTTAGTTATTTCAGAATTTGTTAAATTATATTCAAATAAAAACTTTATAAAAACATACCATGAGCGTATTATTCAAAGTTTAAATGATAACAAATATATAATACATACAAATAAAGACGGTAAATTATTAATACAACTAAAAAGAACACAAAATTATATCCCAGAAATACCTAAACCAGGTGAATTAGAATATAATAAAATATTGTTGTCAAAGTATTTGTATTTAATAACCTAATAATAGAACAAACAAACAAAAAACAAACAAAACAAAAAAATAAAAAGTTATTCTTTTTTTTCTAACCTTACTAAAACTAAATATATTAGAGCCTGCGGGGTTAGTTTTTTTTTTTCAAATTAATTAATAAAAATATAATTTATATATAATTACCAATATTTGTTAGGTAACACTTTATTAAAATAATAATCCTAAACTTGATTTTATACGGCTTACTCTACTTATTTGTTTAAATACACAAAGCAATCAAATATGACTATATATAGTCTTAAAGAATGTTTAGCTAATTAAATTAGATTTTTAAAATATAAACTATTAAACACGTAATATCATGTAACAGTTAATATAATTTTTAATAATAATAAATATTAATTTATAAGGTTACAAGTGCGGGTTTTAGTTAAGTCTATTTATATCTTTAGTTATTAGTACATATGTGCGCCGTTGCGCTTTATTTAAAATACGTAATTATAAAATATATAAAGTGCTCACGACTGTATCAATCTTAGAAGGAAGAAAACCACAACATTGAATTTAGCATCTTTGTAAAAATGGTTTATTAGACGATTCCAACTAAGTAAATTAGTCACCCTTCTAGGTTTAAGGGTTATTTGCTTTAAGTATAGATTAAAGGCTTATGTTTTGGCTAGCCGGTATAGGGCACTAATAAAAATTTTATACAAATATACAAATATACAAATCGTGGAATAAAGCACCTGTCAAATAAGCAAGCTATAACCAATACTTACAATTAAGAGAAATGACAATCTAATTTAAGGAAAGTTTAGAGATAAATAAAAGAACTACGAATTACCTAAGGCCACAATTGGCTATGGTAACAGAGGAATATGGTACCTTTGGCATTATGAACAATAATATGTTTAAACACATAATAGCACAGGGAAGGAACCCTGGACAAAGTATAAGGTATACTAGTACACTTAAATATTAGCTATTAGAAGATTACAATGATTGGAAAATAAATGTAGAGATAATATTAACTACGAAGCGTATGACATTTATACATTGATGTAAAATAAGACTTTATATGAGATCGCATAACTAAATTTAAAAGCAAACCAGGTAATATGACTCAAGTTATTAAAGCTACGACTTTATACAGTTTTTCCATCGAAGTTATAAATGATAACATTGGTAAGATAAAAATAGATTCATTTAATTTTAGCCCTGGTAAAAGGTACTGATTCCTATTTCATAAGGTGGATAAAGGCCCTTAACTGTAGCCCCACCTAGAGATAATATAGTACAAGAAGTTATGAGAATGATACTATAAGTAATAATTTAAGTAAATTTATTCCCTAAAAGCCACGGTTTTATACCTTTTAAAGTTATCCCACAGCTTTAAGACAAATATTCACTACGTTTGAAGTAGCCTCTTTATACATTGTAGGTGACATTTCAAATTGCTTTGATTCCTTTGATCACGATCTATTGATAGAACTAATCAGGAAAAGAATAAAAAATGAAAGATTTGTGATACTCATTATAAATCCCATTAAACCTGGATAATTTTATCTTAATGTTTATAAAAATTCTTTAACGGGTACTCCACAAGGATCAATTAACATTCCCGTTTTATGTTACATATAATTTATACGATTTTTACAATTTATTGATAAATTAAAAATACCTTACCCAAAGGCCTAAACCCTAGGTAAAACCAAAGTTAATAAGTTATAACAACAAAAGCAAAGAACGAATAATATTTTCGAAAAAGTGACACAAGCTAATGATGTCAGTACCCAATAAAGATAATTTATATCCCAACTTCAATAGATCAAATTGGTATATACCAGATACGCTGATGATTGAATTATAGAGGATCTTATAAAGATTGTGTTGATTTACTAACAAAGGTTAAATAATTTTATCAAAGATGAGCTTAAATTAAAACTTAGCGAAAGTAAAAAACTTATAACCAATGCTAATGAGGGTTTGGCTTGGGAACCCCATAACTAAAAAAAGTTTTAAGCAAATATAAAGCTTATCTCAAAAGAGTTGAAAGAGAGTTGAGAGTTGAACCCATTGAAGAGAATTGTCAAGAAGTTCACTTAAACAAACTTTATCAAAAAATCCTAACTTTAGTTAGTATAGTTACACGGATAAGGAAACAAACAATGATTATTACAATTATGTATCGAAATTTGATAAATAAAGTTAAATATAAAGAAATTGATTTTAAAACCTAATTAAAACTTTAAATTTGTTATATTGTTTGATTATACTAAAATTACTGCTTTAGCGGAATAAAAAAAAGGATATTGCAAAAATATCGTATAAATTAATTATACTTAATCCTTGGAATCTACAACAGGATTAGAGATTAACCAACAATATTATGACAAAAATCCTTTAAGTTAAATAATAAATTAAAATATGTAAAGTATCTCCGTTAAAAAAGCAAAATAATAAAAATAAACACAAAATTTGCGCCTAATCTTGTACACTCTCTTGATGCTGCTAGTTTATGTTTAGTTATAGTTAATTATTTTAAACTAATTGATAATATTAATTTCTATTCTTTTGGCTGTTCCTTGTAATATATTTATTATATTTAATTGGAATATTAAGATCTGCTTATTGTATAATTTATACTGAGAGTAAATACTTAATAAAATTTTATGATAAATTTAAATCTACAAGGATAAAATTGTAGGGTAAATATGCGTTTAAAAAAAAAGATTAAAAAGGTAAACTAACAATAAAATTAAAAATGAAAATATCACTCTTAAATACCCTTCTATTACTAATATTATTGACATTGGAACAATTAATACTAATTTAATTAATAGTAATTACCTAATCCATGAATCTTTTAAAACTAATAAAAAGAATGATCTTGACTGTCGTCTAGTTTACAATTATTGGTTGAATTTATGGCAATTCCTGATTGTTTTAGCTCCTATATTTTATATAAAGTTCAAATATTAATTAAAAATAGATTTATTTAAGTATATTAAGTAATATGAACAGGAAAAGTACTAACAATAAGAAAACATAAACATGAAGCTGAACATGAACAAAAAAATGTTACTTAATTTATTATTTTAAACTTAAGTAAGTATTTACCAGATACTGATTATGTTATTAATTCTATTAAAGATAAAGTCCAATAAATACCTAACTCATAACTAGATAGTATGTACGCTTCTACCAAAGACTACTTAAGAGATAGAAATAGAGCACAAAATCCTATGTATTAAAAACCATTTTTCAAATAACTACTTATTTTCCCATATAATTTTATGAAGACAACTAATTACTTAAGTAAAAGATACTAAGACTTAAATAAGTTAAAATACTAAAACTAACTTAAGGTAAAAGACTTAAGACTTACTTTTTATTTTCTTTTTTACGTAATAAATATTAATATATAAATAAATATATACTATGGGATTAAAATTTTCATACTACTAAACCCGTTAAATTAGTTATGTATTAAATTATAACTATCTAATTCGGCTATAGCTATCTAATTCGGCTCTCTACAAAGTAAATTAGACGGAGCCTTAACTAATTCTAAGAGATAAGTCTAATACAAACTATAGTTCTATAACTCTAATTCGACTAGAACTCTAATAAAATCTTATGACTTAAATAACTTATTTTCCTAATTGCCTATAAATATAGGAGTATTTTAATTTAAATCAATTAATCTAGTATTTAAGAAATATTATAATAATAATACTACCTTTTCCCTATGGCTTTGGCTGGTCCTTTTTCACCCTAAAGATGTGTAAATTGATACATCTCTTTCAATAAGATTAACTGATCTTTTCGGAAATAATATTCTGTGTATCATTTGTTAATAATGTTTTTCTGTTTATCATTTGTTAAGGATATTAATTTAGGATTAATTACAAGAGGTAGTAACGTAGAGTTCTTGTGTGATGTTAGCATATTTGGATTAGTATTATTTACTAAAAAAGGATTAGGAGTCGTAGTCATATTTATTAAGCCTGTTATTTCTTTATTTATAATATAGCTAGAATTTTTTAAGATTTTATTTGTCGTAAGGATTTCATATGTCAACTCTGGTTGCTTTTAGATTATTCTTAAAGTTCCATATTTCTTTTGCTCATATAAAATTATAAAGATATGTATCAAAATATAGAATAAGTCTATTAGTTAAAGGCATTTGCATTTGCACATTAAGATAATTAGTCATCAATTTTATCATATTAATTTGCTTAAATAAGCATAAACTAAAAATAGAAATATAAGAATTATACTGATTAAGAGTATCAGTTTCTTTTTAATTAGATTATACGGTTTTGTAAATAGATGGCAGTTTTTTGATTTATAGATAAGGTTTTATACTTAAACTTTAAGTATCAGGAGTGTATCTCTGAGTCTTTGTATTAGTATTTGTTATAGAAGTATCATAATCTTAAAAAATATTTGTCTTATTAGTCAAGTTCTTATATCTGGTGGCGGTGTCGCTGGTATGTAAAATTAAAGCTTCTAGCTAATCCAAATCACATAGAAATAATTTTATCAATTAGTCTAGTAATAGGAGCCATTCTCGAAAGTCTTATAATGTTTATTCTTATACCTAAATCAGCAGAATTATGGCTTTTTATTTTTTCATAATATTTTCTCTATGTATTAAATTTGCACCCAGAAATTTGTAACCTTTTTTCAGATTAGTTACATTAAATTTGTCTATGTTTAGTTCTAGCTTTAATTTTTTTTAATAAAGACTTATCTTCGTACGTTACGTGGATGATTTTTTTTATTAGGATTAATTATCTCTCTGAATGGCTTCATTTGTTGAAAATTTATCTTTTTAAGTGGAAGTTCAAGGTTTTGAATTTAAGTTTGCATTAATTAAGGAATGGGTTTGAGAGTTAATATTTTTAATTATTATTTATTATATTAGTAAACTTTTTAATTCTTATTTTGACATTTGTAATCTTTTTAGAACTTTTTCTTTATTTAAACTTTGTATTTTTTAACTGAGACAGTTGCGAATTGTTAAATTTAATTATTATTTTTATTTATTTTTATAATTAATTTTTATTAATTTAATATTTTGTATTTGTTACATGTTTCGAGTCGCCTTGAACAATTGACTTTCCTCATTTCTATATGGATCTCGTAATTCGGGTTGTAGTCTATAAGGTTTATAGTTTATCCCTAAGAATTTAAAGTCGGTAAGCCACTCGCCGTCATGTCTTATCCATTTGCTTTTCGAGTAGTTGATTCATATTCCACTCGAATTTGGTAAAGTTAATAGAGTTTAGGGAGTTAACGGATCTAGGTGTAGACTATTCCATCTAGGTAAATTTTAGAAATCGTAATTCGGTGGTTTGGTGTTGTAATAGTATCTTATTTATTATCTTATTCGAAAGAGTAGGGGGACAGAGGGTAGTAATAATCTACCACAAGAAAAAAGGGGGTATTGGACTACAAATTAATATAATAAATAAATCAGATATTGATTTAAGAGTTACAGCTTTAATTGAGGGCTTAATTTTATTATTTTATTAGATGCTTCTTGTATTCAGGAACTTACATATGACTTATTTACTTTTTTAATAAATAGGTATTAAATTAGAAAAAGGTAAAATTAGACAGTATAATTTATAAGGATAATAATATATAGATTTTTAAAGGGTAAATTTATTAATTTAAATCCTATTTAATCATAAACGAGTTGTTATACAAGCTTTAATAGTATTAGTCATAGTCATCATTATTAAAAAATTGGTTTTAAAAAATGACTAGCTTTAATTTATAGTATACCTCTTTAGATTAATCCTGATTTCTATGCTACAACGTCAACAATCTGATTTTAATTAAAAATAATTTAACAGCTTTATTTAGTTCTATGTATTTTAGATAACCTTATTTAACTATTATACATACAAATTTATTTTATCAATTAGCTAGTAATATAACTATATTAGCATGTCCTTTTGAATATGAAGTATTATCTAAATTATTTAGATTTATAATTTGATTTGGTGATGGAGTTGGTGTTGGTGTTGGACTTGGACTTGCAAGTAAAATAAAGGCTTGGGTTTTATTATGAAAAAAGAGAAGGAAAACTAAAAAGAATAGAAGTACTAGTACTTATTAAAATATTAAATTTAGGTCCCTGTCATACTTATTGAGGCTGGAATGAAAATAGAACAAATTTGAGATTTGGAATAATAAAAAGAGTTTATTATATTTTTTTTAACTTCCTAATTCCTAATTAAGAAATAAAGATTCAATTACGATTCAATATACGTATCAAAGGGAGGAAAAATTTAAGTTAAAGTACTAATAAATAATCTATATAAATAAATATACAAAGCTTTTGTTGTTACTAAATTAGAAAGGATAATTAAATTTAGACTATTTTCGATTTTTGCTTAAGGTTAATAAAGTATATACGTCCGACAAGGAGGATTAAGCTAAAGTGGGAAAATTAATGGATATTTATATTTCGACCCTTATTATTTGTTCGGATTTTAACCTAGATAGGTATTTATCAAAAGATACACTTTCTACACATATTGGCATAAACCATGGTAAACTCCGCTTGGTTAGATATTGTAGTCGCCTACAAGACCCCATGTGATCTAAAGTGCGCATTTAAACGCATTGAGCACTACTCCACGATTTATAATAATTATTAATAGGTACAGAAAAATTATTAATAAAATATTACTATATTCTATTAAATATTAACGGTTAGTTTTCGCTATACTTTCATTTTATAATTCTCTTCTATTCTTGCTAAATTTTAGTGTTGAACTATTACTACTAATTTTTAATTTGTATTGGGTTTGGGTTTAGTTAAAGAGGATATTGAATTCTTTCAGTCTATGTTACAACTTTCATGGCAGAGAGTTAAATTGTCTATTTTTTGTTTTTTATTTTTGCTTATTTTAAATGCCTCTTTATGATGGCAAACTATTTTATTTTGGTCTTCATCTAGATTGTAGTAGTCTTTACATAATTAACATTGTACTTCGTCCCTTTTCCATAATGCGTAGAACATAAAGTAATTTTTGTTTTGGTGCAATGATGTCAGTTTTAAGGATTCCTTAAGTCACTGGTCTTTATTATCTTATACATTGTTTTTCAAAAGTGCTCTAGAAGGAGCAAACACAGAAAAAGCAAGTTTATTGATATTTGTGGGCCATTTTAGTTTGTTTAACTTACGTACCTGACATATGTTTTGTTATGAGTCTTTAATTGATAATCCGAAAAAAATTTTACAATATTTGTTATGGCACTTGAACTAGCATTTGCTATTTAACTTTCGTGCTTAAAATTTTTAAGTCGAATTGCCTCATCAGCATTGGAATCAAGATTGTGGTGTCGGTTTATATTACCTAATAACATATATTGATTATTTAGTATAATAGTATAAGCTTTGGGATGTTTATTCCGCATTCAAATTTTGATTATGTCGTATAGGAACTTATTGAATGAAGATAGCGTTCCTGCAGAATTAGAAAAATAATTAACCCATCCTGTGACCTTAGGATTAAGTATAGCTATTAATTCATGTAGTATTTAAATTCTTTATAAATAGGTCGATTAGGGATTTTTTTTAATGCTTTGTAATTATCGGGTGAGGGATAAACGTATAATTTAGCTCTTCCTTCTAGTCTTCACTCGTGTTTCATATGGTGTATGTATTTATTCCTGATTTGATTAGTTCTTGTAAGATAGTTAAAGGTGTATCCTAGAAAGTTGATTGGAGTGTTAACACCAAATTCTATTACTCTGCTTTTATCTGGTTGTATTTCCAGACCTCTCACTTTTAATATTTATCTTATTTGAGGGATTATATTTAATAGTATGGCATAACCCGAATTAATTAAAAATCGTAGCAAATTTAACATTAATGCAAGCGATACTTATATTTTGTTCTTTTAAATTTTTATCCTTAGGATTTATTGAAACAGCTTTAACGGTTAGTATGAAACCATCTATTTAGATGAATCTGATAACTGCACGTTTTGTAAAGTTTGTATACTCTATGTTTGCTTATACCTGCTTATTACCCTGTCCGTTCTTAGTAAAATTAATAAGTAATTGGTTAATTCTTCCTCCTTTGGCTTCTATTCAATTATAGGTGATACTTTGCTTTCGTTAAATTCAATTAATCCGGCTTTTAATCATCCCTTTAGAATAAATCTATATTTATGAGGGATAGGAACGTTTGTTAACAATCAGTCATGAGTTTTTAAATAAAAGCATTTCCTAATCTCTGCATCTCATAAATTTTGGCTGTCTATTGTACGAGTTATTTTATAACCTTTTATTTGTAAGGCTTTTTGTATAAAAATACATACTTGAAATATTCTAAGTAAAATTAATATAAAAAAGATTTAAATATAAATTATAAAATAAAAAGATAATATAAATTATTAGATTTTGCGCATATCCTTACTCTCCAAATACAGACTAACTTAATAAAAAAGATTAAGTAGCCCTTATAAAAATTCCGTATTTAAAACTATTTAATTTAGTTTATAATATTTTGTTTTATATAGTTATGTTGAATATAGGTCCTTTGTGCTTTAAGCTAATAAATTTGATTGAGATAATGAGTTTTTTTTAAAATTTACTGATTTTTTGTATTATTTTTGAGTTTATATTTTTTCACTACAAACTTTACTTATTTTGCAATAAACTCTATTGCTTTTGCTTCATTTTAATGAAAATTTGATATTGACCTTATTTACGTACTTTTTAAGTTTTATAATTTTAATGTTTTGTTTAATCCATCATGTATTTATTTCTTTGTTTTTATTGGTTGTACAATTTGGTGACTTTTTACTTATTTGAAGTTTACTTTTATTTAGTTGCGTATTTTTTATAATAAATTTTAGATTTGTGTTTATTAGTGTTTATTTGTGTTTCCAAGTAACATAAAAAAGTGATATTTGATTTTTTAATTAAAGGACCCCATGAACCCCACACCCCCTGACCCTTTTTATTAAAGGACCGTGGATGGGCCGCCTAAAGTCGTCCCCGCGTCTCTCTGTAACTAAAGACTCATTGAAATAAAGAAGTAAAG
>Ga0157363_1004419_pt1 | contig 12954 bp, 5 predicted proteins | sample AttsexASBM1_FD_111477 | JGI IMG/M metagenome (GOLD analysis project Ga0157363, IMG submission 111477) | Fungus gardens microbial communities from leaf cutter ant in Ribeirão Preto, State of São Paulo, Brazil - Atta sexdens ASBM1 | ecosystem: Host-associated > Fungi > Mycelium > Unclassified ...
ATCCAATATCGCGACGAGAAATATATGAGTTAATCGTGACCACCTTTAATCCACTGACTGTTTATAAAAAATCAAGCTTTGACTTTTCGCGAATGTATTTAGAATCGATGCGATTGCATTGTCTCCATGCGATAATGAGAATTTTGATGTATTCACATGTAGTTGATTTATATATATATATATATATATAGGTTTTAAGATTGCTGTTGACGAATCTGCAATAAAAATTCCGAAAAAATCGGCAGATCGAATATGGCGGATCAAAATTCTAAATTTTGTTAGATCAATGATTTCAAAAGCTCTTGGAATACGAATTTTATTCAAATCAAGATAATTTTACATTTTGATCTGCCATATTGGATCCGCCATTTTGAATTTTGAAATTTTAATTATAAATTCATAATCAGCGACTCTAAAAACTTTTGGTAACACGTCAATTAGGTGTTAATTATTTCTAGGAAAAAGTCAAGTATGAAAGAGTTAACAATTTTTACAATGGAATGTAATGACAATTCTCATTATTAATTAAATAACAAGAAATTCCGTTTAATTGATGCATAATATTTTATTCAATTCAAAAATTGTTCATTGAAATTTAAATTGACAAAATTCAACAGATGAAAAGAAAATAACTTTTTATTTAATTACGAAATATTATTTATTGAGAATAAAACATTATTTTCTTTTGTTCTATTGAATTTTGTCGCTTGCGTAGTAATAAAATTTCAATAAGAATAAATTATAATCTGTCTTTCTGCAATTACGAAGGTTCTTCGCGACATTCGAAAATAATTAAATTCCTACTAAGGATGCGTTTAATTAGGTTTTAACAAGAATAATTTAGCTATATCGATTTTCAATGGTAAGATTCGTTCAAGTATTAAATTCTCTAATTAATGGTATAACGAGCAAGTGAAATTCTATACAGTAAGAGTTAAAACAATATGAATTGTTACAATCAAAAGCATATGCACTATAGTGGTCGCGAGCACACTGGACTTTCCCACAAAATATCAATACAACGATTATCCGAAAGGAAAGGAAGTATCCAATTCCATTTCAACTTCGACCTTATCCACAGAAAATTTTTCATTAGAAACTTTTCCAATCTTCTATCACAGTATTTTCGTTCCGTTTCTTAATCGGTCGCGAGTTTTCTGTGAACTCAGCCAACATTGGTAATACGCGATTCTTATATTCTATCATGACTCATCGCGATTATTTCTTTAAATTCATTAATTATATTGGCATCTTATTGGATATTTATGTAATAAGAATTTCAATATTACAATAAATATAAAAACATAATAAAGGAATGTAATAAGGAATTTAATTAGTATAACATATTAATATAAAAATAAAAATTTTTATTATAAAATTTCTTTGACATTTTACTACAAATTTAATAAAACTAAAAGTATATGATAAATAAAGATATACATCTTTTCCATAATATTTGCATCGTGTAATATAATATTGAGCAAAAAAAAAATCTTAAATTATAATTTTAATTAATTTTAACAAAATTCCATAAACATGTTGATAAAAAGGATCAGAGCTTTTAAAAACAATAATATTACGAGAGAAAAAAGCAAGTTCGTCTCTTAGGCGATAGAAAAATTCGTAAGACATTTTAATGGTCTCCGGGAAAGTCGGTGTTCTGATTAAATCGCCTTTCACGAGTCAGCCGGTACTACTATTATAAAAGTTGTAACAGCTTTATTACGGCAGCTCTCTCTCGTACCGTGACTGGAAACGGAAGAATTTTTAATTTCGTAATCGCACAAAGACGGCTTTTGAGTTTAAGACTTGGTCGAATATTCAGTGTCTTTTCTTCCTTTGTAAACGAGGTTTCTGTTTCTCTATTGGTTGCAAGATCGAATCTCGCATTCAAAGTTTGATCATTTAGCTGTCTTAAGTATTTATTTCTAAAGTTTTATTATCAATGTAGTTTATTCTAACTATCTATTCTTATTCAATGACAATGTAAAAAATTTATTGGACTGCTCTTCTAAAGTTTAACGTAAAATTTCTTTACATAATTTTTAGCTTTAATCAAGACGTGTCATTGAATTCTTTAATTGGATCGAAGCTCTACGAAATTTCGTAGTCATCATTTAGGTATTGAATGTTTGTTGTACTTTCTGCAAGTTTTAATAATAAATAAAGGTTTTTTTTTTTTTTTATTTAAAGCACATTAATGTCAGCCTCGATATAATGTAAATAAAAAATATTAAGGTATCTGAATAATTATAATTACAATAGATAAGATATTTCATAAATAAATTAATAACTAATTACAAAATTAATTATCTTTATAATTGTTATTTATATTATTGTTGATTATCTATATTAATTACTCTATTTTGTTTTTTATTTTTATCCTTATTTCTGTTTTTTTTTTACATTATATTGGATATATTTGCTATATCTATGATATGATATAATGTGATGTAATGAGAAAGAGAGATCACTTCGAATGGCAGGAACTATAATGTTCGATCCGCATTGCACAATCTCTCTCTATTTTGGCTTTCTTACAACTAGATCTTGGCTTTGTTCCCGAATTGGGAATGTCTTTTAGCTGTGGTAATAAAATGCCTGGCATGCGTCTTTGTGACATATTTGTTTTTAATAGTGCGTAAGCGAAAAAAATTGATTCGATGGATATCAATGGAAATATGTGACTGCGATTTGTTTTATGTGCTCGCAAAATTCTGTCTTTTTCCTAGGAATTTGTTCAATGAAAATTCTGTTTTTATTTTATTGACTTCCAATTCGCAATAAATTATGCACTTTACATGATATTTTATTGTGTGTGTGTGTTGTGTGTGTGTGTGTGTGTGTGTGTGTGTGTGTGTGTGTGTGTGTGTGTGTGTGTGTGTGTGTAGCCGTTTTGCTATTCGCGAATTCGAGAAATTCTACGCGTTTTTTTTTGTAGGAATATCGTCGAATCGTAATAACGTTGCCAAAATTCAGTAATACCATCACTCGATTTTATGTCCGAATCACGGCACCATTAATTCTCTGACACCATTTGGTAGAACGATCGGGAACATTAATAAAGAATGTTTTTGTCTAGTTGTCTGAATGAATCAACTTCAAGAGATATCTTTTCGCAGACGTGACAAGCAGCAAAATGTTCTTATTGAATACAGATTGGATCTATTTTTTATTTTAATTTCTTTAATATGTTAATCTGTTTTATATAATTATTACATTAACTCTTAACTATCGTCATGGATTCACTGAACCTGTATCCAATTTTTCAAATATCGAAAAGTATAATAAAAATGTTTCCAAGATTCAAGATTAATTCTTTCTTTATGATGTCAGTTAAGAGTTAATACAATTCATTATGTTAATGATAAGCTTGCATTAATAATTACTTTATTTTGCTTATCTTATTTACTTACTGCTTATATATTTCAAATACATAACGGAACTTGTTATTTATATACTATTGGAAAATTTGTGTTGAATGTAACACATTTCACATGGTCCCAAATGGTTTACTCAAATGTTTGTGTTCATTTAATATAATATGAATATCTTCGTTAGTGAATATCATAATTATCCACGTTCTATTGGTAAAAAGTCTAAGAGAATTCTGTCCTGAGATGGAAAAAATTTGGTTTTTTTGATGATTTGATATATAAGAAAATTTCCTGTAGCAACTTATCAAGAGCGTGGGGGTTATCAAAATGGGTTATCAAAAGTAGCTTAAACCTAATTATCCGTTTAGACTAATTATTTCTTCGATCGATAGTCCGTTAGACATTAGTGAATTTCTTGCATAATATTATAGCTAATAATGTTTCCAAATCTTTTAGTAACGTAGAGAATAGTTTCCAGCTAGTTAAAGAATTACAAAACGTATATATAGAATAATATTAGAATAAATTTGGTTTGAATTTTATTAAATATAAATTAATGTCTCTATTTATTAATGTATCTACAATTTGGCCATTGAGAATATTTCAAAAAGATGGCTCCATTTTGAAAATTGCATGATTTCTAAGATTGAATTTATTAAGGCTGTATAAGTAGTTTTAAACATCATTTATTTTACATTTGATAATTGTTTTCATCAACAAAAATTCAGTACTCTAATGGATTTCCCTTTCTCTGCCAATGGCGGACTTAGTATTTTAGGATTTAGAAATTGAAGCGACACGAAAGATATCCTTGCCTCTATATTTTAGAACATTGTCATGGCTGTTCCAATGGACATGATTGATACTGTGAAACAAATTTTTGAGTCCTTTCACCCGAGAATTCAATTTACGATTGAATTTGGAGGGGATTTAATCAATTTTTTTTAGACATCACTATAATAAATAATAATAGTAAACTGGAATTCGATTGGTTTCGTAAGTCGACATTTCGGGCAGGTTTCTCAACTTTTTGTCAGCACCTCTACTGTCCCAAAAGAGGGGCACTATTATAGGAATGATCGACAGATGTTTTTTACTCTCTTATTCTAAATTTCACAAAAAAACTTGAGATTTATTATTAATATGTTACTTGAAAAATTATCATCCTTCCGAGTTTTCGATTATTATCGAATTAATTCCGTAATAAAATTATTGTTTTATAATAATAATAATAAAAAAAACCAAAGTGCAAAATAACGTCACAGATCATCTTCATTTCAAGAAAATATGTAATTCGTATATTCTATTTTTTATTTCATCTAGTTGTGCTGAATTGTGAATTCAGGAACACAATAAAAAATTTGAATGTTAAAGTAGCTTCCTTCATCTTAGACAGTCACTAATCATAAAGATCTTTTCTTATCTTGGACGTTGTATCCATAAGTAACTGATCAGTAGCAAAGCGTGGATAATTGGACTATTTATTTATATTATTATGATATTCATTGAGGAAGACTCCAAAGTGAGTCGAAACATTTGAACAATTCTTTGAGATAATATATTGGGTTGTCCAGAAAATTCGTGCCGACTAACCTATATAAAGGTTGTAGAACAGAATGGCACCTATATAATTTAATAAATGTAAAATTTAAATCTTCTATGTTTCACTTTTCCTTCAAAATCGGCACGAACTTTCCGGACAACCCAATATTTAAATATTTACATTATTAATTTTTGCGCTCATTAATTGTGCTATTATTCTCATTAGCCTTATTTGAATTTCCTTGATTTTTTAAAAGTATAATTAATATTTATGACGTGTTAAATTAATATATATTTCATTCATTTATCTTTAGAAATTACATTTTAAAACATATTATTTTTATGTTATAAATTGTTATGTTATTTTGACTAAGAAACATTGAATATTAATTTAACATAAAAAAAACTTAAGTAACATGATCACTTATGTTGAATTAACACTCGAATATGTTAACAAAAACGCGAGTGGACTATTTTCAACATAAATACACAATGTTTTTTACCGTAAGATTCATCAAATTTTTAGCATTATTTTTTTCCGATTCTGCCGACATTTCAAATGATGACATTTCAAATGATGCGATATAATTACAAGCGATGATTATTATCTGCCTGTCGCGTCTTCATTAATGACTTGTCTAGTTGGCCGCTGTGAATTGTGCCGATTGGCTTTACTGGGTTTCTTCCCGTCAGAGAGAAGTGCGGAGATAGTTCGATTCAATCGTGTTTGCGCTACGAGATTAATTGGTCTCGCCTCGGACTTGGGACTCGATGCGTTCGCTCAGCTGACAACGCTGAATATTCTCGCGTTTATCGACACAAACGCGCAGCGTCGTGAATGATTGAGTCTCATTCTAGATGATTCGTCAACTTGCTTCAATAGAAGACTTAAAGACCGATAACGGATAATATTCATTTTACTAAGAAGTTTATTTACGTTAGATGTTTTATTGTACAATTATATGATTATGTTATAACATTATAATTTAAAGAATAATGTGTATTATTAATTTGTATTATTTGTATTAAGTTTCTGTTGCATTAAACAAACGTATTGCTGCCTATTCTAATTCCTTAACTTCTTTTCATCTATTTCTAATGCCACATCTTTTAAGTATATGCTCTAGGCGTAAAATGCATTTTTAAGTAATAAATTTAAAAGTGTGACTTATTTAGGGACCTTATTCGATTCAGGTATCTTATATGTTTATTATTCGTAATTCAGCAATCTTTCCGATATTTTTGTAGAGATACGTTTAAAAATTTTAATTGTTTATGTAACTGTAATTTAACTATATTATTAAACGAGAATTAATTGAATTATATTACATAGTTTTAAAAAATTTGCGTTAAATTCAAAATAATTCAGTCTCAAACGGTCCACTCAAATTTTTTGTCTTAATTTAAGAGTCTTAATTTAACAAGATAAATATATTGGAAGGTAACACAAATATCATGTAAAAAAATGGGCAAAAAATGTAACAATTTGTAAATAAATTGTGAAATCATTTTTTTAAAGTTAAATTAACAAATTTTTCTGTCAATGCATGGGTATTTGGATATATCGAATTTTTTCGAAACAGTAAAGGTAAGTTTTTATATTTTTATGCGAATTTTGTTAACGCCTCACTCTTTGAATAACAAACAACTGTTTGCACAAATTGTATCGCATTTTCGTTTTTATATTTTTGATGAAAATCTTGGGAAACATGATAGGGAAAAGCTGAAAAATTATGCATTATAGAAAGGTTAAATTAATATATAATTTTATTCATTTATTTCAGACTTTTAAAATATATATTAAAATATATTATTTTTTTTTATTTTTTATCACTTACTTTATTATTTTTATTATTTGTTTACTTACATAAATTATATTATTTTAACACTAAGAAATGTTAAATATCACTTAAACGCAAAATATTTAGATAATACAATCACATTATGTTAAATTAATATAGGATATATGTTAAAAATTCAACACAAAAAAATATGTTGTAAAATTATCTGATTTTAACATAAATGCAAAACAAATGACGATCGTCTTTTCAAAGATACTGATTCAAAGATAAATGATTGCTTTCGTGCGCAAGTTAGCGTGGATATAAATGGTAAAAGTACGCCGGAGTAAGAAGTCTTCGATAAAGTCTTACGTGAAGGAAATATTGGCTTTTTTCAGTCCGCCGACGTTCAAAACAGCGACACCGACGTCGCGCACGCAATTGAAGCTGCAGCTGATGCGGGAGCAGCTGCAGGAGCAAGAGAGGCGACAGGCGGAATTCCGACAGAGCTTGCAGCAGCAAAGGCCAGCTGCCGCACCGCCCAGACCAGTGCCACCTACGCCGTTGCCCACTATCGGTGTGGATGTACCACCGCAAGTATTACAAGTATGTGTCACCTTCGTACATCATCCGATCTCCACGATCGATGCTAAATTGCTCGCGCAAAGCTCGAATCATGCAACACGATAAAATTATTTTGCGTTGCGCAATATCATGTTGTTATATTAAATTATAAATTCCTAGCGTTATTACATTACGGGACATTATGAATTGCGTGATTACTCATTCTCTTTGCGCAAATAATTACTACACGATATACATCAGTACGTTGTATATCGTGTATACTATATTATTGTATATCTACTTTATATTAATTAATAATTTATACATTAGTTAATAATTTATACATATATTAGGTATGGGAAAAAGTTCGTGGCGTTTTTTTCCTGTTACATCTAACGCCACGAACTTTTTCTCATACCTAATATATATGTACATATATATGTATACGTATACATATATGTATTAAAAATTGAATAATTTTTTCTCAAGAAAAGGGACAATTGAAATTTTTCGAATTTCGTATTATGTGTGTATTCTAAATACATCGATCTCTAATCAGAAAAAAGGATAGAAATTAATTAATTTTAAATATTTCCTCAAGAAAAAGTAACATCAGAAAAAATGACACAATCAAAATAGGGACAATTTTTAAAAATAATAACGAGTATTTTTAATTTGCATTGAATATAGTTTTTCCAACAAAAAAATCGATGGATTCTAAAAGAGTTTTGCACTTCTTTTACGTTTGTGCTCTATTCACAAAGTCTCATCTTATGTTCTCAAATCAATCTTATGATTTTTTTCGAATTTAACGCAACAGAGCTTGAGGAATATCATTTTTTTATGAAAAAATTTATATTGTTTTCCAATTTGATTTTTTTAAAATACATAAAAATAGAAAATAATATTAATTTCTGTAGTATTAAATGTATATAGAAGAAGTATAGTAGTAAATGTATATAGAGGAAGAGAGAGGAAGAGAGAGATCTATAAATATCCAAATATATGATTAAACTCATAAATCTATTGTTGTCAAAATAAAAAAATTAATATCTACATTATTTCTAGAGAACTTAAAATAAACAATTTGTAATTAGGTTTTTGTTAACTTATATTTAATTATGCCGTAGTAAATAATAAAAATATGTAATTTTCTTTTTCTCCTCATGAACAATTTTATATTTTCCATTTGAAAGGATAACGATGTTAACAAAATTCCCGAGATAATGAATTAATAAGCAATAAATAAATAAATAACAATTGGGAACTGGCGCTGTAGACGTTTTGCAAATTTGCTTTAAATAAGCTTTATTTCAATAATAAGAAAACAATTAGTACATGTTTCGGTTAATCTTTTAGCTTTTTGTAGCAAAATAACATAAAAAATTATTACAGTAATTATTACAGTTGCTGCCTCACAATAATTGGGAGATGAACGTACATACGTATATAATAATTATGTAATAATTTTATAATGTAATAATTTTAATAATAATGTAATAATTTTTTATGTTGTTTTAATGAAGATTAAAACTTTTTTAAAGCAAAATTGTATATCGCGCAATTTTGCTTTATAAAATACAGCGCCAATTCCTAATTGCTCATTGTCATCTGTTTGTTTATTGAATTTTTTACTTGTGTCACTTTTCTTGCAGGAGCGCGATATATATAATACGTATAGTTTGATAAAGTATGACAATTGAAAGTCCCAATCTTTTGTCGACATTCTTAACTTCTTTCTTTGATTTTACTTGTATTTGTTTTGTGTCAAAACTGGGGCGTCCGTTGAAGCTATAATAGAACTTGGCGTAAGTACCGAAGTATCCCAAGTCCACCGCGATGGGGGGTTTTCCCAGATAGAGTCTTGTTATCCAAGTAGCGTTGGGTCAAGCATTCGGTTACCATTGTTTGCGTTTCCGTCGCTTAAAGCTCCGTGCATATAGATATACATGCAGAAAGGCGGGCGTGGCTAAGATAACGATATCTTATAGTTCCGAGGTTCCGTAGTTTGCCGTATCGCAGTAAGGCGAGCTGAATTCTGTAGCATCGTTAATAGATCTATTCGGTACACCATGTCTATACTGTTAGAACTGTCTCCTCCCCCCTCCCAAAGTAATGGGTGAGAGGATATACGAGAGGGAGAAGGCACAAGAATCGTAGATGGTTTACCTTGCAATTAGCTCCACGCAATATGGTTGCTGCATTCGTGAAAGGTTGAACATATTATAGCTGCGATAATGGTCTCGTCACAGAATTTTCACATGAGATGTAGATGTTTAAAGCCGAAACATCTTATAAAGAGTAATTGAGAATAATTTCTAAATTTAATCTCTTTTTTATGTACAGATATCGCACTCTTATTTTAAAAGTGATATAACTCTAAAAATTAAATTTTCTCTAGAAAAGGGGTACACTATTTTTAAATTTAACAGAAAATTATTGATTCATCAAATATAAAAAATATATTCTTGACAGACCAAATGTTATTTTTGTTATTTTCGTTCTATTAAAAACTTTTTTGAGTTGTAATGATTTTGACAAATTTTTATTAAATGAAGTTAATTCACTTTTGATGAAGTAGGTAATATTTAGTAATATTTACTTAGCTCATTCATGGTAGTAACTAAAAAAATAACCTTTTTTTAAATTTATTACTTTTAGTAAGTAAGGGGATGATATGATAAACGCGTTTTTGTGAACCCTTAACAATTATTTATAAGTTTTTTCACTCCCTGCTGAAGCATAATATTAAAAAGTGATCTTAAGTGATCGTAATATTATATATTTGTAATTACGTACTAGATATCATAATATCTGAATAAAATAATATTATATAATTTAAGATAATATTATATATATAAGAATAGATTAATATATAATAGATTAAGAAAAGACACATCGCGGATCGAATACTAAAGTCAGTTTAATTTTCCTTGCATTTCATTTTCCTTACATTTTTGCACTAGAAAAATTTATTTAGAAATTATTAATTATTATTAAAAAATTGATATAATCTGTAAAAAAAAGTAATAATGTGCCTCCATTTTTTATTTATTTATTAAAAATTTTTTCCATTACATTAGCGACCATACAGTATAAATAACACATTTGCTCAATCAAAATCAGGAAATCTAAAGATAATTAATAAAAAAAGCATTAATAATAAGCAAAGCACATTAGCAGTATAGATTTGTGCACGAGGACTTAATCGATTCTCTGATTAATTATCACTGTCTACGCGACTCGTCTGCAAATAAAGAGCTAACGCATCACGATGTGCCGATTTTCTTCAGGTGCGCACACTGTTAGAGAATCCGACTCGCTATCACGTCGTGCAAAAGCAGAAGAACCAGGTGCGCCAATACCTACATGAATCGTTTCGTGGCGGTGAGGGCGGCGGTGGCGGCGGCGGCAGTACTGGCAATGCGGTTGTCAGCGGCAGCGCCGGTAGCGAGGGCGGCGGCAGGACACCGGTCGACGTTGGGCCGCCACCCGTCCCAATGGTGGTGCAAAGTGCACCGCCCGGCCCGCAGCTGCATCACTCGAAGCCGCAGCATCCTCATCTCGCCTCGTATCCGCACGCCCCCGCGCTATTGCCGCATCACCCTGGTAACCCGACAGTGGTCTCGGCAAGCCCGGACCCTACCACTACTGGCACCATGTCCCCAGGTCTGTCCAGCGTCGCCACCAGCAACTCCGAGGTACGTGTGGTGTGTAGTATGCGAGTTGATTGCGTGGACAGTACAACGCAGTGTTTCTCTACGAGAAACCAGATATCTAAGATATGATATTTCATCGAGCGAAAATATCCAATCCCTTCCTCATTCAAAAGTTAAAAAACACTGAAAGAATTTTGTGGAAAGATCTCAACTTTTTTGTTAAATACAGATTCAATAATTTTGTTGGTAGACCATCAAAATAATTTTGTTGGAAATCAAACTGATTGTTAGAATATCAAAATTTTTTGCAGCATTGCACATCATTTTGTTGAAGTAATTAGATAAATTATTTCATTCGTATACATTTGAATATTATCTTACTGTTTGTTTCTTCTTGTTCACTTTATTATTTTTGAAAGATCAATTAATAAAAAACCAGCCATAATAATTTGCTATACTCATGAGGCCATCTGTATTTTTTGGTCTACCTATGTTTTTATGTTTTGTTACGCACTTGTAATTTTAATCTGTGATCTAGAATAAAAACGATTCTTTTCTAATTATACATCATTTCTTGACAAGTCTTTCCAACACATTTTTTAGTTTTCATAATTATTTTTTGACAGTTCAATAAAATTATTTGCTGTATATAACAAAAGGTTTAAATCTTTTAGTAAAATCGTTTTTCCTGTGTAGAGATGCGCGCGGTAGAGAAGAATTATAAAATTGGTTAGATAAAAGCCTTATAGAATTATAAAATTATAAAAATATTTGCATAAAAGCTAGAAGATTAATTTGATTTATTTGAGATTCTAGAAAGAAGAAATAGGAAATGAAAACGGAACAGTATATAAAAGGAATGGTTTCGCTAAAGTATTTAAAAATTTTGCTAGACACAGATCTGAAAATAATTTTATTCGACTATTAAAATTGTATAGGACGCTCAAGCTAGTTATATTACTATATAGAATAAAATTTTCTGCAGTATTGTTCATTAGCTTTGAGTTTTTTTATTACATAATTACAAAATTTTCAGATTTGTATCTAGCTAAAATTTTAGATAATTCATTTTTTTCCGTGTATGAAAGAAAATAATAAAAATAAAAGTAGATTTTATATTGGAGTAATAATATAATGGCCATTTTCGATTTCGGAATGCGCGAGTTTCGATTGATGAAACCAAAATGATGTAGCTGTGCGCGTCAAGAAGCCTCGCGACATTATAAGGAAAGTTATTTTTCTAACAATAAGTCATTCCCGTTCATTCCATCCAATCTACGTACGACGTTTTCGATTAACGCTAACTGGTCTTATGTAATCCGTTGGTTATCCCGTGTCACCGGGCGGCAACTTCACTCTCTCGCTCGTTTAATAATTAATCACTAGTATTCTCCAACACATCGTCGATTCTTGCATAACCTTGCGAAACGTGTGACGTCGCGTTTTGAATAATTTCTCGACTAGAATTGATTCTGTAATTCTTAATGATAATATCGTTATCATTATATATCATTGTGCAAGTATAATATATAATTAAAAAATTAACATCATTATAACGACATTATCGTTAAGATTTACAGAATTTACACAAAAAAAGACATTTTGTATTTATTAAAACCGATCTTTGTTAAAATTTTTATGTTTTAAATTTTAATCATTATCGGTTCCTGGCTTTTTCCTTTTAATTTTTTGGTGAACACCTTTAAATATAGTATACACTAAATTTTGATAAAATTGATGTGTACTGCCAATACATCTCCACATGCTATTGCATCTGCACTCTCATATCTGATCTACACTGATTTGAATTTGTCTAATACGAAAATCTGGTCACTTAATAAGACACTAAACTAGTTTCTATTTATTAGAATGGCATTTTGCATGATTGTAATATATATATATATGTATATATATATATATACAATTTTATATTTTATTTGAATTTCATACATTGTAGTGACACCTAATTATCTCTTTATAAATAATACATTAAAATTTTAACGTTTCTATAAATATTTTGATTGAAAAAAT
>Ga0157363_1004420_pt1 | contig 12953 bp, 3 predicted proteins | sample AttsexASBM1_FD_111477 | JGI IMG/M metagenome (GOLD analysis project Ga0157363, IMG submission 111477) | Fungus gardens microbial communities from leaf cutter ant in Ribeirão Preto, State of São Paulo, Brazil - Atta sexdens ASBM1 | ecosystem: Host-associated > Fungi > Mycelium > Unclassified ...
CGGGATTTTTCATTGCTATTTGATAATCTAAAAGAATAATCAATAGAAGCGAAAATTCTTGGATCCTTTTCGTAAAAGTTTTTTTTACTGAAAACTATCATTTTTTTTAAAAATCGCTTAATTTTCAAGTTCAATTTTTTTTTTTTTTTTTTATTAGAATGCATAATATTTAATCAAGAATTTTTTTTACAAACTCACAGATTCATTCATGTACAAGCATCAACATGCGTTAATTGATTTGTGTTTACATAAATCTAATAACTTATATGTGTATACATACATATGATGTAGCGAAATTTATTGATCGATTCGATTAAGTTTTATTAAAAAATAGTTTTATTAAAAAATTCTTTAAAATTTAGCTGATTGTCAACAATAAATTATGATATATGAAAGTTTTATTTAAAAAAACCTCTTTATATCGAAAAAAAATTTTAACATAACACATTGAAAGAAAGTAAATGAGAAATGAAAAAATTATTGAGCTATAAGTATTATATTTTCTCGGATTAAAAATTAAGTAATAAGAGCGTTAAGTTATAAAAGTTATAATGCAAACCTCAAATTTGCATCAATTTACTTTTACCTAACGCATTTATTGTCACAGGCAATTGCACATCGCGATCATGCAGGGTTATGTGGAGGCTGCACTTATTTTGATAAGGCTGGCTCCTCATCCGTGTCTGTTGAACATCTACAATGATGACTGGCAATCATCTTTACATCTGGCAGTATTGACGAATCAGTCGCTAATCGTTAGACGACTGATTCTGGCGAGCGCAGATCCATCTTTGAGAAATTTCCATGGAAACACAGCTCTCCACCTAGCGTGCATGAATGGGGATCTTGCTTGTGCCAAGGCTCTGACGGATCCATTATCTCCAATGGAGAGGAATAATTTGATACCTGGACAAATAGTACCAGCTTTACCTCAGAATTTAGAGCAACGTAACTATAGCGGTAGGTTCTAAATATTGCTAATATTATTGGTCTGTTCTTCGAAACAGTCACTATATAATTTATAGTGATGAATAATAATAGAGACTAAAAGAATTTATAGCGATGAATAATAATAGGAATTATAGAAGAAGCATTATTTATACACAAATGTCCGCTATATTCATAATCAGACCTTATATTTAAGACTTTCTTAAAGTTATCTTCAGATGCACTAAGAATTATTTTAGTGGTTACTGAACATCTAAAGTCTGATTATGAATACGGACAAAAATTGAAAAAGAATCATCAGGACAAAACAGTGCGTTCGTAGCTGAAAGATTATGTAAGCGTGAGAAAAAATTTTTGTATGTTTTACCTTAATGATCTGTGATTTTCCCTGCGGTTGTACGACAGCTATTTAAAAACTTGCAACATAATTGCCATTAATCATCATAATGTGGGGAAAGAATCAAAGAATGTCGTTCACGTGACGATAGTCATAAAGGATGCTAGCCGAGCTAGCAGGAAAATCCTAACTGCTTTTACCGCATAGAACAAGTCATCTATATAAGGTTCGCAAATAGCTAACATGGACACGAGGAATCATGTGGGTTTCTTATGATTTCATCACTTTTATTTCGAGAATCACGCTTTATCACGTTTGGAAGTTTCATTTTAGGCACATGGGGAATATTCAATTACTTATGCAAGAAAAAAAAGACATTAATCTGATTGATGTAATTTGAATTTCAAAAATCGCTGTCTGAGTATTCTACATATTTCAGTAATAACTTTTTTTTTGTTAATTCAGAATAATTTGCAATTCTTCAATATCGAGATTATTCAATATCGAGAATGCAAACGATTTATAACTTAAATGATTAAGAACGACACTTTCGCGAGAATAATCTTTGGAGACGCAGTTATAGAAATGAGTATACTCTGCGCACGCATGCATTTTCACGAATTTTTATTTATCTAAAACTCATTCTACAATTGCGTAAGCGTAGTTGTAAGTAACTGTAAGAAATTATCAATCTTTGTTGAAGAGAGAAGAATATTCGTGATTGGTCAATTCTTACTATATACAATTCTACAATAGGCTTAATATATGAAGACTGTAAAAAAGATATTCGTTTAGGTATTCAATATAGCATAATTTTCAATATAGCATAAATTTCAATATAGCATTGAAATATTACAAAAAAAATGTACTTCGACATTGTTGTTATTAATCGCGATTAGTGACTATAAATGATGCGGCATATTCTGATACATTTCTTAAATAATTATTGTCGCATTATTGTCATACTCTATCTAATGGACGCGATTCTTTTCGTCATAATAACATAGGAATTCCCCGAATAATGTAAATTGTATTAATATCTTTCATCGATACATCCGTTCATCGAGTTACCATTGGAAATGACTATATTTATTGTCATTACAAATCAAGAATCGAATAAATTGGCAATAAGTTGAATATGCGATTTATTGACGTGAACAAATTGAATTTTGAAATCTGCAAAATTTGACATTGTGAGAAAGAGATGCGCGTTGTGTAGTACGTAAATTAGAAATTTATATAAAAAAAAAAAAGAAGATGTTAGACGCTTTCTATCGCTCCTCTTTTAAATCCAAGATTTTACTGTGAGGCGACAAATAAAGAAAGAAAAAAAATTACTCTGATCAACAGATATTGTGAAATATTCATGAACTTTTAAAAGCCTTGGAAATCCCGTGTAGCGTCATCGGCGCGTATTTCCACTGCAAGTTCACGCGACGCAGATAACGCACCTATATTATAGGCACGCACGTACGAGCGAAGCGTGGTGCACGCTTGTAATGAATTTGTGATTGAATTCGAGGAAGAAACCACGAATGTTCATAAAATTCTATCCACGCGCATTTCGTTAGATAACTCGCACTATTCATTCAGATTTACAATTAAGGATAATGACTCGAATGAGTCCTAAGTCCTTCCGCGTGATAGAGATCAGTTATTCATTTAGAATAATTGTGTTCCAAGGTCTACTTGATTTTTTTTCTTTTTCTTTTTTCGAGAAATGCGCTTTTAGTTTTACGATTAAATAATAATTGTCTTTAAAACAAGTGGAAGATAATTGATGATGAATTTTGCAACACGATCATATTAGTTGGAATTAAATAAAATTGATATTTCCGCGAAAGCAATTTCGCTGCAATTTAATTTCCAAAGGCACAAACACGACATTATTATTTCTCCTCGAGAAAAGAGATTATTTTGTTTACAAGACAACTTTCATATAATTTGTTCACATAGTTGGAATTCTTGTAAGATTCTTGAATCAAAGTGTAGATATATATTTTTTTGTATATAAAATTATAAATACATATAATTATTATTACTAATATTAGAGCGATAATAACTATAAAATGGAACTCTCGTAATCATAATTATTTTATAATGAAATTATAATTACGAATACTTTAAATATTTTTCTTCAATGCGCATATATTATTATATATGTATTTACATTAAGAAGTTATAATTACGGAACTCCATTTTATAGTTATTATCACTCTAATGTTAGTAATAATAATTATATGCATTTATAATTCTGTATACAAAAAGATATTATATAGTTGGTCTCGAAAATGACATTATACTAAACATTTTTTGCACAGTTCACATTTTTTACGTAATTCTGTAGTGTGTGAGGGCTATTTTTAGTTGTTAACAATTTTTATCTTCAATTTTATCACAGAAAAACGTTTCGAAATCGATGCAGAGCTCATTTGTCGATAAAAGACCAGAGAATATTTTTCAAATAGTTTAGCGTAGCTGTGCGAGAGAAATTGTTTTGTACACACGATGGAATTTGGCATGATCCTATATTATACTTGCATGTGCGCGTGTTACATCATATGACGCGGGCGTGTCAAGACGCCGTGAGATCGGAGCGAGAGAGCAGATGTTCTTGATACTTAAAAATATCTGTAGAACTATAACTTGCATGCTGCTCGATATTCTTGTCTCGTCTCGTTTGGCCGGAAAATCCCACAACGGCGTCGACGTTGGTGACTTCTGTTGAACTTTCGCCTTTAAAAATTCAATTCTTCTTCATTAATTCTAGTTTCGCAACAATCTTTGAATTTCCTAATTTAAATAATTAAAATTTGATAAAACGTTTTATTTCGCGTGGCAATATATATCTGTTTAAATTTTTTGAAAATACGATGATTTAAACTTATTAGCCTCATCGACGCTAACATTCTTATTTGTAGACGTAAATGTATTATAGATTGATGTATTATAGATAGATAGGAATTAAATCTATGAATTCTTTTAATTCAACCATTGTAATCAATTCTACGTAGCTATAGCATGATAAAAAAAAATAAGAACGATACTTCATATCATATATTATTATGTTTATTAATATCTATGATGATCGATTAGATTTTTATTTCTGTCATTGTCGAGACGATCGATATCGATGCAATATATGATATACGATATGTCGTTAAATTCTGCCAATGCAACTAGTAACGTAGTACGCTATTAATTTTAGATACAAATTACTTCAATCGCGCTTCAAGTGCGGGCTTTTGGACCGCGAGACATCAGCGAAATCTCCGACGACAATGAGTCACCGTATGTCTTCCTAGTTTTATCTATATCTCATGAAAAGTATGTGACTAGATTATATGCACTCATTTTGATGTGCCTATTCCCGTGTCCTTATTAATTCAAGAGAAATGAATAAGAAAGTTGAAAAATTAGATACAAGTTGCTATATGATGCGAATTGAACTGCACTCATTTTTTATATCGTAAACTCGTACCCCGCGCGCGTGTGCGTTTAATTATGCTGTTTTATTGTATCATTTAATAACGTATAATACTTGTACACAATTGATTATGCGTTGCTAAGCAACACATTTTGCGTTTACATTTTTATCTATAATAATTGCATACAATAATAATAGATGATATATATGCAATAAGAATAAAACTGATATTTTTATGTACCGTCAATGGGTCATATGACATCGAAATTCGCGCGATCAGCCATCAGCTGATTGCAATTAAATATTAAATGACAAATAAAATCATGATGACGTTCTTCTGATATCATATAATATAACTTCAGTGTTCTACCTGATTTTATTCTCTAAAAATAAATAATAAATAACAATATAAAAGAATAGTCTCTTTTTTTCAAATACTGCTGTTTTATTAAACACTATTTAATCTCCGGTTTCTTGATTCGATTTCAGGTGAGATGTGCTTGCACCTGGCTGCCACTAACGGACACGTGAATTTGGTACGTCTTCTGTTGCGTCTCGGTGCCGATCTCGAAGCGAGGGAAGCCTTAGCGGGAAAAACGGCACTTCACCTTGCAATGGAACGAAAATGTCGATCGGTAGTTAACTTCTTGTTGCAGGAATGCAAGCCTTGTTTAGACACACAGATGTACAGCGGCCTAACGGCCTATCAGCTAGCATTGTGCATCGACAGCCAGCTCGCCAGGGAACTGGTGCGATATGGCGCAAAACCGGAGCCGCTGCCGGATTCGGATTCGGATTTGGAGAACAATTCCGAGAACAATTCCGAGGATGAAACTTATGGTGAGACGAGTTATTTGTCCGCGATTGTCAAGATGCAAAACGCAGTCGAATTAAAAGTCTAAAATACTGATAAGTATCCGATTAATCAAACGGATCTAAACACTGTAAGGTGAATGAGAATGAAAAAAAAATGACAAAAAAACATACGTATATACATACGAGAACGAATCTCGAATTATATATAAAAATGACTATGGTTTTGTCGAATTCAAATGGACAATTGCAGTGAAGCAAGATTACAAAATAATTAACATTATATCTCGCGCAAAAATAGTTTCATACATTATATATATATATATATATATATATATTCGTATAATAAGTACACAAAATATTAATATTTTGTACTACTATTGTTGTAATACTTGTTAATTAATTAAATAAATTCCGGTGATCGCTTAAGAAAAAGATTAGTTTTATTACATTAAATAATCGCAAATTAAAGTCGCAAATTTTGACGGCTTAACGTCATATTAATTCGTTGAATTGAATGAGGATAACAATGACAATTGAGGAAATTGCTAAGTAGGACATAATACAAATGGAATTCAGGCATTCTAATTTCGATTTGCACGCGCGATTAAAAAATGCATCTTAAGCTCACGAGTATTACTATTATAATATACAATTATAAATTACATGTATGCTTGTCAAGTCGATATATGCCGAAAGATAAACAAATACGAATAAAGAAGTATATAATGTATGGAAAAGTCGAAGATTTAAAAAAAAACTTATACACGATTAACAAATATTCGATCAACGAATGAAGCAACAACATATGAATATAAATAATCCCAGTAGATTTTTTTCTTTATTAATGTGCAATAAATGGATGAATAATACTCTGAAGTATGTTTCTGAAATGATGTATTATAAAAATAATAGAAAAAAATACAATTTGCATTTCAACACGGGTTCCGCGATTCTACAATGTCGATGGAACGATCTGTGCGATCAACAAAGTGCAATTGTTCTAAGATGTATAACAACGTGAGAATAAAATATTTGCACTTTGTGAGTGCGGTATTTTGTTAATTAATGTAAATAAAAAAAGTGTATATAATGTATATAATGTATGTAATGTAAATAGAGAAATATTGATCTGCATTCAAGGAACGTATATCTACGAAAAAAAGATTTTATTATACATAATTCATAAATAATAAGGTGAACAATACGGTATGATAATAAGAGATTAACGCGTCTTTGAGTCTACAAAGTAAGTTTCAGTCGAAGAAAAATATAATCAATTTTTATGACTTAAGCTTCAGATACAATGCGAGGGAGCGATAGTGATAGAAATAACCAGATTTCAACTAATCAGAAACTGTATATTTCGATGTATCCGATATCTGATAGGTTGAAATCTGCTGTTATTTTTATCGCTATTCCCTTGTATTTTGTTTATGGGACTTTAGAGCAATATGATAGTATGCATTATTAGCGCAACGCTTTAATTAGCTGAGATAATGGATCAGATAGTTGTGCAATATATACGTCTATTTATGTTAGTATAGCGAAGAAAAAAAAAATCAAAAGATATTTATCAACATTAAACGTCAACCGGATCAGTGTTCATTTAGAAATTTAAGATCGCTGTCGTTAAAGAATAAATGTATAATAAGACCTCTTCTCATACATGTACATAGCCAGCTTCTGTTAAAATCATATAGCCACGATTATATTAACAAGGATATAACAATTATTATTGTTATTTCTATATATATATATATATATATATATATATATGTATAAATTGAGTTTTACATATATATATTATATATGTATATATATGTAAAACTCAATTATTTTTAATAAAAAAAAGACGATGTTGAAAGAAATTGGAAGATTTTTCTTTCTTTTGTGTTTCATGCTGATCGACTAACATTATTATTTACGCAAAAAATCACAAGGAGACAATATCATTTAGATCAACACAGTCTCACGAGAAAATCTGAAAATTTCCACGTCGCAAACATGACGATTATTTAGAGGAAACAACATCTTTTTCGTGATATATATATCGCTCTCGACATTCTGTTATTATACTTCTATACAACGAAAAAAAAAATTTCTTAAAAATATAACGATATAAAAAAGCGCAGTGCGTGATACAAGATTCTTATACATACAGTGAGTGCAAAAAGTATTCGTACAGGTAAATTTTTTTATGAAAAAAGTCTTATTTATAGAAAATAAACATTAATTAGCAATTTTATACAATAGATACATTTTGTTCTAACAAAAACTAACGAGCTTCGCATGTATTCCTGATTCCTATTTTAAAAGCTAAATTTCTCGACTATACGAATATTTTTGGAACATTCAAACAATACAATTTTTTATTTTAGCTTATTTTTCAAATGATATATTTTCTATAATTAATATACATCTTTTTGATATATATAATTTTAAGAAACTTACAGTCTATTTTATTCTTTATGAATAAATTATTAATTACTCAGCAAGAAATTATCGTATCGATATCAATTCGATGACTCATTTTTCATTAGATAATGCTTTACTTTTTAGAACTGAAGTTTTTAAAAAAATATTTTTTCTTTACAAATATTTTTTGCATTCACTATATATGCATTAGACTGACAAGAAAAAAAAATGTTTTTTTTGAATCGGCCTCTCAGTTTAAAAGCTTCCATTTTATGCAAAAAAAAAAACAAAAAAATCCTTAATTTTTATCACAAAATATTAAGATGAAATATTAGAGGTCACTAGTGAACGTGATTTTTGGTAAAAATATCAATTAGGGAACCAAGCTTCAATCCTTGACCTTGACATATGTTATTAAGATCATGACCCTAAGTTACTTCCAACAAGTTTTAGCCGCTGCTTATCCTTCGTTAAAAAGTTATTAACAAAAAGTTTTAAAAAATAATGTTTTATTTCTGCTATATATAATATTAAAAACTATCTTATATCCTTCCTTGCTTACGTAATAACTTTTCACGCGATTTTTACTTCATCTCCTTCCTCCCCTGCTTTAGGGGCGACTTTCACATGAAGCAAAATCTTGTTGAAGTCTTTCGAAGTCTTGTTGAAGATCAGTCAGGGTCAAGATTTCGAAAGTCGTTTCACGTGGAAATCGTAAGCCTCCAAATAGGGGGAAGTGGAATGGGAGTTGCTTCGCGTGTAAGTCGTGCGCTCGCAAACAGGGAGGAGTTGTTTCGGGAAAGTCATGCATCCCCTGAAGCAGGGGAGGAGGTGAGATGAAAATTGCTTTGCATGAAGTCATTATGTAGGCAAGGAAGGGTATAGAATAATTTTTAATATTACATAATGAGAGTCGCTTCTAATGAAATTCGCGCGCCTCCAAACAGGGGAGGAGGTAGAGTAGGAGTCAAAATTTTGATTTTGTATAGCAGAAATGAGATTATTTCTTAAACATCTACTGTTTATAATTTTTTAACGAAGGATAAGTGACGGCTAAAACTTATTGGAGGTCACTCAGAGTTATGACCTTGACAACATATATCAAAATCAAAGTCATTGGAGCTTAGTTCTCTAATCAATACTTTTATCCGATTTTTAAATCAAAGTTTCGATTTTCTTTCATATATATTGGATTTGATATAAAAATGACTTAATCCATAAAAATGGAGATTTTAAATGTAGTTTTGTATGTTTTTTTGATTGAATATGATGCTAATAATTTATTTAGCTCTACGATATACGCCTTAAGAAATACAGCTCGATTAATGTAAAAAAATGATCAAATTTCGAGATCGATTTTAGCAAGGTTTCAAGTGTTCAAATGGATCATTACTCCCTTTAAATTGTATTATATAATATTAATATGTAGTCTATTTCAATTAATGAAATCATATTTTTTTTATGTAGGGGCGACTAAGGCTCTAAGTGGGCACCGGGTTAAGCCATTTGAATTTTGAATGGCAAAAATATATCTTATGAATTCCCAATTTATATTATAGATGACATTTCATCTTCTTTACTAATGAAATTTGGTTAGTTTATGTGCCGCGTTATTATATTTAGATAATCAAATGTGTTTTCGATAGTTGAAAGTAATTTTTGAGATGTCATTTTTCGAATCACATTTTTTGTGTATATAAATGAAACACCAAAACTTTTTATTGCCATCTTGTAATCTTATAAGCACTCTATAAAACGCTGATAATCATTTGATTAAAATCGTTTATTTTATTATTGAAAGCTGCAATTGAAAAAAGTATCCACCTAGCCCTGATTTATTTCATTTTCTAATAAAAAGTTTTTTATTGTCAAATTGAGAGATTTGACTTGAGGATGTCAAAACCAGGATTACAGCATGTTAGCATTACAAAAAAATAACAAAGTTACTGATTACTTTTTTTAATAACGAATGAGTAACGAAGTTATTTTTCGTAGTGAATAACAGTAATGATAACTAAATCACAATTTTCAGGAACTAATAACGAAATTTTATGTTATTTTTTTCGTTATTCCGCTAATATAGAATTATTTTAATAATAACGCGTTCATACGTTAATGGAAAAACAGAAAGCGACAAACAGAAAGAAAAAACAGTGGCCAATCAGACTCACGCTAATATAGTACACGGTAATATAGTACAAAAAACCGAAATTGTCGACACTGCCTAACAGACGGACATATTGAACAATTACCTATTATTAAACAAAAATTCAAGATTTAGTAATACAAATTAATTATTGTAAAACTTAAAGTTAAGATATATATGCTGATGCAAATAAAAATATGTATCATAAAAGAACTAATAAAATAAAATAAAAATATAAATTAAAAACGATTTGTTCTTATGTAGTTATAATTTACATAAATGCAATCATTTTTGAAATAGAACGAAAAAAGTAACGATTTTTCCATTACTTTAAGTCAACAATAACTTACTTTTTAGAATTAATAACGAATAACAAGCAACGAATTATTTTTTATTGCAAATAACGATAACTGTAATGTGTTATTAAAAAACGATAACTTTAACAACCTTCAAAACCACAAAGTGATATATTTTAGAACTTGTAAAAAAATTGTTTTTATTCTTAAAAACTTTTTATAATCCAATTAAATGCAACTTTTAAAAGTCCTGTAGGAGATTCCGAGAAAATTCCAATTGGATCTTGTTCCTGGTGAACAGATCTATAATTTGAGGAAAATAACAACCAGGGTTGGGAAATTTAAAGTTACGAGTAGTTTCTTAATAATATGTATAATACATATAATATATGGTATAAAACATGTACAATATGTTATGTTTAATACATGCCCAACTCTGGTAACGATCCATTTGAATTTTGCTAAAGTCGACCTTGAATCTCAAAATTTGATCATTTTTTCACATTAACATTGGACTATATATTTTAAGGCGTATACCGCAAAGCTAAATGAAGCTGAAATATTGCATTGTATCCAGTGACTAAAAAAAAACATACAGTACTACATTTAAAATCTGAATTTTTGTATCAAATCACACATGTATTAAGTAAAATTGAAACTTTGATTTAAAAATCGTTCACCTGCGACCTGTAAATCTTAATATTTTTTTATTAAAATTTAGGAGTGTTCTTTTGATATAAAATGGGAATTTTTGAATTGAGAGGCCGATTAAAAAAATTTTTTTCTTATCAGTCTAATATACATATGTATATAACACGCAGTATATTTCTGTCTTCAAGACCAATATTATAATTTGTCACTATAGAGATTATAAATGTGTATGCGTTAATTATACGTTGACATATTAAAAACTTATATTATGTATTTATTAATATAGATAATTCGAAGCACTATAAAGAGTATTCAACGTAACGAGTATTTGATTATGGCGTAAGAAGTAGTGGATGAAACGGCATAATTAAATCGGAAACAGCGACATAAAAATCTGGAGTAAGAGCCGACTATCGCGTGTTATTTCGAGTTTTGTGTAATGGGAAAGTCTGGACATTTCAAGAAGCTCATTCATTCTTTTTTTCAGAAAGTTTAATTCATAGAAAAAAGGAGAAAAAGAAACAAAAAAGAATAAAGAAAGAAACTTCGTGCAGGTTTGGAAGTATATTTGGATATCGTAGAAACGATGAATGTCGTATGTAATGTTCCCTAACATATAAGCACGGAGTAATTATAGTCGCGTCTACGTGCTCCGTCCGCAGTGAAATACCGCTCTCAAAAAAGATGTGCGTTTCCTTGTCCATGGAAAATTTTATATTTATATTTATGTAAAGAGATTTTGACTTATTCCATAACTTAATCAATTATATTAAAATTGTATAAAATAATAAGGTATTAATGAGTCAATCGCTTTTTCAAGAACTTTTTGCGTAAATGAATGTATATATTCTAATAATAATCATATCGAGTAATTATTCAAAATTCGTAAATTCAAATTCTTTACATGTACCTAAATTTATAATTTCAAACTCTTTACACGTTTCAGCTATTTGTTCGAGTCCTCTTCAAAAAAGCAATAAATCTAGTTAGATATGACTTCATCTTTTTAAAATACCACTTTTTGATAAGCTGTTTCCAGAATAATTATAGCTGCTCACATGACAGTTGGAAAACCTTGTGACCTTAAGCTGACAAATGGAAATTTAAGATAATTTTTTCTCTCTAATAATTCTCTAGCAGAAGAATCAATTCTTATTCTAATAAAAACTTAATGATCATGAACAATTTGTAGTCGATCAAACATAACGGATGTCAATGAGTAAAACAACTTAAGTCAGTCAGTGTAATAGTAACAACCACATAAATTTAATACGATAAATAATATAAATTAATAAGAATCGTGTCAAAAAACTGATAAAGCTGTATAATAAAATATTAGGTGTAGTAAAAAGGAATCCATTATTTTTGCATGAAATTGAATGGAAAAATAATGGATTCCTTTTTACTACACCTAATATTATGTCCGTAATTAGGGAATAAAATTGATTGTAATAACTTAACTAAATTATAATAAATTAAATTAAATTACATATAAATGAACATGACAAGGAACAAACATTGTCTGAATAAATAATGATGCAAAGTCAAATACTGTTGATTATTTGTATGTATGCTTTATGAAGACACTCTGTTTGTTTGTAAATTGAGACCGTTTATTTGCTTTTTAATATTAAGCATTTCAGAGATTAAACGTTTTCTGTAAAAAGATTCTGTATCTAATATTTTAACGTTGTCCTATTCAAAATCGTGATTATATTACATTCTATGATAAGAGAACGGTAAAGAGGTTATAAGAGAACGAGCAGAAGTGTTTCAATTTATCAGGTGTACAAATATGAAATGACGATTTGAGAAACAGATGGCGCACCAATGCAATGTGAAGTACAAAGATTTAACATTATACGCCATTTTATTGTACCATCAACAAGTGTCAAACGCGCAAAGTGATTTGATTGA
>Ga0157363_1004421_pt1 | contig 12953 bp, 12 predicted proteins | sample AttsexASBM1_FD_111477 | JGI IMG/M metagenome (GOLD analysis project Ga0157363, IMG submission 111477) | Fungus gardens microbial communities from leaf cutter ant in Ribeirão Preto, State of São Paulo, Brazil - Atta sexdens ASBM1 | ecosystem: Host-associated > Fungi > Mycelium > Unclassified ...
ATAACATACAAAATAAAAATAAATATATATAAATTTACACAAAAAAATTATATATAAATAATTTTCTTTTTTTTTTATATATATATATATATATATATATATATATATATATATATAAATTATATATACATATAATATTACGTTATACATATAATATAACGTCATGTAAATATATATGTATATAATGCAATAATGTATATATGCAATATAAATATTTTTATACACAATTTTACTACTTAGAATAATCAACTTTTTATCAATTTTAATCTGTACATCAGTTTGGTCTGAGGGGTTAATTAGCAATGTGATAGCCGCCAAAACGACTATAACTTATTTTTCTAATCAACATCAAATCGTCAATATTAATCCACCAATTTTGTAATGGGCCATAATACGACGAGTTTTTTTTTATAACAATCCATTTATGGTCTCGTATAAATTATTGATCTTATCAACTTTAGCTGCATTTCTCGTTGCATCGCTTGATGATATGCGATCGGAGATCAGAGTAATCTGACTATCGAACATGAATTGTTTGCTATTTTTAGCCAATCAATAATGAGCAAGTAGATACTTGAAAGAGCAGGCACCAATTTTATAATATTTTCATTAATATTTTTTACTTACAATATTCGTCAAAAAAATCAATTCCAAGAAGAACATGAGATAATTCTTCAAAAATAAATTTAGTTTGTAGTTGTTTCTATAGATTTCAATTTCTCTCTCTATAGATTAGTCAATAGATTTATAGTGATCACAGATGAGCTATATATTGACATACTGATGCGGATAAATATGAAAAGAACTTTGTATAACTGAAAGTCAGCAAAAATAATAGTTTTCGAATGATAACTGAAAGAAACGTAATTAAACGAAAATTAAAATATTTGTACGTACCTGTTTTATATTGATAATTCAACGAGTTAAATGTGCTAAAACAAAATAATTCGCAAGAATTCGTTCTATCACAACCAAATTGAGCGATACTTTGTTAAGCAAAAATATCTGTGAAGCGCATAATATCTTTCTTCTGAAATCAAGAGACCATAAATAAAAGAACTGATTTTGCACAACAATTTTCGCAAATATGCACGACGTAAGGGCCCCCTGGTGGAATTTAGATTGACTTCCACTGCGGCTTGTGGGGACCCCCCCTTTTGTGTCAGGGACCTCCTCTAGGAATCCACAGTGCTTTGCTCTGTTCCTCTTCTACTGAGGCTTTCACCTGTGTGCATATATATGCCACACTTACGCCCGCCGGAATCACGGCTGAAATCATTAAAGCATAAGTAAACTGTGATACCACGCATATATTTACATTACATTATTACGTTATTAGAATAAATATAATTTAACTGAATCATTAATTTATAGTATAATTTAATTTTTCTTATTTTTTGCTACAAGTTGTTAATATATTCTAAATTAAAGTAAGAAACAATAGTATGAATATTCGACTATAAAATATCAAATTGATTTATACTATGTTATTAAAATAACAACAAGCACATATAAAAAAATTTTGTATATATTTTACGTATGGGAATAAAATTAGAAATTTGCTTACCAGAAATGTAATGTTTGTACTCCGCCTCTATCTTGAGCGCCTGTTCAAACATCTCTTTTGCAGCCTTTGTACTGATTTTGTCGCTTGGATATCTAGAATCTTTTACCTCTTTAATTTGCGTCCTATCCTTGAATTTGATTAATAGGACGATAGGATAAATTTGATGTCTATGAAGTCTCTCAATGGAAGCCATTGATACATCCAAAATACAATGCGTATTCTATAATGGAGATAACACAAATAAATATCGATATATATTCATTAAATAAGATCAATTACTTTTTGTTATTATCATCTAATATATTATCCAAGACAATATTGCCATACATTATTCTTGTTCTATTGATCGTTATTTAATAATAATCAATTTGTTTATTACCTTCTCACATATATCTTTAACGGCTTGTACTGTTGTGCATTCGAAATAGCTGCCCTTTTTCCTATAATCCACATAGAGAGAATCGCGTAATCCTTGCTCCAAAGTCGATTGCGAACAATGCATCGCCTCCGCCAGACATCTGGTAAACTGTCCCGGGTATTCTTGCAAAAGTTTCGTTACTACGCATTCGCTGAGCGGACCGATGATCAACACGGGTCTTAGAGTAGGATCTGTTACCAGAGATAAGTGAATCATTATACTTTCCATTCAAAATGTAAAGGCATAATATAATAATATTGAGAAGCTATTATTTTAGTTAATCCTTAAGCCTAAGTTAGACTTTATATGAAGTTCTTACACATCTTAGTATTTAAATTAAAAAATACTTTTGCTACTTGTTCTTTTATATTGCATAATTTAGTACTTATGTCATTATTTTGCTTTGCATAATCTTGTTATTACGTTATGTTGTTAAATATTAAACAAATTTGAATTTTTGAACGTCTAAATTTGATGTAAAAAGAAAAAAGAAAAATTTTTCTGTAAAACGGAACCTGAATTTCATCTGGGTAAATGCTTTAAACAGTATCATACATTATTAAAAAAAATGTCATAAATTATTTTTTAAATATATTCATAATTATAAAATATCCTTAATATTCTCAGCATCTAAAATTTTTATAGAATTTTTTTCAGTTTTATTTAGAGTTAGCAAAGTAAAATGTTAAATTTGTTAGAGAAGAATTAAGAAATTGATATGTACAATCGAGTCTCTCGACGCGCTGATAACTCGCTGGAAGAGTATCTTCGTTTAACGTTCCACTGTCGCTGTACCATCCCAGATTGACTCCCGTAAGATGCGATATTTCCTTGCAACTATCTCTACTACTGGATGATCGTTGTTGCTGTTTTTTTCGACGGAAGAAACTTCTTCTCGCACTAGTATTGCTGCGTTTGCCAGTGTCTTGTTCCAAGTCGCCCAAAGACCGACGGAGGAGCAATTCTTCTTCAACCCTGAACATAAATCACAGTTTAAATATCATTGATTAAAATATCGTATCAATCATATTTTCTCCTTTAAATATTCTATCATTCACCACAAACGTAACTCACTTAAATTTGCTAGGAATTATCCCGCAAGTCTGCCTACGACCGGTCTGATCAACTATCCAAGCGCGCCAGTGGCCTGGTGTGCCATTGAACATAGTATTATCCACGTAAAGAATGTCGTCCTTACTAAATCGTAGCTGCAGACTATCACCTACTTCGCCAGTTCTATCAAATAGCGCCTTCACGTAAAAACTGTCGCCTGGCTTGTCTTTCACTTCGTTATATCGCTCTAACATGTATTGAGCGACCAGCGTCACCTTGTCCGCTGGTCGAGCCAACTCAAGCGCAGCTTGCTCAGCGGTCGCTTGTCTCAGATCTACGCCGTTATACTCCAGAATCCTATCTCCGGCAAATAGACCGGCCTCTTCAGCGAGACAACCTGGCTGAACAGAATGTACGAAGATACCGACACCGTTCCCACCCACTAGCGATATACCGAGGTTCGAGCATTTTCTGGTCTCAATCAGTAAATACCGGGGCTCAGCACTCGGTGGTGGCTTTCGATTCTGTTCTTCCTGTGTGGGACTTCTCATCGCATTTTGCCGCATCATCTGTGCGCGACTCAATCGATCCAGTGTGGCAGCGCTGCGAAGTTCCGGTTTACGAATATTGATGTCCAACGACGCAGAAGGCCTCATTTCACGTTCCCGCTCTTGTGTGCTTCTTACCTCCAGCGAAGCGGATGGCCGCATGTGCTCGACGCGTAATGTGCTCATTGTAGGTGCAGCAGTAGTGGTAACGGTAGGAGCAGTGGTGGTGATAGTGATGGTTGCGTCACGTTCAGGTTCAGCGGGCTCCAGTGTTTCCACTGTACTTTTTCGAGGTGCTTCTGGACTATTGCACGGTGTTGGTGAGCCACTACGACTTCCGGTCGCAGCTCCGTCGCCAGCTTCTGACGAACTCGAGGATGCCGAGCCTTCTAACTCGGTGTATTCTTGCAAAGAAAAATGTAAGTTTTTAAAAACTTACCTCAATAACGTACCTCAATGCTATAAGAAACAAAATATCCTGAAAAATTACAATGAAACATTTTTCAGACTTAAGTTATCGAAAGATATTGATGGAGAAGGAAGAAGACGGAGAAAGAAGATGGAGAAAGGGAGCGTTAAGCATGCTACTTGAATAAAGAACATGCTACAAATTGCGTTACGAAAATGCGTTTTCAAAAATTGCATTATTTTTGTGCAAAAAGATTTTACTTACTATCCGGGCTGTATTGCACCAGCATTGTAATCGAGTTACCACACTGACGTAGAACATTAGCAGCCAGTTGATAGGTCGCACTTCGCATATTTATACCGCAAACCTCCAACAATTGGTCACCAATCTGTAAGCCGACTTGCGATGCTAGGCTGTGCTCATATACGGTGGAGACGAACACACCACCACTCTCCAGGCACGAGATTTGAATTCCCAGTGGCTCCACGGACTTGTCTATATGAACCCTGCGCAGTTCTCCGGGTGCTGGCCGTGGCTGCGAGTAACAGTAATCTGGCATACTGACGCGCTTGTTGCTGTTATTGTTTCCTCTCACAGTACCGCCGCTACTTCCAATCCCGCTAGTGCTACCGGTGCCTGGGCTCAACACTTCTACGTGAAACGTCGGCATCGGGCTGCCACGCTCGGAAGTTCTTTCTATGCTGCTAGTAGACAATTTGCCAACACTACTCTTGGACGTGACACTGGTGTTGGACGGTATACGGATGCGCTGGTCTTCCTTCCGGCCTGGCAATGTGCCACCTTCGTATCCATGCCCATAGATAGACGTGTCGCAGGGTATACCGAGCGGAAGTGCACGTGGCTTGTGATAGTGCAGATCTACAGAGGGCGTGTGCAGATGGCCGAAAGTGGTCGGGGTCGTCTGCGAAGGTCCGGGGCTATACGGGGGCTCGAAACAGTAGGTACGTGCGTCAGGCAAGCCTATGGACTCGCCTGATTGCGCGGACGGCAGCGACGGTGGCGAGGGATAACGTGAGGGCAAGGAATTCTGGTGCTGCGTGGGATGCGGATGCAGATGATGCAGGTGCGACGACGCGGCGTACGGATGATGCGAGGGAAACGGAAAGTTACCAGGTGCCATTTGCTGTCGCGACGTCGGCCCGCTGGTGGTCGACGCGGCAGACGTGGACGAACCACCGATACCCGATGAATAGAGCTGTGAGTGAACGCGATTGTGCTGTAGCGTATCCGTGGTCACCTGCGTGTCGCTACTGCTGCCGGTCGTGTACTTTTGCGGCCGTTTGTTCGCGAAGTACGAGTCGACATCGCGGCCGGCACCACCGGACTTGACCGAGAAATCGATGCTAGTCTCGGATGGCGCCAGCGCGGAGCCAAGTCGCCCGGTCTCCGACGTGCTGCTCTCGAACTCCGTCGACGGCGGCTTCTTGCTACCACCGTCGATCGGGATGTCCTTGAACTGCACCGCCGGCGTGAACGACGGCTTCTGGTTAAAGAGCTGTCCAGTCTTGAAGCTCGGTAGCGGGGTCTCCACTGCTTTGTAAACGGTATGACGATTATTGACATTGGAAAAATTGGTTAGGGGGATGGGGTTGGAGATACGATTATAATTATAATTATCGTATTTTGGTGGATGCAGGAGTACACTGAGAGGGAAACGTTCTTTCGATTTGCGCGGGTGCAATATAGTACCGGTCCCATTTTGTATGAGGGGTCCGCGCGCCTTCGGCCAAGTGCCGCCGTTCTTCTCAATCTTCTCAGTACCATGGCGTTTGCTGCGCTTCAACACGCCGTTATTGCTGTTGCTCGCCTTCTTGTGATAGCTGTCGATCACCGAATCCAGTTCCGCTATTGCGTCCTGCTCCTGCTCAAACGTATTCGGACTAGAGTTGCGATGGCCCTTCTTCTTGCTATCGTCGCGCTCCTTGCTGTGTTTGCGACCACGCACTATGTCAATCTTCTCCCTAAAGTTGTCCCAAGCATTGCTGATTCCGCTCGATTTCTCGCCGCTCACAGATTTCGCAGCCTTGTAGACGTTACGGTCAGCGAAATTCGTAGACAAATATCGTCTCTCATAGTCATCTGATGAGGCTTTCAGCATCATTCTCTCCTGCTCAGTTTGCGAACAGCTATTTACCATCTTTTGTTTCTCCGCAACAAAACTGCCGTCTATCGCCACCGTCTCCGAGCTGGCGGCGGAAGGTACCGGAATACCTTTCAATGTCGTGATGGTTAATACATCTACAGTATCATCATTTAGAATAGTCATCGCTTCATGTGCTGTAGTTATAGTGTCCATAGGTTTACTATTAATCTGAAAATAAATATAAAAAGTAAATACAATGTTAAATAAAATGTTTAACTTAAAAAAAAAAGCTATTTATGACATACACTTGTCGTGTATGTATATTACAGGTATTTATTAATCTATACAAATTACAAATAAAATATTTCATATAACTTACATTTAATACTCTATCTCCTACAGCAAGATTTCCATCTTTAGCAGCCAAACTTCCGGGCGATATTTTCGAAATGTAGATGCCAAGTTCTAAAGTAATACCATGTGGCACTGTGCCGACCGATAATTGTGTAGTTCTCAATGATCGCCTGGTTATCCGTCGCCGTTTTACGATTAATGTTGCCGGATTTACGGTGGACGAGCGCAGAGTTTCTAATATCACACGAGTCGACACAGACGTGCAGTCGACATTATTCACTCGCACAATACAATCGTTCACTCGTAGTTTACCATCGAGAGCGCTACCCTGTGTCACCTGCGCGACGTAGACGCCAGTATCGTTCGGATAATACGGGCTGTCGCGGCCGCCGACGAGAATCAGTCCCAAGTCACCACGATCTGAATCCAAACAGATTCTACCGGGTTCGACGTGAATTGGAATCATATCCCAGTCGTTACTATCATCAATCTGCGCCAGCTGACTAGTTCGCAATGCATGGTCGCCAAACTCGATTTTCTCCTTCAGATCCTTCAATTCCTTCGACGCTTCGTTTCGTTGCTTCTTAATATCGTCGGAATCACGTAGAGCACCGGCCAATTCAGAGACCGCGCGATCGCGCTCCTTCCGTAATCTATCACACAGAGTTCTTATGCTTTCACGTTCCAACACTATCTTGTCGCGCTCACTGAAGGCCCAATCTCTCCTTCTCTTAGAGACCTCGGCCTCTTGAACGGCCTCCTCCAATTCTGCTTGAAGAGTATCCACGGATTTCCTGAGTTTATCCAACTCCAAATTAGCTTGCTCCAAGTTATCCATGCGTTGCTTGTCTCGCGTCGCGTAATCTCTCGTGTTAGTCTCCTTTTCGGCTTCCTTGCTGACACTGTCACGTTCGTGACTGAGCGAGTTCAATTCCAAACGATGCTTGTAGTCCCTGCTAGAACCTTCGGAGTAATCGCCGAATTTCTGCCGTAATTCATTGCACAGCTTCAGGGTATCGTCTCTATCTTGCAAAGCGGAAGAGATCTCTCTCTTTAGAGTCTCGATTTGATAAGACAACGTTTTCTTCTGCAAATAAATGGCATCGATGTAACAAATTGTATCAACAGTATAACAAATAATTTATTTCAATTCAAAATTGCATAGATAATATCGGCGATTTTCAATGACTTTAGCAAGAATAAAATTGTTACCTTTAAAAAATAAACACGTGTGGTGCACGCAATAGTTATCTTTAATCTTGACATTTCCCTTTTAGTACTACGTTAAGTGTAACTATATAAGTATCGACAGCGACAAACTCAACTGAAAACAAAAGCGTATTGATAATCGTAAACTGTCAGACGCAAACTGAAAGTTTCCAACCTTGTAATAATTTGTTTCAGGACCTCGTTTCGCAATCGTGACACGAACTAAATGCTTCTGACATCGGAAGAGTATGTTATTGTCGATACTATTGAAATGTCATTATACGTATTTACTTATTACGGTCAAAGACAGAATTGGAACAAGTACGTTATACCAAGAGTAAAAATAAATAATACTTATTATTTTTCTTACTCAATTACTCGATTCATTACCTCCTCAACAAGCTGCTTATTCTGCGTTTCCAAATGCGTGACTTTTGTGTACGCTTGCGTGAGATCGTCACCTAACTTCTCAATTTCCTTGTGTACCGTGTCTCGTTCTCCCATGATCAAGCTGTATTCTTGTAGGGCAGCATTTCGTTCTTCTGTGAGACGTTTCATATCCTTGCTGGCTTTCATACGCAGCATCATCGCCTGATTGATCTCCTTGACCGCTTCCTCGTGCTGTTGCTGTACCTTTGCGAGTGCTTCACGATATTCGTTTCTCTCTCTTAATGCAATGTCCCACTGGCGAATCGCGGCGGTACACTGCTGTTTCAAACCGTTGCGCTCGCGGAGTGCACTGTTACGTTCCTCTAGAACGCTGTCGTACTGCTTCTTTAGTCTCTTTGCTTCCTCTTGCGATAACTCTAGCTGTATTGATCACACGAGTAATTTTTGCATAAGTTTTCATTGCGCAGAAAAATATGCGCGTCAATGTTGCGTACAGGAATAACGCCTATCGACTACTTGCCTTATTAACGGCGGAAGAATGAGACGCAATAAGGTCGTCGTATCGTTTCCTGAGGGAATCGTATTCGTCCTTAACAGCTTCGTATTTTCGTAACGCGGACAGATAATGCTGATTCATAGCATCGTTGCCCGTAGCATCGGCGACGAGTACCTCTTGATTCTGCATGCGCTGCAATTCCGAAAGTTCTTTCTGCAGTGACTGAACCTCCCGGTCCAACCGTTGCTTGTCGTTTGCCAGATCACCATATTTTGCTCGTAACGAAGAGCTTTCTTGCGATGTGGCTTCCAGTTGATTCATGACTGCTATATGTTGCCCCCGATAATACTCCAATTCTTTCATAGTAATCTCACACCTGTGCATTATAGACTTCTTTTTACAAGCCCTTATAATTAGCCTGAAAGTGCCAAGTTTTTAAGCATCAAGCATATGAAAAAGAACTATGAGATGTGTAAATATGTACATATATGATTGAATATATGTTAAAATAAACAAAGTGACGAGAGAGAGATACCAAGAGAAAAAGAGAGATAGATGCTAAAAGCAAGACAACGGTAAAACAAAATTGAAACAAACCGTCTTATGGTATCGGAGTGCTTATGCCTAAGTAACTGAAGCTGATGCATCGCCTGATCACATTGAGCCTGCAAACCGTCATAGTCGCTACGACATTCGGGGCCACCAACTGGGCTTCCAACACTGCCATAACTTCCACTATCCCCCTCTGGTTTTATGTCACAAGTGTCAATTCCAATAGCAAACATATCAGGGAAATAATCGATGTAACTTAATATAAAATGTAAAATGTACAATGTGGAAATGGAACATGTTTGATTTTATGTAATTTGTGATAAACTAAATACGGAAAACATTTCAAAGAAAAAAATATGTTGCGCATACTACATTGGAATAAACAAATTTAATTGTTCTCAAGCATTATACAGAAATACTAAAAATGCGACAAAAGGTATCACATAGAGATTCTATTGAAAATATGACGTATATTGACGGTCTATACATCTCTGTCTATGCATATGTATTTTTGTAACACTTGTTTAAAAATAACTCTTACCCATATTAAGTGCACCATCTGGAAAATTAATTATAAACACCTGTATTACTTCAAGATGTAAATACTAATCACGCATAAAGGAACATAGAGAAACATACATAAAGAAAAAGAACGAATAAAATAAGTAAAAGTATGAATAGCTTCCCGAATAGCGTGTTAAATTTCACAATAAAATTTAAAAGTCTGATATGCTTGTTACAGTAGAAGGAACAACATAATCAGAGGTCTCGCTAGCTTTCACCAGGAAAGAAACTCTAGGTCACGCATGTAAGCATAGTTTGACTCATTGTTTTCCTCAGCTAATAAAATTATCAACAATATTTCATTATTACAAGCAGTATAACAAGATATCTGTCGTGTCTCTTTCAAATCTTTCAAACATATTTTTTTTTAGTATTTTATTTACCGAGAACGCTACTTTCTTTGACGGAAAAATAATTATTCTACACTATTCTACAAGAACAATTACCTTGCGAAATTATATCTCAACTGAAAATAAATAAGAATCACAACTGAATGCAATATCTAATTCTGGGCTCTGAAGCACATATCTTCGAGACCTACATTTCATCCTAAGGAGACTTCTCGAACGCGCTGCAGAGTTTAATTCTTCGATAAAAATATTTCTACGACGGCGGCTTGCGGCGATGTCGAGGACGACGACGTATCGTCCTGACGTCGCAATTAAAAATACAATGACGCGCTGACGTTAGCCGTACATACACAGTGGAGAGAGACATTATCGAGCGAGCCGTTCTCTCTATACAAAAAGGAGTTGAAAATAAAAACTGTCACTCACCGCTGCTCCCAGCACTGTCCAAGGAGGATGCACCAGAAGCCATGCTGCTCAGTGGTAAGTCTCAGGGCACCACAAGAAGGAAAGAGACGGAGAGAGAGAGAGAGAAAGAGAGACACACACACATACACACAGAGCGAGCACCGTGTATACGTGTGTGTGTGTGGACTGCCGTCTACCAGCACAGGCACCTGTCCTCACACGCCACCAGCAAAGTCCGAAGCGGCAGGTATCGCCTGGAAAAGCGTGCCATACACTACCCGTACTTCACGGAAGAGCGAACCCTTTGTAAATTACTAAGAAGCAGCCTTCGGGATGACATTATGGCCACTGTACACGCTCGTTTGTATGTGTGTGTATATGTGTATGTGAGCGCCCACGCGCGCATGTATATGTGTCACGTCACCGTCACGCTGCAACGGTGTATATATCAGGGCCGCGTATTATCGGGAAAAGATGCTATCAGGGGAGATAAATATTGCAACTGACAACGCGCGCGCGCGTACAAACACACGCGTAAACGTTACTCCGACGCGCGTATGTGTGTATGTGTGCACACCTCCTCCTGCTCCTCCGCCACGACCTGTCGTCGCCGTCGACGTCTATATCCCCAATACACAGACACGTGTCGCGCGTACCATCCAAGAGATTTTCTATGCATCACTTCTCTCCCGTGCACTCCCGTGTGAGCGAGTTGGAGCGAGTGCACGCAGCAGGGAGAACGTGGAAGCGAGGAAGGGAGGGCGGCAGAGGATCCGCGACTAAGCTGACCGAGCGACCGACACGCACGTCGCGGGGGAGAGATACGGGGAGGGGGAGAAGATGGGGAGGGGCAACGCGTGTTTCTCGAGCGGCGCGTAATAAATTAATCTACGCGCCAGCAACGGCAGCGTGCTCCCATCGCGACGGATTCGATTCTCCGATCTCGCTGCTCGTTGTCCTTCCTTTTCTTCCCTCCGTCAACACTCCTGACTCGGTGAGTCTGACGTTTGTGAAAATACTCCGCGCTCGCCGAAGTCATCTTTCGCAGGCATTACGAAGGGGAGAGGGGGGGGGGGCGGTCGCTTGTATCATCGACGCGAAGAGGAGAGAAATCTCAAAAATAATCGATCCGATGATCAACGTAATCACGTCGACGACGACGGTGAACCTTGATGATGAATTTCAAACATGTCTTTGGTCGCGGTCGCGTGCGTCCTCGGTCCGTCCTTGCTCGCTGACGACGACGACGACGACGAAGACGATGCGTAAGCACAGGATGAGAAATCACATAGTCTGCTCGCTCACCTGCTGCACCAACCAGCCTGACAATTAGCCATTTTGGCTCGTCTGGCTGCGCGCGCGCGCGCGCGCGTATGCCTTTCCGACGCGTATATCACTAATTGATCTCCCGTGTCGATAAACACAACACACAGCATGAACGGCGGACGCCAACTGTGGCAGACAGTCGACTCAGTCGACTGTGGTCCGTCACAGAGTCGCCGCTATCGAGGAACAGCCAACTCTCGCGGAAGTCGACAAGTTCACTGCGTACGCGTGCCACAAATCCGCGATTGTGTTGAGAAGAGAGCCGTACGTTGGCGCATGCGAACTGATGGAATTGAACGGAACGTCCAGTTGAATTCTCAAATATCATTGGACAATTTTGTTGGACTCGTCGACAATATGCAATCATTGGATGCTTAATATTTGATGACACAAGTGTTCTATCTTTGTCACTCTCTGAATGTCAAGAAGGATAGAACGACTCTTGTCTCGATCGACTTGGATTGACTTGTATCATCAAATAGAAAGCATTCATTTGCAATTGACTGTGAAACCTACTTTAGAAGCATGCTTCGACAATCAAGTCAGTTTCCATAAAAAAAAAAGAGAGAATAATGTTGGTAGTAACGAAAATCTCTAGACGCTACAGTTAATTTTCTATGGATTGGTAGTATTGTGTAAGTAATATCGAAAAGATACAGGACAGAGAAAAACTTAATGAGAGAGAGAGAACATGAGAGCCTTTTTCTTGTAACTACAAACACCCCTGCATACTACTCTGCCCAGCAAATGAGAATGGATTGAAATGGATTCAAATTTTCAGAAATATTGATTCACGAATGTTAAAATGAATGCTTTTCAATCTTGAATGCATTTTTATTCATTTGTAGGAATTGCATGGAGCATATCTCTATGCAATTTCAATCTAAAAATAATATTAACTTTTTCTGTGAATACTATTCAATTCAAAATTTTGAATAGGAAATGCAGTTTTTCAATCCAATTGAATCTAATTGAATCCAATTAAATCTAATAAATTCAAAAAAAGTATTCGCTATTTAAAATACGCATTGAATTAGAAAAAATTTCAATCCATTTTAATTCATTCTTGTTTGCTGAAGAAGTGTAAAACTATTAGGTGTACAAAAAAGTTCTGAGCTTTAGATTTGATACAACCGAAATAACAATTTAAATTTTATATATCTTCCCGCCTTTTTGTGGTTTTAAAGCGTTAACATTTGGCCTTCTAA
>Ga0157363_1004422_pt1 | contig 12952 bp, 10 predicted proteins | sample AttsexASBM1_FD_111477 | JGI IMG/M metagenome (GOLD analysis project Ga0157363, IMG submission 111477) | Fungus gardens microbial communities from leaf cutter ant in Ribeirão Preto, State of São Paulo, Brazil - Atta sexdens ASBM1 | ecosystem: Host-associated > Fungi > Mycelium > Unclassified ...
TTCTTCTTCCGATAATAGTAAGTAATACGATAGATAATAATCAAATACAATTACATATTTTAGATAATATTGCCACCAAACAGCTCTTCTTATACTGCTCGTCTCAAATTATTGGATTCCTTGAGCAGAATGCTTTACCTGCAGGCAACTGTGGCCGTGGAAAAAGGTGCAGCCATGCAAATCAATATCACCGCACCTTATTGGATAATAAACAAGACCGGCTTGCCGTTGGTGTTCAGACAAGAGGGAGTCGGAATCGAGGCTGCAGGACAATTCGAGGAGCATGAGAGGGCGAGGATGGTAGCACCATTGCTATTCTCATTCAGTGACGAAGAAGCTAGTAGAACTTTGTCGGTCAGGATCGGGACGGAAGTTCACCCTCATGGAGTACCACAGTGGTCTCAACATTTTCACTTGCAGCCTGGAATTCACGTAAGTATATCTCTGTAAAATTTTTATTTCGATTTTTATTGTAACAACTTCAATATTTTATTAATAAAATATTAAATTATACATATCATGCTTTTGATGTTTTATTTTTTGATAATTAGATAACTATTATTTTCGGATAAACAAAAGTAAATTCATAAAACTTGTTAATATTTTAATCATTAATATTTTAATCATTCTAACGATGACTATGTTATACAGGTTCATCGCTTGAGAATCAGTTTACGCGATGGCAGACCTGATATAGTCTACTTGATTAGCGTAGCCACTCGCACAGCAAGAGGAAGATACAGAGCCACTACAGTGGTTACATTATCACCGAGATATCAATTGCATAATAAGTCATCTTATACATTGGAGCTGGCACAGAAATGTTTTACGACGACTGTCGTAAGTTTATTACAATTAATTACGATGATGACAAAAAATGATAAGTTGTTGTTCTTAATGTAATATTGATTTTAGTCCAATCCGGATGCTCAGGCAACATATATAACGACTATGCCCGACTGTCACATGCCCTTTCATTGGCCACGACTGGACAAAGATTTATTACTCTGCGTCAGGATCACCAACGTTCGAGATTGTATGTGGTCAGGCGGTATCAGATTGGATGATAATTACTCATTGACTATTAATGTCAGAGACACAACAGGGAAGATGCATTTTTTACGAGTAGATGTAGTGCTGCAGGAAACTACCTTCTTTATTGTATTCACTGATGCCGATACTATGCCACCACCTATAAGAGTAGACAATTTCTCGGAGGTTCCTTTGCAGGTTAATCAGGTATATCTATATCATTTGAGATCCATGTATAAATTATGATATTAATATTTATATCAGGTTGCTATTATTTTTATTTGCAACTCTGTATTTATAGATCGGAGTTCCTGACAGCCTACGGTGGACCGTGAGACCCCATTCATCGGTGCCATATGCCTTAGATGAACCAATAAAAACTGCCGGTTTAGTGCTGACAGCACCTGGAGATGTGACAGCTTCTTATGATTTAAATAAATTGGGAGAGGGTAGAGGACTGACTTACGAAAACTTTATTTATATTGCATTCACAGGTACTATATTTTAAATAGATAAAATAAGAACTAAAATATACATAAATACTGATTTTATTTTTATCATGATAGGTACTTTCAAAACTGATTCCGATCTTGGAACAAGCGAAAACAATTTAGATCCCTTAGATGTAGAAACTCAGAGACTGGTCTTAGAAGCTGGTTCTGGTGGTTGGGTTGCCCTTCGGAGAAAACAGTATGGTGATAGAGCGCAGCTTTGGAGAATGACCGGAGATGGACAATTGCAACATGAAGGTAATATAAGAATATCAATGTAATTATTTTCAACATAATTTGTACAAAAAGATGATAATATACTTTATTTTCACATATAAAATTTTAATAACAGGTTCCAGTCCACCAAGAGACAAACATTCTAAAGCTTCGGACACGATATTTGTTTTGGACATAGCAGGCACCGCACCGCAACCATTTACTTATTGCGCTCTCGCCTTAAGGAAGCCGGACCCTAGGCGACGATCGACGCAGACCTGGCGATTCACTGACGACGGACGTCTATGCTGCGCACATAAGAATATGTGTGTTCAGTCAAAAGATGGCTTTATGGGGCTATACGAAGGTTGAGACGTTGTTTTCATTTCACGTTAATTATTAAATTGACAAAGATGTTCGCGAAAGTTGTGAATTTTTTTTATCACACGCTTTATTATCAAATATATTTTCTGTTATTTTGTGTTGCTTTGAATTAGTTTACATATCCCTTATTTGCAAGTTAATTATCATTTTTGTGTGATATATATTTAATGCTTCTGCCTGTAAATGCGAAGCATAAAATAGTAAGTTGAGCGTACGGTATCGTTGAAATTGACAAAATAATTTGAACATTTAATGAAAAGAACATTGATGACAGATACGCGACATTTATTTTATAATATTATATTTTACATTCTATAGTTTTGTCTGCCAATTATCTAAATCGTTGTTAGGAGTCCTCAATTTTTTAATCATTATTCCTTTCTCGCTGTTTACGACTAGAGAGAGACCTAAATTGATCATAAATGTTGCAGGCGGCAGTGTCGCCCGTTGGCAAATGTGTACGTATAGTTTCAAAGTACACATTAAAATTGGCTGTTTCCTTATCCTGAGCCCATAAGTATTATAATAAGCTATAATATATATCTCTGCTTGTTTTGCCCCTTTTTTTTCTTTTTTTCTTGCATATTTTTCCAGGAACGTCAAAGCGCGATATAAAGAAGAAGAAATCTTTTTCTATACAGTCTTTTAAGAGAGAGAAAAAATACATTGTTTTCCGAATAAAATTTTTATAAATAAAAATAAAGTTGCTAAATAACTTATGAGATTAGTCAATCACGACGTTATCGTACTCTGGCGTATAGTGCTTCTGCATTCGCAAATTTTTTTAATCGTACAATTTTATCGTGAATATTTTCATGCACAGTAAAAGGAACGTTGTTATTTTTAGGGAGTGAAGCTGTATTAGGTCCTCAAACACATGGCAATCCACCATCGATCGAGCAACGTGTGGGTAGACAAAAGTTGCGACCGGGTTCTGGATTCTTGTCAGTCAGAGTGACCACTGACGGCCCGACTCGCGTTCTGCAAGTTTTGGATATCAAGGAGAGGGTGTGTCAGCTTTACAGTTTGTTAGCTTTAAAGTTTATATTATTTTTATTTGTAGTTATTTTATTAGATTATTCTGAACATTATTATTATTAGGTGTGGGAAAAAGTAGTTCGTGGCGTTTTTCCCGTTAGATGGCATTAAAAAAACGAACTTTTTCCCACACCTAATAATAATGCAAAAAGTAAATCTTTGATGACACTAAGAATAAATGTTCAAGTTAATTAATGTAAATCTTTTTGCGTTTTAGAAGAAAACATTTGCTTTACTCGAAGAACGCGATTGGTCACACATCGCTGTAAGTCATCGGCCAACTCAGATCAATGCCGATATTAAAAAATCAGATTCTAGCGAATTAAATCTGGAGCTAAACTTGCCGGCCGGTCTCGGATTGTCTATCGTATCGCAAAGGCCACTAGAAGAGCTGTTATTCGCACGGTTGGCTGAAATCTCCTTTGATCTTATGCGGACCCCATTGAATACCACATTGGATCTGAGTGTCGCTGATGTTCAAATTGACAATCAACTGTTCGAAGCACAGTGCACCTCGGTTTTATTCGTGACACGATCATCTCGTACAGAGGATGAGCATCGACCTACCCTTCATTTGGCGATGGAGAAGTTACAATCAAAGAATCAGAATGCCGAGATTTATAAACATGTTGTAGTGAGCGTCAAACCTTTGTGCGTACACTTAGAAGAAAAATTTATCCTGAAACTGGCAGCTTTCCTCGGAATTGGCAAATCAGAGTTGGAAGTACCTGTTGACGAGAACGATTTCAAAGCACAAAGATTTATTTCCGAGGTATCTGCTGCACATTCTAAGAGATATTACTTTGGCGCTCTGAAACTTGTTCCCAATCAAGTATGTAAATATCGACATAGTAGATGATTATTTTTTTCTTTCACATGAATATTACCAATGCACTATTTATTCACCTGGATGTATATGAATTATTCTTTCTTTAGGTAAAACTTAGTGTGCTCACTACAACGAAATTGCCATATCATTTGCAAGCTGTAAAGAGGAAATTAGGGTTGACTCTAATTAACTTTGAGAATGCTACTATCGAATTAGAACCATTTGTCAAGAAACATCCTTTCGAGAGTAGTCAATTCCTAATACATTCCATTGTAAAGCATTACAAAGATGTACGATTATTATTATAGATTGTAATATATACTCTTTTCGCTTGTCTATTGATTTAGCAAATAAATGCCATGACATTTTAGGAATTGAAATGGCAAGCTGCAGTTATTCTGGGTTCCGTGGATTTCTTAGGAAACCCTCTTGGATTTATGAATGACGTCACAGAAGGTGTTTCTGGTCTTATTTACGAAGGCAGCGTGAAAAGTCTAGTGAAGAACGTCACGCACGGTATTTCGAATTCGGCAGCAAAAGTGACGGAATCTCTGTCAGATGGTTTAGGGAGAGTGATTATGGACGAAAGACACGAAGAGGCCAGACAGAGGATTCGGGCTAACACTACGGGCAGTAGCGATCACTTGGTAGCTGGCTTAAAGGGTTTCGGTTTTGGTCTACTTGGTGGTGTCACCAGTATATTCAAACAAACATACGATGGAGCAACCAGCGAGGGTTTTCCAGTAAATATTTTAAAATAAATCTGATTCTTTGAATAAATATTATTTGTAGAACTTAAATAAAGCTAATGGCTAAGTAAAATTTTAGGGTTTCTTCGCGGGTTTTGGAAGAGGAGTAGTAGGTACAATAACGAAACCCGTCGTTGGTGTCTTAGATTTGGCAACGGAGACAGCTAGTGCTGTGCGAGAGACAAGTAGAAGGTAATATATTATATGATGATTCTATTATGTTGTATTCATATTTATGTTTCTCTGCATTGTGAATATCTCTTCATGTTTGAATCATTCTGATCAATTCTTTTTCATAGCGCTCACCGTGCAATACCAAAACGCGACCGACCACCGCGTGTCGTCAGTGGTTCTACCGGATTGCTACCGCCGTACAATCGTCAGCAGGCCGAGGGTCAGGAGTTTCTGTACAGCATTAACAATCGCGACTATTCCGAGCTTTTCGTTGCTTACGAGTGTTTGTGCAGCGGTTCGGAGAATCTTAAAGTGCTGGTGTCCAATGAGAGAATACGAATTATTTCTGGTGGCACGAAAGCAGTGGTGACCCAAGTAAGTTTGGCGGATCTTCTCTGTTGTCAGCCGATGCAGAAGATTCAAAGCAACAACGTCACTCTGCATTACATAGAGTTGATATCCAGATTTGATTCGTCGGCCGCAGTCAATCTAGATGGATTGGCCGAATTGTTGAGACGGCCAAAAGTGCGCTGTGATAACGAAGAGGTGGCAAAGCGAGTAAGTTATAAATGGAGTGCAATTTTAAACTGGTATAAATATTTCTCTTTCTTTTCATTGCGATTGAACAAGGATCTCAATATATTACCATTTATTAACTTATTTTCTTCGTAGGTATCGCAACAAATCAATTACGCCAAGGGGATGCACGAGGAACGAAGTTTGACGTTGTCATCATCAGATAGTATGTTAGACGACGTACAACATTATAAGTAATCGACTAGAGTTGCAAGTAGAGTTCGATCTTATTTCTGACGTGTTTCCCGGACATACTCTCTAGTCAAATTTTTAACTGTATCGCGTAGAATGCACGAGAATCTGTAATGCCTTAGTTACAACGCTTAATGTTAAGTTTATAAGAAGACTGATATGAATTTTCGTAAAAGTAACTGTTTGCTACAAGGCATAAAAATCATTCGAGTGTAATCAAATTCTAATTTTGCGTCTTGCAACTGTGGTACAGATGGCATAGAAATTTTTGATACGGATTGATAAAATGTAAAAATGTAAAATAATCATAGAATCAATTTTTTTAATAATGTACATATACGTGTACATATGCCGTGTTTATAATGCGCGTGCAAGATATTCCAGAATCACCGTTCTCGATGAAGCTGTTTCGACAGTAAATCTTTAATAAAAGGGAAATTTTTTATTTCTGTAATAAAGCTATGTATTTTATTATGCTCCTAGTTTTAATTGCTTGTAATTAGATCGGTGCATCGATTTCAAAGATAGATTTTTCTACTATTTTTGACGTCTATAACTAGGATGCAGTGATTTTGGGACGCGTTGTATCTATGTACATATATGTATTAAAATTAATGAATTGTGGATTATTTATTCACGATGGGATGACCTACTTAACGCAATACTTAGAACCAAAGCTTTTAGCACACATAGTGTACATTTAGTACAAGTATCATAGCACGTGTTCAATCTTTTTTTTTATATACATATATATTTTTAACACAGTTTTTAGATTTTTTTTGTGTTTTAATTATTCGTACGTTTTATTTTACAGTATCTCAAATGTGTTATTTTGTACAGAACAATCCCTTGTGTATGTACAAACACAGAATGTAACAAAATTGTATGTAAATTCTGTACAAATAAATTTAAGTCAGCTATATTTAAGTACTTTTGTAAAGCTGGCGTACGAAATGCGAAATAATATGTTTGTAATATATATCAGGTTGATACTTGTTAAGCAAATTAATAAATGTTACAAGTATGACAATGAGTTGGCATATGAAAGGGCTTTTACATTCTATATTCCAAAATACTATAATTATTACAAAACAAATTAAAATAATGACAGAGAAATTCATTTTTGGATTCAATATAAAAAAAAGTAAATTCTGAGGTATACTACAAATATAATAATTACTTTGATATCGAAACTTCAGCTTCTCGCCGCGTGAGGTCACTGAAATCAAATGTCATCCTCGGAATTCGGATTCGATCGAATGCGTTTATGTGGAACTTTGGAAAGTCGTACCTCAGATCGTCATTGCATGCTCATATTATTGTAACTTTTTGACTCTGATAAATGTAACGAGAATCTTTCGTTGACGAACAGCCCGGAGATATGGAAGAAACATGTTTGGAGGAGGGACCTGCGGTAAATTTCGAAAGAGCCACCCTAGAAATCGCTAATACCGACCGTGAGTTTCGTCGTCAATTTTTCTACTCTTAATTTTTCATTCTACAATAGAATAGACGATAAGATAAATTTGTAGTTAAGTCTACTATTTCTCTGATTTCAGTTGTTAGACCATCGACGGAGAATGCGGACAACATATCGAATCAAAATTCGGCTTCGAGATATGTGTGTAACGTGCCATTCAAGCATATAGATGTTCATACATTTTTCACTGACAGGAATGAAGTCGTGGAAAGAGCGATAAGCGATTGTACTGAGAAATTGATAAAGCAAAACGATGACGAACTTGTCGGAAGTTGGCTTCTGACGGAGTATGTATTATCTATGTAAATCGAGTTCTTTGTTATGTTCTTTGTTACTATAAGTTTGCATTGACAGAAAAATTTATTTATTTCAAGGATAAGTCTATGGGATACGGAAAAGGAAAGACTTGTACTATTATCGACAAAAGCCCTTTATTCTATAAAATACGACTTTATTTCTTTAAAGATACTTGACTTTAATCGAGTACCCATATTGCTGTTTGATACAATAGTTACGGGAGATATAATTTATCCATCTTCGTCTCTTGCACCGTAAGTATTTTGATGTAAAAAATTTGTATAAAGAGCTTATGAAGTAAACACAAGTTTACAATCTCTAGCTTAAATGATATTTTTAATATCCTCTTTTCCATTGAAATTTATAACGAAAAATACACACAACAAAAAATATAAATATATGTTTCATCTGAGATGAAGATTACAGCTTTTGTGTTCTTGTCTGGTGCGTGTCATTCATATTGATCTAATATATTCTAGACGATTAAATGGATTAGCGGAAGGTGTGTCGTCTGTAATTCATTGTGCAGTACGTCAGGAATGGTCATCTATTGCAGGTTGCTCCAATCTTACTCAATTTGAGCCTAGGTACATATAGCTTCGTTTATTAGTATTCACTTTGTTACATCAATTGTCTTTTATATATTCATTTTTACCGCCTCTTTATTGTATCATGTCTATGTTAACAAATATTTGTTTTATATGCTTTCTATGTATTTATATTATGTGTAATCTTTATGAAACTGTTAATTTTATTATTTTATGTTGCAATTTATTTTATGTTGCAAAAGCTAAAATATCGTTAAAAAATTAAATATACACGTAAAAAATTAAAGTATTTTATGTATATGTATTGAAGTGTGTGGAAAAAAGATTTTTAATTTTTCAGAAAGCGTCATATGTCGGGAATAAGACTTATGTGGAACAGAGGACAACCCTTGCCTCTTATAAAAAAGTGGAATCCGTTTGCAAGAAATATACCGTGGCTTACATATGTTAGTCATCCATTGTTCTGGTATAAAGGTAAATGTTAAAATTCAATATAAATAAAGAGATTATAAGTGATATTGCTGTATAAAGATGCTTTATAATATGTTCTGTTATTAACAAAAATTATAACACTAACAAGATATCATTTTAGATGGAACCGAGATCGTTAAAACGAGATTCGACATAGAAGCCTTCAATACTACGCTCAAAAGTTTACTACCTCGTGAAAGCAACGTTGTTAATATGCCGATTATTATAGAGAATTATTGCAGTCTTGGTGCCTTAGTGCACAATAGAAACGGCTTAGGTTTCTTTAAAGTGCGTGGCAAAATCAGTTTCTAATTTTGCTGATCTCATAGAATTGCAAACGTTGCAAGGTATTTCTTTGAGCTTGATACTTTTCATCCCTTTTAGAATTTTTTTCCTGCTACATCACACATGTGGTTTTAATTTTTTGTACAGTATTATTATAGATTTAATATATTGCAACATGATCTACAATAAATATATATATACATATATACATATATATACATATATACATATGTATACATATATACATATATATACATATATATATATATATATATATATATATATATTAAAATTAAATGTATTACAATATATATTTTTAGAATTGTTTAATTATTTTCGTAAAAATGATATATCCAACAGTAAAGTCTAATTTTAATTAATTAAGTGCTGCATATTTTTTGCAGTGTCACATAAATTATATATTTATATAATTGTAAAAATATATATACATACAATGTATGTATATGTATTAAACTATACATATACACACACACACACACACACACACACACACACACACACACACACACACACACACACACACACGCACACACACACACACACTTCCTGTTATATACTTGCACTGTCCTAAATTATTTCATATAAAAAAGTACGAAAGTTTACCAAATTTATTCAATTTATAATAAAATTTTAAAAATATTTCACATTAAAGACTTATATTACTCTTGGTACTTAAATTACTAGTATGTGCGGAAAGATTTAGAAATAAAGCATTTATTGTGATTTCTTGTAGAATTATGCAATGTACTTGTATATGTGTACAATGCTCTATGTCTATTTCTGAGTTAACAATAAATGAGAAATGTTGAATATATTTAGCAACTTTATAATTTAGAAAATGTCATAAGTATAGCAATCATATATTGAGCAATCAAGATTTTGTGGAGTTCTATCTATAAAAATGTTTTTATAAATTTTCCCACTGTTACAATATATTATTTTTGTTATTATATTATACATATTACAAAAAAAATTGCTTCTCTATATGAAAGTTCATTCATGGATTTGTCTTATATTTTGTGAATTTGAAATCACAGATCATCAGCTGATTTATGTCAGATTAGGTTAGGTTATATTAAGTTTAGGTTAGGATGTTAAGCCAACAGATGTCTTGTTTATGTCACCTGTTGATTCAACGGCTATGTGTCATATTATTTTTCTAAGTCGCCATATGTTACACACTCGATTTTTACTTATTAATATTTTTCCTGCTTGTTTAGATAACTGGATATCAAATATAAACTGACCGCGATTGCAAATATAAAAAATTATCTATGAGTTTTTAAGTATAAACTTGCTTTGACATATAGAATATCAATCTATAATGTAATATTATCGATGATTCTATAATGATTTCATTCTGCTCTTATACTATCGACACATAAATATGTGAATAATAAATATGTGAATGAATTGCATGCACAGGTAATGTTCACTATATTGGTAATAATTGAAATAATCATTAAGTTAGATATTTGATATGTAAATTAATTATGTTGTATGCTTGCAGTCTTGTCGGAATAAGTTAACAAACTTTACAAACGATATGGAGAATAAAAAATAAGACTCAAAGAAATTTAAAATGATACATACAATGTCTGTAAGATACGTGCAATATCTTAATGAGATAAGTGAGTGCAATGAAGGTCAAACATAATGACTGAAGGCATGAGTATAGTATAGATTCTACTTCATGTTATCTGCCATTAATTTCGATAGAACTGGACGATTTTATCATTTTTTCATTGTAAAATAACACAAAATGCGTTTACGATTTTTAAAACAGAAATCGATATTTCTGATTGGTTTCGGGATTGGCTTTATTCTTCCGTTATTATTTGTTTCATTAAGAAGTATATTTGTGATTGATTCTATTGTTAATCAAGATCCATCATTGTGGCAACCTGAATACTACCTGAATAAAAAACTTCGTCACGAAGAAATTATTTTGCAGTTTTGGAAAGAGATGAATGAGACAACAGATGTTAACAGTATTACATATCACACTTGGTTAGCAACACAAAAGTTGAAATTATATCAAATTGATTTGGATGAGTACTTGTATGGTCGACAAAAAAGAGATAATAAAAGAAAAAAACTTACAGAATGGAACTGGTTAAAAAAACAAGTATCTATTACATGTGCGATTTTTGTGGAAACACTCAAGCTTGGAAAATCAATCAAGGCTACTTGGGGCAAACGCTGCAATAATGTATATTTCTTTGGACATCGCTTGAAAAATGCGGAATTGCCTATTATTGATGTAAATATAAAAATTGTGTCTTCTTGGCAACTGTTGTGCGAAGCTATGAATTATATTTGGAACCATCAAGTAGATAAACTACAGTGGATTATATTTGTGAAAGACAATACTATAATTATACCAGAAAATTTGCGCTATATGGTTGCTTCTCTGAATTACACAAACGACTATTATTTGGGTCATTCAGTGATTCTGTGGGGTCAGGCTTATAATGTTGCTCAATCCGGATATGTTCTTAGCAGAGGAGCACTGAATAAAGTAGTACAAATGTTCAATAGTACGGACAAATGTATTAAGGGAGGAAAGTATTGGAAGAAGGAAGATTATTATCTTGGTAAACAACATGATTCCATATAACATCAAAATTTATTATATGATAAGTTTTGATTGATTATTTATATTTGATATGATATTGATTTTTTATCTTTTTATAGGAAAGCATCTGTCATCCTTAGGCATACATCCGTCTGATACCAGAGATCAGTACTTAAGAGGTACTTTCCATGGTTATTCTTTACAACATCTTTTATGGGGTGTTGCGAAACCAGACAGTTATTTTACACGTGCTGTATATCCGATAAAAGGAGAATGCTGCTCGCCGATATCTGTAACTTTCAGCGTTAATGAATCTAATAAAATGCACATGCTAAATTATTTGTTGTATCAATTGCATGTATTAAATAGCGAAAGCCGATTTGGTAATGTTTCTGCTGAAGTTCGAGTACGTGAAGAAGATGTGAGTTTTAATACAATTAACGTTGTTTATCAAGTTATTTCTTAAAAATTTTTTAAAGAAATTTTTGTTGGATGTTAATGGGTTATAATATATAATATATATTTATAATATAAATAAATTTAAATCTCTTTTATGATGCAATAAAGAACGTCATGGTAATAATTGTAATTTTATATCATAGTTTATATTTCAGGTTTGGAAAGTTGCACTGCAAGAAGAATTTAATATCACGCATTTAAGTGATATATCCAGCGATGCTTATTTCGAAATATGGCATTCGAGATATTCTGAACCAGGGCAGTTAAAAATTGCTCAAAATTATCGGACACCGGTCCCGCTAAATTGTTTGCTAATGAATTACAAAGAGGAAAATTTATCAGCGCACAATTGTAGGACTAAAAATGTCATCAACAGTAGAAAAAACTGAATAAGTTATTTATTAGAATGCTAGTTTGTATGATAGTTATAAAAAAAATGTGTACACAAAAGTTCAAGAGAGTATGAATATTTGTGATATTCCCTGTTTGTATATATGATTACATGATTAAAATGATATAACTGTAGCAAATAAGCACGTTAATAAAAATAACATTGATATGCTCCATTTTCAATTTACTACGCGAGCAAAAAAAAAGAATGTCAATAAAAAAGTCAAGCTGAAAGTGCATTTAACATCGTCCACTGTAATATACAATTAATTGGCTTATGTTCTGAGTAATTTATTAATCGGAAATGGTTGATAAAACTATTTCCCTTGTTATGCTCAGTATGTTTTATCGAGCTAATTAGAAGCTCATTAACGTTTAAAATGAAAGCGATAAGTTAATCATTTCTAAAACATTTTCCCAGAAGTTTGCCTATCGCAACTCTTAAATGATTAATAATTGATATAATTACGGTATATTATTTGAAAATAAGTATGTATTTTCTTTTAACTTTAATTCATGTTATATTTATTGCTATTTTGAATACAGCCTTAAATCTACATACAACACGTAGATTTGAAGAGCTAAAGAAAACATCTATGGAAGAAAGAAATTTTGAAGATAATTAAAATTTGTATAAATATATTTGTTTTATATTTTTTATAATACGCATTTCTTTGTATCCATTATGGACATGATACGTGATTATTTTTACATATAAATATTTCGTCTGATTCGCGATCAA
>Ga0157363_1004423_pt1 | contig 12949 bp, 12 predicted proteins | sample AttsexASBM1_FD_111477 | JGI IMG/M metagenome (GOLD analysis project Ga0157363, IMG submission 111477) | Fungus gardens microbial communities from leaf cutter ant in Ribeirão Preto, State of São Paulo, Brazil - Atta sexdens ASBM1 | ecosystem: Host-associated > Fungi > Mycelium > Unclassified ...
CGGTTACGCGATGCGGCACGAATCTGACGCACCAGCTCGGCCAGCTGCGCCACATCGTGAAAATTCCGGGCGAACAGAATCAATCCGCCCACCAGAGGATGTTGCAGAATTTCGCGCTCTTCAGCATCCAGCGCGTAACCTTCGACGTCCAGCATTAGCGGCCCGGGCGTATTCATCGTCATGTCTCTGTTCCTGTATTAAAGATCCTGCCAGCTGGCCTGCGCCAGCTGCTGCAGGGTGTCATCCTGGCTCTGCTCGGCGCGCAGCTGATACCAGCTGGCCATCAGCAGCTGCAGCCACGGCTGCCAGCGCTGCACCTGACGCGCCAGCACCGCTTCATCTATCTTTGCCTGCGCTGCATAGCCGCTGATCCAGCAGGCCTGATGCGCCGTATCAATGGCGCAAACCGCAGCGATCTCCAGCGCAACGTCGCCATCAGCAGCATACTCCCAGTCAATTAAACGTAAGCCTTGCGATGTGGCAATAATATTGCCTGCATGCGCATCCATATGCAGAGGCGCAAGACGCAACGGCTGCGGCTCACCGCGCTGCAGTAAGCGGCTCAGCCGCCGGTGCCAGCGCCAGTGGCGCTGCCGGCACAACTGCCAGTAGCGCTGCAGCAGCGGTGCCAGCCGCAGACAGTAACCGGTTAACGGCTGCTGATGCAGCCGTAGCAGCAGCGCCAGCACCTCGTTGTGCTGCGCCGTGAATTGCGCCGGGGTGAGCATCTCCCCCGGCAGCCAGCCTTGCAGCAGCCATGGTGACTGCCAGCCAAGCGGCTGCGGCCCAAGTCCGGCATGGCGCAACTGACGCAGTACGCGGTATTCACGCTGGCGATCAACAAACGGAATCGGCTGCGGCGGGACTCTGCGCGCCAGCAGCATGTGCCGATCGCGTTGCACCCGTATGCTGTTGCCGCTCAGCCCCGGCAGCGCGAAAAAATGACCGGCAGCTTGCGCCGTCGGCCATTGTTGCTGAATCAGTTTTTGCAGCCGCGCATCAGGGCTGTGCAACACCGTTACCTGACCAGATAATTTCACCGGTCTGCACCAGCATCAGCTGCATCTGCAGCGCAGGGGCTTTTACGTCGCCCTGCGCATTGCTGTAGAGCACATACTGCGCGTTGACGATACGCGCAAGGCCGATCGCTTTACTGCGTGAGTTGAGGCTATCCTCTGGCGACAGGCCGAGCGTTTGCTTCGCCTGATTCAGCTGGTCATTTGATACCAGGCTGAATTTACCGTTGTTCGCCAGCGCACTCTCAATCGCAGCAGTGGCTTTTTCAGTTTGCAGTGCGCCGTTGGTGCTGTTTTTGATGCGGTCTACCAGCAGCACGCTGCCTGGCGTCACGCCCGCTGACTGCACCATGTTCGCCACCAGCGGCTGTACGCTGGCCGCCCAGTTGATGGTTTTCAGCTTCGGCGGCTGCGGCACGGTCTGCGGCGGCGGAACCGGCTGCGCAGGCGGCTGCTCCGGCTGAGTCGGCGTGGCGGGCTGCGTCGGTTCAACCGGCGCCGGGGTTTGTTGTTTCACCACACAGCCGGTGAGCATCAGCGCAAATAAGAGCGCGCCAGAACGTTGTACACTGCGAATCACAGGTTACTCCTCAAAGATAAAGATAGAGACGCACCTTGCTGGCGGTCAGATTACCGATTTGCGAAACCACTTCTGTGCTGCCGTGCGCCGGGACGATTTGCGTCTGCGGCGGCTCCTGCGGCTCGAGCTCCAGCCCTTTGTCGTCGTACCAGTAGAACCGATAGTGTACGGTCACCGGGGTTTCACGTTGATTATAGAGCACGCCTGACGCCCGCTGCTGGCCATCACGGCTGGTGAGCGTCGGTTCATCGGTGATGATACCCGCAGAGAGCACGGAGGACTCCATCACCAGCGACTGCGAGGTGTTAATCATCGGTTTATCACTGCTGCAGCCGGCAAGGGCCAGCATCAGCGCACCACACAACCATTGACGCATGACAAGGTCCGCCTGAGGGTTAAATAGCCAGCATCGGGCCCAGTGGCTGTCCGCCGACCAGGTGCATATGAATGTGGTAAACCTCCTGCCCGCCGTGACGATTGCAGTTCATGATCAGGCGGTAGCCATCTTCGGCAATGCCTTCATCACGCGCAATTTTCGCCGCCACGGTGATCATGCGGCCCAGCGCCTGTTCATGCGCGGCCTGCACATCGTTGGCGGTTGGGATCAGGACGTTGGGGATGATCAGAATGTGCGTAGGCGCTTTGGGCGCGATATCACGGAAGGCGGTGACCAGCTCGTCCTGATACACCACGTCGGCGGGGATTTCGCGACGGATGATTTTACTGAAAATCGTTTCTTCAGCCATGGTGCATTTCCTTAAGCCTGAGTTCAGTCAGGCAGTATGCGTGAGGAATTCCGTTTCTTTCAACCTCAGGACCACTTTTCTTGTATTAACTGGCTGCCTTTACGTCGTTTTTTCGTGCCGCCTGACCGCTGCACCGTTCTGCCGCTGAGACGTGATCCATAACTCAAAAAATGAAACACTGTTTTATAAATTAGAGATATCACGCCATTTTCTTTGTAATTTTGCCAGTACGGCCATAACGGTAGCCATATTGCGAAGGTTTACGCCTGCGCGCGGCTCTACTTTGAGTGCATCCGAGCATGTCGTCCGGGGTGTTAAAGGATGTGCCATCCACTTTAAGGAGAACCTGCCATGCGCTCTCGTAAAATAGGTCTGGGCCACTATCTGGCTTACGGCTCCGGGGATTTTCTCGGCGCCGGCACCACGGCGCTTACCGCCGCCTGGCTGCTCTATTTCTATACTACCTTCTGCGGTCTTTCGCCCATCCAGGCCACTTTCATTTTTGCCGCCGCACGCGTGCTGGATGCGGTAATCAGTCCGCTGATGGGCTTCCTGACCGATAACTTTGGCTCGACCTGGCTGGGTAAACGCTTTGGCCGACGCAAATTTTTTATCCTTATCGGTATTCCTGCGGTGTTCAGCTATAGCCTGATGTGGATAGGCGACATGGGATTCTGGTGGTATCTGCTGACCTACCTGCTGTTCGATATGGTTTACACCATGATTCTGGTGCCCTACGAAACGCTGGTGCCGGAGATGACCGATGACTTTAAGCAGAAGACCCGCTTCTCTGGCGCCCGCATCGCGCTGGCGCAGCTCTCCAATATCCTTGCCGCGCTCCTGCCGGGGGTGCTGATTGGCTGGTTCGGTAAAGACAATCCGGTGTCGTTCTTCTATGCCAGCCTGGTATTCTCGGTGATATGTGCGCTGGTGCTACTGCTGGTGTGGCGCTTTACCTGGGAGCGCGATGCCAGCGAATTTTCAGCTGAGTCACGCCGCGCTGAGCAGGAGCGCGCGCAGCTCACGCTGTGGCAGAGCCTGCAACGGCTCTATACCGAGCTGGCATCAACGCTGCGCGTTCGTATCTTCCGCCAGCATCTGGGCATGTACCTTGGCGGCTATATTGCCCAGGACGTATTCAACGCGGTGTTCACCTGGTACGTGATATTTGTGCTGATGCAGAGTGCGCAGATCGCCTCCAGCCTGCTCGGTACCATGGCGGTGCTGCAGTTTATCGCCGTGATGGCGATGATCCCGCTCTGTATCCGTATTGGTCCTGCGCCTGCCTACCGTCTGGTGGTGGTGCTGTTTGGCCTCAGCACCCTCTCATACGCGGTACTGGCCTATAGCGGTATGAACGATAACTTCCCGCTGCTGCTGCTGATCTCTGCGCTGGCCGGACTGGGACGTGGCGGCATCAACTATGTGCCGTGGAATATCTACACCTATATCGCCGATGTGGATGAGGTGATCACCGGTCAGCGCCGCGAAGGCATCTTTGCTGGCGTGATGACGCTGACGCGCAAAGCCTCACAGGCGGGTGCAGTGATGCTGGTGGGGATTGTACTGCAGCTGGCGGGCTTTACTTCCGGCCAGGCCACGCAACTGCCTGCCGTCGGCCATACCATTCTGGCCATTCTGAGTATGGGCACCGTCTGCGTCCTGGCCTGCGGCTTTCTGGTTTCACTGCGCTTTAAGCTCAACCTGCACACGCACACCGTACTGCGTGAAGAGACCCTGAAGATGCGCGCTGCCGGGCGCACGGTTCCCGAACAGATTACGCCACAGGCGCGTGCCATCGTCGAAACGCTGGCCGGTATGCGTTACGAAAATTTATGGGGCAATAACAATGTGGGTTTCCTTAACCGCCATAAACCGGCCGCGCCACCGCAGCCGCAGCCGCCCCGCACCGTTGCTTCTCTCCCTACCCTGATTAACGATAGGAATGAACCATGACCATATTTCCTGTAAGACAGAGCGCGCTGTTGCGCCAGCCCGAATACCTGTTACCGCGCAGCGAGCTGGTGCAGCTGATTCACAAATTGCGCGATAACCTGGTGAGCATTACCGATCGCAGCGGCGAATTCCTGCTGCATCTGGATGATGGCCGGGTGATCGACACCAAAGGCTGGGCGGGCTGGGAGTGGACGCACGGTATTGGCCTGTACGGTATGCTGCACTTTTACCAGCAGACCGGTGACCAGGCGACGCTGGAGGTGATTGATACGTGGTTCAGCGCCCGTCTGGCAGAAGGCATGCCAACCAAAAACGTGAACACCGTTTGCCCGTTTCTGACGCTGGCCTATCGCTATGAGGAGACGCGCAATGCCGCATGGCGGCCGGTGCTGGAGCGCTGGGCTGAGTGGGTGATGTATGAGATGCCGCGTACCGAACAGGGTGGCCTGCAGCATATTGTCTATAACAACGAGAATAGCCAACAGCTGTGGGACGATACGCTGATGATGAGCGTGATGGCGCTGGCGAAGATTGGTCAACTACTGGAGCGTCCGGAATTTATCGAAGAGGCCAGCTATCAGTTCCTGATTCATACCCAGTATCTGATGGATCGTGAGACCGGCCTGTGGTTCCACGGCTGGACGTTTGCCGGCCGGCATAATTTTGCCCGTGCGCGCTGGGCGCGCGGCAATAGCTGGCTGACCATTGCGATCCCGGATTTTCTGGAGATGATGAACTGGCCGCAGCAGCACGCCACGCGCCGTTTTCTGCTACAGGTGCTGGAGAGCCAGGTGAAGGCGCTGGCCGCCTGTCAGCACAGTAGCGGGTTATGGCATACCCTGCTTGACGATCCCGAAAGCTACCTGGAGGCCTCGGCAACAGCGGGTTTTGCATACGGTATAGTGAAAGCGGTGCGCAAACGCTACTTGCCTGCAACTTATCTGCCGGTGGCCGAGCAGGCGCTGCGCGGTGTGATTGCCAACATTGACGCTGACGGCGAGCTGAAACAGGTGTCATTTGGCACGGCGATGGGCAGCGATCTGGATTACTATCGCAACGTGCCGCTGACCTCAATGCCGTACGGTCAGGCGATGGCGCTGCTGTGCCTGACGGAGTATTTGCGGGTTTATCTGTAATAAAAAACCCCTCCGGAGAGGGGTTAATCCGCACCAATGCTGAAGTGCGATGGAGCGGCGGCAGAGGAGTAAAGCGTCCCGCGACAAGGATGTCGCGGGCCCGAGCCCCAGGGATGGTTCTGGCGTCTTTACGATCTGACGCCGCTTCATCGCACCGGCTCCCACCGCCGTTTACCGTTACATATTGCGGATATAGTCATCCATTTCGGTTTTCAGGTTATCGGACTTGGTGCCGAAAATCGCCTGAACACCGGAACCGGCGACCACTACGCCACGGGCGCCGAGGTTTTTCAGTTCCGCCTGGTCAACCTTTGCTACGTCCGCCACGCTGACGCGCAGACGGGTGATGCAGGCATCCAGGTTAGTGATGTTCTCTTTACCGCCAAAGGCGGTGACCAGTTTACCCGCCATCTCACTGCCGGCCACGTTGCTCTGCTCGATCGCAGTATCCTCACGGCCCGGGGTTTTCAGGTTAAGTTTGGTAATCAGCACACGGAACACGGTGTAGTAAATCAGACCGTAGATGATCCCGACGATAGGGAACAGCCAGATTTTGCTGCTGTTACCGCTCAGCACGATGAAGTCGATCAGGCCGTGTGAGAAGCTGGTGCCGTCACGCATGCCAAGCAGGATGCAGATTGGGAATGCCAGACCTGCCAGAATTGCGTGAATCACATACAGAATCGGCGCCACGAACATGAACGAGAACTCGATCGGCTCGGTGATACCGGTCAGGAACGAGGTCAGCGCAGCGGAGATCATAATACCGCCCACTTTGGCACGATTCTCCGGCTTGGCCGAGTGCCAGATTGCGATCGCCGCAGCCGGCAGACCGTACATCTTAAACAGGAAGCCACCTGAGAGTTTGCCTGCGGTTGGATCGCCAGCCATATAGCGTGGAATATCGCCGTGGAACACCTGGCCTGCAGCGTTAGTGAACTCGCCAATCTGCATCTGGAACGGCACGTTCCAGATATGGTGCAGACCAAACGGCACCAGCGAACGCTCTACCACACCGTAGATGCCAAACGCGACAACCGGGTTCTGGTAGGCTGCCCACTGCGAGAACTCCTGGATAGCGGTACCAATCGGTGGCCAGATAAACGCCAGCACCACACCGGTAAAGATGGCGGTCAGGCCTGAGATGATAGGCACAAAACGCTTGCCGGCGAAGAAGCCCAGATATTCAGGCAGCTTGATACGGTAGAAGCGGTTAAACATGTAAGCGGCAATGGAACCCGCAATGATGCCGCCCAGTACCCCGGTATCCGCCAGGTGTTTGGCTTCAATCTCCGCAGCCGGTAAGTGCAGCACCAGTGGCGCAACTACGGCCAGGGTCTTCACCATGATGCCGTAAGCCACTACCGCTGCCAGCGCTGATACGCCGTCGTTATTGGTAAACCCTAATGCCACACCGATAGCAAAGATCAGCGGCATGTTGGCAAATACCGAACCGCCCGCTTCGGCCATCACGTGGGAGACCACTTCCGGCAACCAGCTAAAGTTTGCAGAACCAACACCTAACAAAATACCGGCAATCGGCAGGACCGATACCGGCAACATCAGCGATTTACCTACTTTCTGCAGGTTCGCAAATGCGTTCTTGAACATAGAAGCTCCTGAGTATGAGTGCATTTTTTTGCGCAGTGCGCAGGGTAAAGGGGGAGGATCCTCTACCCGGGTGACGCTGAGCGTCTTTTGATTTATTACGAAGAGTAAAATAAATGACGGCGCGTTACTTTGACGGCTATCACGTTTCACTCATCATCACCTACCGCTTTCAGTTATTTCTTACTGACTTGCTGCTATAAACAGCAATAAAACACTGCCTGCGCGCGGGGAAGCGCAGTGCAGCGGCAGGATTAGCGATTAATTACAGCGTTTGAAATAAACCCGCTCAGGCGCCAAGACGGCTCATCGGGATATGAAACAGGCGGGAGAAATTCTCCGTGGTGGCGGCGGCGAGCGTCTCAATATTCACGCCCTTCAGCACGGCCATGTAATCAGCGACATCACGCGTAAACGCCGGCTGATTCTCTTTGCCACGATGCGGTACCGGGGCCAGATAGGGTGAATCGGTCTCCACCAGCATACGATCCAGCGGCACGTAGCGCGCGGCATCACGTATCTGCTCCGCGTTGCGGAATGTCAGAATACCGGAGAAGGAGATGTAGAAGCCCAGATCCAGCAGCTTCGCCGCCGTCTCTCTGTCCTCGGTAAAGCAGTGCAGCACGCCACCACACTTCTCTACCTGCTCTTCACGCAGGATCGCCAGCGTATCGTCCCGTGCGTCACGGGTGTGGACAATAATCGGCTTATTGAGCGCAATCCCGGTGCGGATGTGCTCACGGAATGACGCCTGCTGCTGCGCTTTGGTCTCCTGCTGGTAGAAGTAATCCAGCCCGGTCTCACCCAGCGCTACGACGCGCGGCTCCGCAGCCAGCCGGCGGAACTCCTCGACGTCATACGGCGTTTCCTGATTCAGCGGATGCACGCCGCACGCCAGCGCGATATTGTCACGCTCGCCCACCAGCGCTTTAATTTTGTAGTAGTCCGGCAGCGTGGTAGCAATCGCCAGCATAAATTTCACATCGCGAGCTGCCGCTTTGGCAATCACGTCATCAATGTCACGATGCTGTTTTTCATAATCAAGGCCATCGAGATGGCAGTGCGAATCGACAATAAACATACTTTTCTCTTTTACCTTAGCCGAGGGTCGCGGCGGGAGAGAGTAAGCGTCCCCACGCCAGCAAACGATCGGTCAATATCAGTTCCCGGTTGAGCGCTGCCACGTGTAACAGCTGTTCACGGCACTGCATCCACTGCTGGCTGCTCTCGTTTAGCGCGCTGCTGTTGAACTGCTGCGCCAGTTGTGCAACCACATCCGGACGGTCGCCATTGCTGAGCCAGTTGCCTGCGCCCTGCTGCACCTTCATGGCATCCACCAGCAGCGAAATCAGCCAGCTCAAACGGTCCGCCACATCGTCGCCATTGAGCGACGGTAGCAGCTGCAAAATGTCACCGCGCAGCGCGGTAGTTAATGCATCACACAGCGCCTGGCGCGCCTGCCAGCGCGCGGGTTGCAGCAGCGCCAGCGCAGCCGCCGGCGCGCCGTTGCTCAAACGCAATGCTGCACGCAAAACCTCATCCGCTTGCGGATGCTGCCTGCTGAGCCACTGCAAACTCTGCATCTCTTCTGGCGGCGTAAGATGCCAGCGCATGCAGCGGCTGCGTAACGTCGCCAGTAGCCGTGACGGCTCGCGCACGCTCAGGAAAAACCAGCAGTTCGCCGGTGGCTCTTCCAGCGTTTTCAGCAAGGCATTCGCCGCCGCTTCGGTGAGCTGCGTAGCATCCGGTAGCCAGACGATCTTCGCTCCCCCCTGCTGGGCAAAGTGGTAGAGCTTCTCCGTCACCTCGCGTACGGCATCGATACCCAGCGAGGATTTCCCCTTTTCGGCCTCAAGCCGATACCAGTCCGGGTGGGTATGGGCCTGCATCAGCTGGCATCCGTGACAGTGGCCGCAGCTCTTTAAGCCCTCCGGCTGCTGACACATTAGCCAGCGGCTCACGCCCCAGACCAGCGCATCATCTCCCATGCCGTCAATCGCCTGAATCAGCAGCGCATGGTGCGCCTGCCCATCCTGGTGGCGGGCAATAATCTGCCGGTAGGGTTGATTCAGCCACGGATACCAGTTCATTGCGACTGGCCCGCCAGCCACTGCTGCAATACACGCTTAAGTGACGCTGTCACGTTTGCAATATCCTGCGTGGCATCAATGGTGATAATTGAAGGGTCCGCTTGCGCCAGCGCCAGATAGCGCTCACGCGTGCGCTCAAAGAAGCGCAGCGACTCTTGCTCAATGCGGTCCAGCTTGCCACGCGCCCGTGCCCGCTGCAGGCCAATTTCTGGTGTCACATCAAGGTAGAGCGTCAGATCGGGTCGGAAATTCCCCAGCACCGCTTCACGCAGCGTGCTCATCAGGCCGGTATCCAGGCCACGTCCGCCCCCCTGATAGGCCTGGGATGAGAGATCGTGACGATCGCCCACCACCCACGCCCCCCGCGCCAGCGCCGGTTTAATGACGTTTTCAACCAGCTGTACGCGAGCCGCATAGAGCATTAACAGCTCCGCTTTATCAGTTACCTGCTCGCCATCGATGCCCTGCTTGACCAGCACGCGCAGCTGCTCAGCCAGCGGCGTGCCGCCGGGCTCACGGGTGAAAACCACATCATTAATGCCCTGTTCATGCAGCACCGCTACCACGGCGTCGCGCGCGGTGGTTTTCCCGGCACCCTCAAGGCCCTCGATGACGATAAATTTACTTTTCATTTTTTTCCTTCATCGCCAGGCGATAGACCTGCACGGCCCGGTTGTGGCTGGCAAGATTAGTGGTGAACGTGTGCCCGCCTTTACCATCTGCCACAAAATAGAGGTAGTTGGTCTTTTCTGGATGCGCTGCAGCCTCCAGCGAGGCGCGGCCAGGCATGGCTATGGGCCCTGGCGGCATACCGCTGATGGTGTAAGTATTATACGCGGTAGGCGTTTCCAGATCCTTGCGCGTCAGCGTACCGGTATAGCTATCGCCCATACCGTAGATGACTGTGGGATCGGTCTGCAACTTCATGCCGGTGCGCAGCCGGTTGATAAACACCGAGGCGACGCGCGCGCGTTCATCACTGACGCCGGTCTCTTTCTCAATGATTGACGCCATGGTGACCATATCCTGTGGCGTTTTATACGGCAGGTTTGCCATGCGCCCCTGCCAGATCTCATCCACCAGTTTATTCATGCGCGCATGCGCACGCTCCAGCAGCGCAACGTCGCTGGTATTGGCGGTATAGAGATAAGTGTCCGGATAGAAGCTGCCTTCCAGCTGGCTGACGTCCAGCTTCAGCGCAGCGGCCAGCGTCGCCAGCTGATCGTCGCTTAAGGTGTGTTTGATGTAGGGCGCTTTACGCAACTCCGCCAGCCACTCTTTCAGGCGTGAGCCCTCTACAAAGCGAACCGGGAACTGCGCCTCTTTACCGCTGGCCAGCAGTTGCAGCAGCTGGCGCACCGTCATGCCCTTATCCAGCCGGTACGTGCCGGCTTTAAAGGTGGCCAGGGACGGTTCCAGCTTCAGCAGTGGGCCGAACCAGATGCTTTGCGGGATAATATGCTGGCTCTCCAGCTGGGCCTCCAGCACGACACGTCCACTGCCGGCTGGCAGCGTATAGATCGTTTCCTGGCTAATGGTTAAAGGCGTATCGGCGAAGCGTTTAATTTGCCAATAGCTAAAGGCGGCGGCGAGGCCGGCGATTACCACCGCAGTGGCAACCATTTTTTTCATTCGGGTCATGATGCTTCCATCGTCTGGCAACTGCGTAACAGTTGCTGGTACAGCGTACGTGCGTGAAACGTGACATCGTCAATCTGTCGCACGGGTAAAACTGGCATCAGGGCGTTACATATCACCACTTCATCGGCGCTGAGCACCTCTTCCCTGCTGCCCTCAATCACCTGACAAGCCTGGCCGGAGGCGGCCAGTTGTGCCATCAGATAACGACGCATTATGCCGTTAACCCCGGCCTGTGCAAGATCTGGCGTATAAACGGTACTGCCTGAACGCCAGAAGAGGTTTGCCGCACAACACTCCACCACCATGCCGGCGGTATCCAGCACCAGCGCTTCGTCAGCGGCAGTGCCATCCAGCTGCTGACGAATCAGCACCTGCTCCAGGCGGTTAAGGTGTTTAATCCCCGCCAGCAGAGGATTGCGTGCGAGGCGAACCGGGCTGGTGAGCAGTACAGCGCCCTGCTGCTGCAGCGTCGCGTAGTGAACGGGCCAGGGTGCAAGTGAGACAATACGCGTTGGCGTAGAGCATCCGCTACGACTGTAGCCGCGGCCGCCGGCGCCCGGCGTCAGGATAACCTTCAGCACCGCCTGCGCCTGCCCGCCAGCGGCCACACGCATCTCCCGGGCCAGCTGCGCCATATCAGGCGGGCTCATCAACAGACGCTCACAGCCGCTTTGTAGCCGCTCAATATGTGCGTTCAGCAGCAGGATTTTGCCGTCGCGTACTGCGGCAGTGGTGAAACAGCCATCGCCAAACTGCACGGCGCGATCGCGTGCTGACAGTTCGGTTTGCTCTATCCCATTAATCCACATGCTGTTGCCCTCTGACGGTATTCGCAGTTTTGCCTGTAGCGCAGGACGGCGGCAAAACAGATTATAAAAAAGGCCCGCATTGCGGGCCTCTTTACGGCTGGGTAGAGATTATACCTTGCGGAAAATCAGCGAGCCGTTGGTGCCGCCAAAACCGAAGGAGTTACACAGCGTGTACTCCAGACCGCTGACCTGGCGCGCCGTATGCGGCACAAAGTCCAGATCGCAACCTTCGTCAGGATTGTCGAGGTTGATAGTCGGTGGAACCGCCTGATCGCGCAGCGCCAGAACCGAATAAATCGCTTCTACCGCGCCCGCAGCGCCCAGCAGGTGACCGGTCATCGACTTCGTCGAGCTGACCATCACGCTGTGCGCGGAGGCACCGAACACCGATTTCACCGCCTGCGCTTCGGCTTTGTCACCGGCTGGCGTCGAGGTGCCATGCGCGTTAACGTAACCAATCTGCGCCGGGTCCAGCTGCGCATCACGCAGTGCATTGACCATCGCGGCCGCAGCACCTGAGCCATCTTCCGGAGGTGACGTCATGTGGTAAGCGTCGCTGCTCATACCAAAACCGATGATTTCAGCATAGATTTTCGCGCCACGCTTTTTCGCGTGCTCGTACTCTTCCAGCACGACGATACCCGCACCATCTCCCAGCACGAATCCGTCACGATCTTTATCCCACGGACGGCTTGCCGCCTGCGGGTTGTCGTTACGGGTGGAGAGCGCACGCGCCGCGCCGAAACCGCCTACGCCCAGTGGCGTACTGGCTTTTTCTGCACCGCCGGCCAGCATAACGTCAGCATCGTTATAAGCGATGATACGCGCTGCGTGACCAATGTTATGCACGCCCGAAGTACAGGCAGTCGCAATCGAAATGCTTGGGCCTTTCAGACCGTACATAATGGTCAGGTGACCTGCCACCATGTTCACGATGGTTGATGGCACAAAGAACGGGCTGATTTTGCGCGGGCCGCCACTCACGAGGGAGGTATGGTTATCTTCGATCAAACCCAGACCGCCGATGCCGGAACCGATAGCCGCACCAATGCGACCTGCGTTCTCATCAGTTACGACCAGACCGGAGTCCGCCATAGCCTGAATACCCGCCACAACGCCGTACTGGATGAAGTCATCCATCTTGCGCTGATCTTTACGCGAGATAAAATCTTCGCAATTGAAATCTTTAACCAGACCAGCAAAACGTGTTGCGTAGGCACTGGTATCAAAATGGTCGATCAGGTTAATGCCGCTCTGACCGGCAAGGAGAGCACTCCAGGTAGACTCTACGGTATTGCCGACAGGAGACAACATGCCAAGACCGGTCACAACTACACGACGCTTAGACACGTTCGTCCTCCAGGGAG
>Ga0157363_1004425_pt1 | contig 12947 bp, 7 predicted proteins | sample AttsexASBM1_FD_111477 | JGI IMG/M metagenome (GOLD analysis project Ga0157363, IMG submission 111477) | Fungus gardens microbial communities from leaf cutter ant in Ribeirão Preto, State of São Paulo, Brazil - Atta sexdens ASBM1 | ecosystem: Host-associated > Fungi > Mycelium > Unclassified ...
CCTCTCTTTGAATGTCCGCCTTCAACGAAAGTCGTTTTGTATTATATTTTATGTAAATGTGATCCCTATAATTATCAAGGGGAATGTTCAAATTTTAATTTGAGCTTTGGTTCATCTTAATTCTATGATTTTTCATTGAGTTATCACTATTCGAAATTATTATAAATTTGTGCTAAAATTTAATGGCCTGTTTTTTTTTGTCTATGAAGTATATTATTTTGTCTGTAATACAATCTTTCTAACTTTATTAAATTATTATGTATATATCCCTACCTGACTGAATTCTTATCTAATCCTATCTATCCGTATTTCAATCTATATTCTTATTTGTTTATATTTTGTCTTATTCATTTTTCTATCTATTCGTACGTTTTAACTTAAAAAAAAAAAAAAAAAATCTTTAATTTAAACCGCGACGCGATACGCGATTTATTAGAGGAACTAATTTTTTATTAATTCAGTGGGATATCTAAAACCTTATACATAAGCGATAAATTTAAAAATTGGAGATTCAATTATACGCGTGCGATTAACATTGAAATGGAGTCTTTTCAATCTGGTATTTATTGCTCGTACATATACGAAAAAATATAGGAAAATATAAAGAAAATTAAGTAAATAAATAAATTTACATTCCCATATAGAATTTTACTATTAGTCCCATATACTGGCCCAAAATTGGTTATCAGGTGGCCTATATTGGCGCCATCATGACTGGCCCACTAATGGGAATACTATGAGATGATAACTTCGGCCCGATAACGGATAACTATATTGGCCAAACGTTAACAATGTTGGATTATTAATGGTTATCTTATCATGCCAATATTTGACCAATAATGGTCCAATAATGGACCAATAATTTTAATGCAGTGCACAGTGCCATGATTATTCCAATTATTTTAAATGCTTTCCAACAAAAGATGACACAGTATAACACAGTGAATCATTTTATCTTGTTTAACATTGTCAAATAAGAATAATTCACTATGTTCACTATCATCTGTAATAATGATTTTTTCATTGTGATCTAATATAATCCCACTACATTGTTTGTACTATTAATATTAATTTCACTGTTATTTTCTTCACTGTAATTTTTTTCAATATTATTAATACATTTATTACTGATAATTAATTTTTAATTGTTTTAATTTTCGAAACTTTTTTGTCTGTAATTTTTCGACGTATTTATTAATAATAAGGACTCAATAACTATCGCACGACGAATTAAATTATAACAGACAAAAAACTGCGGAAATCAATGGTATTCAGTTATATCATGCCAGATATAGCCCAGAACAAAGTATCAAGTATTCAGTCAGATTAGACTTACCTTTCATCGTATCTGACTACAGTCTGAACATATTTCAACTAAAAATCGATAACAACGAGAAAACTCCTTCCTGTCAGTTCATTATCACCGACAAACAATGTTGCATTCGATTCATATGTATATATGCGAAGCAATCGTATCAAAAAGTTTAGTTGAGAAATTATTAACAAAGAATACTGATAAACATAAAAATTGTACATAACTGAAGATATATTCACAAATTCCTTTATTCGCGTGAGAATTTCGATTGAATATTTCACAGCGATAAGTACTGTTTAATTCGGAATATTATTTAAGCTTAAAAAGAATTAATTTATCGTATTATATAATGACATATTGATTGCTATCCTAAACAAACAACTTTACACTACTACATTTCATGAAAAATTGAAATTTATGATGTTAATAAAATACAACAACGAAAAATTAATATTAATAAATTAATATTAATATTAGTAAATAATAAAGTAATAAAAAATTTAACAATGCAAAAACAGCGAAATGTAAAGATGCATGTTCAGATGACATACGAATGTGAGAAGGATGACCGACTGTGATTGGTCAATTTCTTATTCCCATTTCTTACAACAAGCTTACTCCGTATATTGTATAAACGATTTTATATGTGTACTTTCAAAGCATATCAAGCAAAACATATAAAACAAAATATATATATATATATATGAGACACGAGATCCAAAAGAATTAAACATAAAACAATGAATATTATAATTAATTAATTATAATTAATTAATTATAATTATAATGTTGCTACAAATAACATACGTAAATAATTATCGATATAGATATATATTTCATTCTTTCTCGTTTTGTAATTAATTATAATACATAACATTTAATATTAAATTGTAAAATAAGTTACATGTAAAATTATATTTATCAATAAGAGAAAACTGTCGAATGGAAGATGGAGATAACATTCATATTTCCAGCATATTAGAATATGATAAATATAATAGATATATATTCCAGAATACGATAGAACATGAATAAACATAAGATAAAGAGAAATGAGTCAATCGAGCAGACGATATTATAATGTATTAAATTCAAACAATATTCAAACAAACGTACTATCAATTATTGTGTATGACAGTTACATAACACGTTAAGCTTCAAGCAATTAAACAAATCATGAACAAAAGGTGTCGATAAAGCTATTGATAGAATAACGCACATTAGGAAGAAAAGTATAATCACCGATTCATTTTTGAAATCTCTCTTTAAAAATAATTACCAAAACATCAAAAGAAACGTTTGATGTGAACCATGATCAAAAAATATATAACTTCTAATTCATAGACATTAAGAAACGGAGAACTTACTATAAGAGGGAGATTAATAAAGAAACATGTGAAGGATAACTTATAGAATTCTTCGAAATCGGATGAAATGAACGCTCGTTAATATTTTATTATTTTTTATTTATTCCAACATTATTCCTTCTTCTTTTACGAAATGCGACAAAAACTTACTTCGCTATATCTTCTATAATCTTTTCCTCTGATTTCTCTCCTTCTATAAATTTCACGTGTAGCATATCACTCAATCTCTTCGGAAAAATCTTATTAATGTCTCGAGAATCATTTTATGCCTCAGTTGTTGCATCTCCATAGCACGTGCAAGAGATGGTGCGGATTGCGCGGAACAGCTATTTACTACGATTAACGCGACAGATCGTTGCGAATACTGACGCTTCTCATGTTTAACACGCGTCTAATGTCGAGGCTTTCATAACCACAATACTCTGCGAATCACAATAGTTTGTGTCACACCAAGTGCGTAAATGACGCGACTGATAGACGCGACGCGAGGCAATCCACTTGCTCGCATCCCTCGTGCGTTAATCATGATTAATTCGGCTTATTAAAAGCTAGTCTACGAAACATGCTCGACAGACCAGTAAACGTAGCGAGAATTGAGTATGCAACGATCTCACTAGCTGGATCATATCCCATTTAAACAAATTTCGAATCAAATCCAGAAATGTTTTCGAAGAAATGCACCGTCTATTGCATGTACCATGACGAAGCTGCAATCGAAATGCTAGATGATACACGAAAAATTAAAAAAAAATTTGCAAGAGAATGAGATTGAGAAAGCTAACGGAGGAGTTTTCATAGAAGGGATGTTAAAAAAGGAATATGAAAAAGAGAAATGCAGAAAAGAATAGCCCTTGAAATAATATATGGATTGCGTGTTCTATGGTGAATGTTTTTATAATTTTTATATTTAATTTATCGTTTCTCGAATTTCATCTCAAGCGCATATTAAATGTGATATTAAAAAATATTGATCTTAAACTAAAAAATGGTATAATAAATTTTTGTGGCAATTAATATACAATACTTTATAGCTACTTTTTATATTTTCATTTTTATTTTCATGTCACGCAATATGTAAACGTTATGACTTTGTAAATCAAAGTATTTCTTTTAACATTTAACGTAACATGATAAAAATTATATATATATATATATATATATATAATATATTTGTAATTATATAAAAAAAAACTTGTGTTTATTATAATCATAACACCGATAATTTTACTCACAGACACGTTATACAGTTGTCAAAATAATTTTCCGTCTTCCACTTTATTTATTAAAAAAATTTGTTTAACTCGGTGTGATGATAAAGTGATCATTGTTTCTAACACAGGTATTATATATTTTATTATAAAAAAATTTATTATCTGTATAATTCATAATTTAGCAGTTTATATTACAATATTTTAAATTAGGGACTCTTGTGTTTGTTCAATATTTATGTGAAATAAAAATAATTGTAGATACAACGAAAAATAATGATAAGACTGGAATCATGCACGGAAAGAATATTTTGCTGAATATTTTTCTAAAAATTTAGTCAAATACAGATCTGAAAATAATTTTGTTGGACAATCAAAATAATTAGGTAGAACGACAAAATTAGTTGTTAGAATATTAAGACATTTTGTAGCATTGCTTATCATAAAATTTCTACAAATTGTTTCGATAGTCAAACAAAATTATTTTCAGATCTGTCTAACTAAATTTTTAGATTCTTCAACAAAGTTGCTCTTTTTATGAACTCAATACATTATGATAGCATTTATAAGTTTATAGCGACTAAATAATTTTATACGTGTTCGTTTATCTTTATATTAATCGCTTTATACTAATAATATTTGTATTATACTGGTTTTCATTACTTTAAATTATACAATTGTTCTCTTATTGTTCTGAAGATGATCCAATTTTGGCCGAAACGTCTTTATCTTATTATTTTTGTATACAGGGTTTAGAAAGTAATAATAAATCTTTCGTATAGAGGCAGAATGGACTAACGAAAGAAAAAAAATCCTCTATATTTTATGATTTTTAGCAATTGTTAATAAGATATTAATTGCTAAAAATTGTCGAAAATTGATCTTCAATAATTTTTTACTCAAATACTATCAACTTTACCGAAAAACTGCAATAGACAAAAATTGTTTATTTTCTTCTCTTCATAGAGTAGACTTTTTAAGAATTTTTTTAGAATTTTTTATCAACTTTGTAGTACTGAATTTTCTTATTTTTACCAACATGAGAAAATATATAGTAATATTAAAAAATTCTAAAAAAATTCTTAGAGCTCTTTGAAAAAAAAAATAAACAATTTTTATATCTTATAGGTTTTTTTTGTGTAAAGTTGGAAATATTTGAATAAAAAATTATTGAAGATCAATTTTCGACAATTTTTAGCAATCAATATCATATTAATTATTGCGAGAATTGCAAAATGGTAAAGGACTTTTCTTCTCAGTTTAGTCCATTCTGTGAAAGACTTATCATTATTTTCCAAACATCCTGTATGTTTAATTAAATATAATGACCGCACAAAAAACTTTACATTGTACAATTGACTTATCTCCTTATCTTATTAGCTGCTTTTATATTATCGTTATTGTATATCTAGTTATATATTAAATATAAGTCAATTTTTTTTTTATAGAAAAATTTTAATGGAAATATGTTAATATAATTTAAAACGTTCCGCGACAAATAACTTATAGGATCTTATATCAATTATTTTGTTTTATTTGTTTTAAATTTATTTTGTCAACCAAATAAATAAATTATTAGCCAAATGAATAGGCTATAAATTATTATATTAAAATTGATGCTGTAAGTGTTCAAGAATTGATTATTTCTTTTATAGTTATCTGTTATATCGCATTATATGTATAAATGTAAATTAAGTTTAATCAATCGTTATACAATATTTTTTTCTTGTATAGGACAATTTTTTTATTTATACACATTCAAAAAATATTTTTAAATGTACATATTTATTTGCATCAATTTATAGCATATTTAATCTTGGATGAATATTTGGATGAATATTAGAATTAAAGAAAATATATGCCTAACTCATTTAAGTTTTGCTATATTACAATATTTCTCTATTTTTATGTCACATATATTCAATATGTGAGTATCCTGTATTAATTTTTTTTAAAAGAAATCTGTGAAGGCTTTGTATTTTAAAATCACAATATTTTCTTTATATAAAACTTTATTTTTTTCTTGTTTATTTTTCTTCATTATTTATTTTATCAATTATAATTTAAAATTAATTATTTCAATAATTTATTTTTTCTTATACTCATGAAACTTATTTTTGTTAAAATTCAACTCTAAGTATATTTTTTCTGATTTGTATTGTTTGTGAAGAAAGAAACTTTAATTTGATATTTATTCTTTTAAATTATATTATATTCTTTTAAATTAAAAAATTAAATCATTTCGAATATATATAAAACAATTAATAATTCAATAAAATTAAAAGTATTCAAGTCATTTTGTTTCTTTTAATTATATTTAATTATATTAGCTAAGTGATCATTAAATTTTATTTCATTTTCTTTCTTTATATGTACATTTGTATGAGTATAAACACATTACTTCAAATACACACCAAGTTGATAAATAGCGATAGAAAAATCTAAGATTAAATATGTATCATAATTTTTTGTAGCTTATCCATTTTTAAATAACGAATCCATGAAACGTTATATTTATTTCTAATAATGTCGATAGTTGTTTGCTACATTTTTCACAGATTCGTCACCTCATTAATAAAAGTTTTTGTCACTCACCGACCGATGCGCAGCTGTGGAGTTATTAGTAGTTACCGTAATAGCGTAGTTACGATGATTCTGTTGTAACATACAAACATAAGATCCATATTAAAATAGCATTCAAAATAATCCATAAATAAAAAAATAACTTTTATATTGTACATTAAATTTTTCAATAATTTTTTATTTATATTTTCAAGATTGTCTCCATAAAAATAAACTTTCATAATATTTTGGATTCTTTTTCTTTAATTATTATTTCTAATCATCGAAATAAAACAACTTAATAGGAAGATAGGACTAGGATTTTTATTACAAAAATAAACTTGTTCATCGTAAAGTTGCTCTATCAACGATAATGCTTTTCCTAAGCCTCTTCCTGCACAGATTTGTCAAGCCTTCTCTATTTCTTTTCTCTTTTCTGTTATTATGATTTGCTTTGCAATATGTAGACAACATCTATTAAATTGAAAGAAATTGTTTGTTAAAATTAAGTACAGTTGCAAATAGTTACTAAATAATATTATGTGACCATATCATACTTTGTGTAATCTCGATATTAATTACATATGATGCATCGTTTATATTGCAACAACAGAAAAATAAGAATGGAGGAAATTTGTCGATACTCGAGATATTTTACAAATGAAATTTGAACATTTGAATGCCTAACAATTAGATGGCGAAAGTTTTTTAGGTGTTCAACTTTACATGTCAAAAGCGATGGGAACGCTATCAGCTGTACAATTGTGAAATATATGTTCAAATTATTCGCCGAATTATTAGTGCCGAATCTAAATTACACGATTATTAGATATTGTAAGAATAGATATAAAATTAATATAAATTTTGCTTACCAATTCAATAAGATCACTTCTCATTCGAAACCGATCCGTCTTGTATCCGTTGCATTCTGCAAATAAAACATAATTGCAATTAATGTGTCAAAGTGATTTCATGTCTCGTATAACTTCTCTCTCGAACCTTAGTAAATATTAAATCTATAATTGCACAAATTAATGCCTCTTCCCACCAATAGATTAACTTTAATCTCGGTTCAGTTTATTCTTTGTCTTTTTCTAATCTTTAGAATTAAAATGGAAATGGACATAAGTGTTGCATAATAAATGCCCTGATGAAAATAAAAATCGGAGCATAAATCGACGTAATGAAAGAGTAACAGAAGTGTGAAACAGAAGAACGAAACTTTTAGAAAATTGAAATAATAAAAGAAGCATTTACGCTTCTTTTACATTTTTAAGTTTCGCTTTCTAAAAGTTTCGTTTATGCTTTTGTTATTCTCTTATTACATTCAACTTATGCTTGATTTTTATTTTCATCAGGGCAGATATAGATATAAATTCCAATTACCGTTTGATCACAATGCCACTTGTCTCAGGATCAGTCTCATGTCCATCTCATGTCTATCACAAACATGTTAAAGAAATGTAATTAAGATGGCAAAAGGGCTTTTTGATCAATTTCATGCGCCAAGCTAAGAGCGGCGCGAATGACGTGACGTTGCTACGCTTGTCATTCTTAGCATCGTATTCATGAATTTTTCTTATATATAATTTTAGGATAATTTTAGGGTTTATTTCAAACATCAGATATATCTGATGCTCGAGATATGGAAATAATAATTATCATAAAAGCAGGTGAGCATATATTATAACATAGTCCGCTCGTTTTTCATGATGACATTATTTTCATACTGTACATTGATAGGAAAATCTTATTGTTAATTATTCACAGCGATATACTTTTGGCTGAACATTTATGAAATACGCGTTCGAACGAAGCATACAAATACCGAATCTTTCCATTTGATGACACAAATCGACATGACATGTCGTTTTATCTTTGTCATTCTCTGAACATCAAGGATAGAACGATTGTATCGACTTGCGTTGTCATGAAAAAATCAGTTAGTTATTAGTATAAATATCGAAAAATGATAAGTTTTATAGTGGTTACATAGTTTTATATAGTTTTAATTACCATATATTTGATCGCGCTGCCACTCGTTTGAGAGCCAGTCCGTTCCGCCGGCTCATCTCCTATCCATCATATCTCGCAAATGAAATGTAAATGCAATCGAAATAGGGAAGCGGCGTTGTTTCCCGCGCGATCGACTCTGACAAACAGTCAGCTTCATGCTTAAGGTCTGGTCTACAATCAGTCGAGAGACGTTGTCATATGTTGTATGCATGCGCATAACCTTCATTTTTCTTGTCGCCTGTTGGGTGTCGTTTGGATTGGTCAAATCCCATCTTTTATCGACATCCGACAAGAGTTAGCCGACTTGATTGTAGACGAGACTTAACAAAAAGCGAGATTCGGCAGTACGACCGTTTTAATACGTTTTTTAATACGGCTTTTCAAATATTAAGAAAAATATTTTCCATCGAATAATCAAGGTATTAGTATTACTAAAATCTACACTACGCGATATTTAAGATGTTATCGAAAATACTTCGTATTATATTAAACTGTGGCTTAAAATATTTTAAAACTCTTTGAGAGCTTAAAAATAGATTCTTCTCTTAAAACATTTCTCGCGTCGTATAAAAATATTAACATAATTTAATTATTGATTGTTGGAATTCCAAGCAATGATTCTTTCTATCCATTTTTCATCGTTTTTCCGATAGGGATTCTTCGATGCGAAGAAATATCGCTTCTAAGGCCGGATTTACAAATTGATGGAAAAACGGAAAGCGGAAAAGGGGAAGCCAATCAGAACTCACAGAAAGATAGAAGCAGAAATATACCGCCTACTACTGCTGCTAGTTCCAATTGGCTTCTGCTTTTCCGTCAAAGTGTAAATCCTAAGAGGAAAGATAATAAGTAACCGATTATTGATACGAAGCCAGAGCTGTGAACACGGTTATTTATTCCAACGTAACAGGTAATAACATGATAGACGTAACCCCGTCCCCTGGCCGCAAAAACTGACAAAAACACTCGCTACTGCGAGTTACGCGCTATTTATGTAACCTTCCCTCGAACTTTACCACACCACTCGCGTATCAACCAATGGATACATGCAGTATTTATAGACCGCTTAGGCTACGTTCATCCGAGAAATATTATCCAGATACCATGAGTATCATCTTATCCTTACTTAACATTGGATGAACAAGAAGGATAGAACAATACAAGGACAGTCAGGTCAATATTTCCGAAGCCTTACTGAGCTCTCAGTGAGTTTTTGTATCTGTTTGGTCTATATTTTTAGTTCTAACGGAATATCCCAATCAGATGCAAGAATTCACTAAGCGCTCAGTAAGCGATTATAGTACTGAATGTACCCATTGAGCGCGATGAATCATTGCGGATATGTATTCGAGCGCTCATTGGATTGGCGGTAACTAGTTTAGTCACACACACTTTCTGTGACAATGGCCTAGTTTCCACCGAGGGTTTAATCCGAATTAGAATGTAAGAACCAACTAATTAGTCGAGTATTCTCCTGTTACAGTCAAATGACAGAACGCTCAGTAAGCTTCTTACATTCTGATCCGAATTAAACCCTCGATGGAAACTAGGCTATTAACAATAAGACCGGAATCAGACTACGCATTGAAGAATGAGATTGAAAATTGAAAGATTAAGGTTTGACCAATCAAAACAAAAGGAGCCAAAACTTCTTTGTTCTCATTGGTGAAATTTCAATCTTTAATCTTTAATCCCAATCTTCAATACATAGTCTGATCCGACCTTACGAATGACCGAATCGAGCAATTGGTCGAAACATAACTTACGTTATGTTTACGGAAAGTATGCGTGACTAGTTTTACCGAGAATGTATGTATAAGGATGAAATCACACGGTCCGGAATAGAACTGCAGAATACAGAATGTGTCATTGAAGCAATCAGCGCTATTCCGCATTTGATATTGCGGAATAGCGAGTATGTCGTTCTTGTAATAAATCATTATATTTTGAGAGATTAAAATAATTTGATGCTGATTGATATAATGAAATTGCGTAATGTCGAGATGAATGAAGCAAAATAACAAAATCTGTCTGTGATCATTACGTGCGATTTCAGTGTGCCCTTTTCCGCACTATTCCATCTCGCCAGTTTTGTGCTGTGTTCACACGATGCGAAAAAATAATAGTAAATGCATTAAAGCAGTTCAAAAAATTGTTATGAGATTATAAATATTAATTGTAAAACATTAAATACTACATCAGTGGTAATTGTTTTTACAATTTGAAAAATTATATTTTATTTTAATAAGCAAATTATTAACATGAAATTAGTAGGTTTTAAATTATATTCATGCCGGATACTTTGACGCATCATAGCACGCAAAACTTGCGTGATGGAAAAGTGCGGAATAGCGCTGATTGGTTGTTTCATTCTGTATTCCGCAGTCCTATTCCGGACCTTGTGATTTCATTCTAAGGGTGATCACGCGCGAAAATTTCAATATTTTTCGGAATTTAAAATTGTGCATTTCGCGAAGGCAGATAAGCCTCATTGCGACAGAGAGAAACGAAAGATAAGTGTACCTACTGCCAGCATTTTAGTTTTTTCTGTTACCAAAGAAATTCTCTATACTATCAACAGAGTCAGAAAATGGATGTAGCACGTAGTTCCCAAATCAAAAATGGACATACTGGCGATAATGTATGATTTCGATAATAACAAGAAAAAGGCCTCTATCATAATGTTATCTCAGGTTTCTTTGATATTGGAGATTCAATTTCTAACCTTATTTTATATATAAATTTGTTGTACTTACAAGCATTTTATATAAAATATTATTACTTCCGGAAATTATTAGCGATGCAATGTACGAAGCTTTTATTAATGGTTACCGTTTAGCTGACGTGTCACATGGCAAACCCTATTATGTTTACTGTATCGAAGTTTTGGAATCAAAGACTGGCACTCGACATTTCATCGAGAAAAGATACAGTGAATTTAGTGCGTTACATCGCAAGGTATATTACAGAGGTGTTAATTATTAATAATTGATGTAAAAAAACTAATATGATCTACTTTTTTAGTAATTACAGTTTAACACCTCAAACACCTCAAAAATCAATAAAGTTAGACTTATTGGACGCATTTGTGCACAAAAATTGAATGAATTTAGCAAAAAAAAGTTTAAGTTGTCAATTTGTTAAAGTTGACGATTATTCAGGATTATTAGGAAATCTGTTCGAGGCATAAAAACATAAAAACATGTAAATGAGACTAGAATAATTCTTTCTGCTTTAATTACACAAATTCTCCGTTTAAAAAACCAATTCTTTGCTTTAAAAACAAATTTTCTATTGTAAAAACAATTATTGAGAAACGAATTTGTTTTGAAGGCAGAAAATTTGTTTTTTTTTAAAGTGAATTTATAAAACAGAATTTATGTAACTTTATGCTATCGATATGACAAATTTTCTAATCTGAGTATCTGTCGATTTTAACAATTAATATCTTGATTTGTGAAGGAGAGCGACATTTTTTTACCAGATTTGTTCATTTTGTGCAAAAACATGTAGAATAAGCCTAATTCCATATTAATTTACAGTGCAGGGGAGAGGGAGAGGGGATTAACTGAATAATTACTCCTAATTTTATTAATTTTATAAGTGCTATAGCTAAATAGTAAACTCTATAATTATCCTTTTTTCCTATATTTCTTTTATTTTTATTATAAAATATGTTTTAATACATCTTATTTATTGAATAACAATTGTATCATAGATATAAGAAAATTTAAGCCTTCTTTAAATTGTTTTTCAGTTGAAGAAGGATAATTCAGATATTGCACCATTTCCACCAAAGAGAGTAAGAAACTCGCAACCGAAAATATTGGAACAACGACGAGCTGCTTTGGAATTATATATACAAAAAATGCTAAGCCTGTTAGCAACAAAACAACAAGTTCTCAATTTTCTGGGTATAGAAAGCCAAGAAGCTACATATCATAGGTATTTGTTCAAGTGAATTAAATTTATAGAGAAGAAAAATAGAGAGTTTATGACAAAATAATTTAATTTTATTTAAGTTATTTTATATTTATCAGAATAATAGTTATTAAATGTATATTAACAGAATGAAATTTAATGTTTGAAAATATTTTATTGAAATTTTTATAAATAGTATAACATAGTAAAGTTTAATAGCAATTAATTTTGTCATTTTTTTAATTTTTCAAGAATACATAAAGCTGCAGACAATTCAGTGCATAACCATCCAAATACTTTGGGACATCATCCAGTCTTGACTTTTCATTGTGATCCATATGTCCCAGCTGATTCAACTAACAGTCTTTCAGATGTTGTAACTAATGGTGTATTATTAGGTATATATAAATCTTGATATTATGAATGATTTACAAGGTTGAAATAATGAATATAAGGTTTTTTTAATAAGGTGTTTAATAAGGTGAATATAAGGTGTTTCTTTTATAAGATAATGGCTGCGTTCAGGAGAAAAAAGCAGCTTTCCTGACCGCAGTCAGG
>Ga0157363_1004426_pt1 | contig 12947 bp, 8 predicted proteins | sample AttsexASBM1_FD_111477 | JGI IMG/M metagenome (GOLD analysis project Ga0157363, IMG submission 111477) | Fungus gardens microbial communities from leaf cutter ant in Ribeirão Preto, State of São Paulo, Brazil - Atta sexdens ASBM1 | ecosystem: Host-associated > Fungi > Mycelium > Unclassified ...
TCATTTGTTTAGGTCTCTGCAGAACTCTCTTAATGGTGTAAAGCTAGCTTCAAAAGAGGCCTGTGAAAATCACTTGAAGCAGTTTTTCGATCAGAAACCACAGAAGTTCTATCGCGATGGAATGGCTCTGCCCCAAAAATGGCAAAATATTATAGAAAATAATGGAGCATATTTGGTTTAAATAAATTGATTTCGATACTCTAGAAAAATACTTTAATTTTACTAAAAAATCGTCACGAACTTTTTCTCATAGTAGTCAAAATATGATCTTACTCTTCTTAATTCTTTCTTCTTTAACTTCATATCTTTGCATCTTAAAATCGAGTTCTCCTACAAATGATGTGAATAGTTTTCACCGTACAGACAATAAATCGCAATAAATGTTGCTGCTTATGTGCGATAGTGTCGAACGACCAGAGAGAAACATATTACATGCTAACATTTTTGTTGTTAACAAAGTCACTCAACAGACAAACATACATCGAGAGATTCTGTATTCTTCTTTAAATTTATATTATTCACCTGCTCTTTAATATGTAATGTTTTCGAAATAAGTCTCTTATTATAATTTGCTTCTGAATCTAATAATTTTTATATTCTTCCAATTAAAATTATAATTATAATATAACGAATGCTCTGTTACAACAGAATGTCTGGCTGAATCTATTTTCTTATCATTAATATGTTCATTTATTTGTGTTGAGTCTTCTCTTAGTCTGTCTCACATGAGAAGCGTCGCAATCATTACATAAAATCTTATGCACTACGTTATTATTGTCAAACAATTCTTTCTTATTTTTATGAATTTGTTTAACTTATTAATGCATCTTATTAAGCCACATCATAGACTGCTTTACATACGTATAGCGGACAGTAATGTAATATCGTAGATAAACGGTTACACAATCCGCCACATGTATGATTAATAAAGCAGTCTATGACGTGTGTATTTTACTTTTTATATATAATAACTTTATATAATAACTTTCCTTTCTTAATATTTTATTATTTATGACTTACAATTCTTCTTAAACACAGTTGATATTTATTACACTCAATATTTATTTATCATTGGTAATAGCAAATTAATTTTGATTTACATTTTGACAAAGAATTAACATAATATTTTAAAGATGAACTTTATTAAATTTGTATTATCATTATTTGCGGTCCTACAATGTTATATTGGGTATGTTGGGTGAATACAAATGAAAAAACAGCTGTACAGATAATTATTTCGAAATATTTAAAATAACATTCTAGATCTTAACAGTAATAGCTGATTACACAGCTGGTTAAAGATATTATCAATACTCAAATTGGCAATCATCTCAATCTACCAAGTAAAGAAATATTTCAATAAAAAGCTAGTAATATACGCTGAAGACGGCTTACAAAAAAGTTGAAACGTTCATATTAATAAAGATTAAAAGATTAATAAAGATTAAACTTATTACTCAGTTTTATTGAATAGATATACGCTAAATCTAATTACGTTTGCTCTCAAATGCCTACATCTCACTAAATAATTTTTGATTACGAGAGCTTTTATCAAATTAAATACTTTAAAGTTTGTGAGAGATAAATATTATATAAATAATTTCAGCTATGTTTCACCCAAGTGTATTATTTTAAGTATCAATACTAAATATTATTATATCCCAAAAAGAAACTCTAATTAATCTTTTTAAAAATTCTAATTTCTCCAATCAATATTTTAATTTCAAAGAGATCTCTTTAGATAATATATTTTCTAATATTGTATAACAAATGAAAATTCATTTAAGAACATTTTTTAAAACAAAATCTCAATGCTTTGCAACTTATATTATATCAAAACTTATATTATATATATATATATATACGAAATTTGTAATCTTTTACGGTGTATACAGTGTATACTTTTACGGACGTGCGTCCAGGATAAAACATAAAATTGTTGGGATTTATTTTACAATTGCAATTATCTCTGTTTGGTAACGTGTTAAAATAAATCAAATTAAGTTGCTTTAATGTATGAAAAAGATCTGAAAAGATTTGAAATGTCAGAGCTTTTCGATATTATTATAGAAGACTTAAAAGATATCGAACAGATAGATATAGAAATCATTTATAAAAAATGAAAAAATAATTCTTAAAGGGACATTGGTAGCTTTAGTAGGAGATAATTTTGGCAATCACTTTATTCGTGGATTCAATGAGAACTTTAGCAAGTAGAGGAGTTAAATCAAATTCTGTTTTAAATAATTTAAACTTTTTTCATGTCTGTCAACTTGGATTGCCATTTGTATTTCACATGATATTTTGAAGGGATTGTTCAATATGATGTCATGTTGATAATAAATGAATTAGTTGCTAAAAAAGTATTGATTTACGAATACATTAATGATAAATTCAGCAATATTTATTTTCAAAATAAAGAGAAAATATACTTACCATCAATAAAAAAGTCAGAAAAATTAAATGGCACTCATAGTCAAAATATGAAATTATTAAACACATTACCATTTGTCTTGATTAGATGAAATAACTTATATAACCTTGAAGAGCGGAAATTACTTCTTCTTTTACAAAAAAATAGTTAACATTGTAGTAGCTTTTAAAATAGCGATTGGTCAAATTACATTGTTGCACTATTTAGTAGAAGAATACTTGAATACTGGAAGAAGCTTATCAAAAATTATTTCCGTCTAAAAAATTAAACATTATTATTTAATCCATTATTCTAATTTATTAAGAGAATTCGGTCCATTACGACATTTATAGACCTTAGTATTTGAACACAAACATCAATATTTTAAAAATGTTGTTCATCATACGACTAATTATAAAAATGTCCTTTTTTCTCTCTCTTGAAAACTTTTATAAACTTTTCCTCGAATTCTTTGTATTATAATAAAATTATATCAGAAGATGCTATACTTCTTGAACAAAACAGTATTTCAAGAGATAAATAAAGTTCATAAGATTCATGAAAATCATATTATTTTTCTTTTTCAGCTTTAAAGGAATAATCTATAAGAAAAATAGTTTTGTGTCATACGGTATAGGCACTCTCGGATACTACAATTTATATCAAATTGAATATCTTGTTATCGATGTAGAATTTGAAAATTTGTACTTTTTTGATATTAAAATAAATATTTATTATAATTCAACTAATGGTTTATTTGAAAAGTTATCAATAGGGGATGATGCGAAAATATTTATTAGTTATAAAGATCTTATCTCTCCTGAAACTGTCTTAATGCAAGATATTGATGACAGTCCTTTATTTTATTTCAAATCACCTTTTGAAGAATATTAAATGTATCTATTATATTTTTTATTTTATTTAAAGTTGTAAAAGCAATTGTATGTAATTTTATTTTTAGTAAAACTTAAGTAGCTTTTTATTTACACGCAAGTTAAATTGAGTCTGAAGTGAGCTGAGTATGAAATACTCAGATTAATGACACTACTATTTGCTTATTTTAGTAGTTATCAAATGATAACACAGATCCATAACTTCATTTTTAAAATGAGTCTATGAGATTCAATCGAGACATCTCTCGATTTTGTCCAGTTCGTAAAAATTTGTTGAATCTCACTTATCAGAATACAAAAGGAAGGAGGAAAGTCAATTGAGTTATTATTCTCACAAGTGAGAATTATCTGAGAATCGGTGTAAATGGAAAGCAACTTTTAATATAACTGAAGAGATGTTTGAGATATATAAAGATATACAGAGTATCAAAAATTTGTCTAAAAATAAATGCAAAAATTTGAATGGGAATAGTTAATGTTAAAACAAACAAAAATCGTATATAACGTATGTCCTAAAATATTTTTAATAATAAAACAAAGCTACACTCTCTCAATGATGCAGTGATACTAAAATAATCAGTTTTTTCAACATAATTTTTGAATATATTGAGATTTTTATGAAATTCGACATATGTCACGTTTATTGTAAAATCAGATTTTTTCAGAAAAAAATTGAAATTTTGTATATGAGTGTGAAAGGCCTTCAATAATTCATAAGTCATAAATCAGAAGTCAGAAATTAGAAATTGACGATTGGTCCATTTCTAGCTTCTGATTTCTGATTTATGACTTATTGTAGAAGGTTTATTATATTTTTTCTTTATGCCGAAAGAGATACTTAATTATTGACATAATTTTTTTTTATTATGTTATATTAAGTATTTTTAAAAATAATTTTAAAAATAGGTTATAAAAGCTATGAGTTTTAAAACTATGAGATATACATAGAGATCCATATCTTGAATAATTTTCTAAAAAATTAAATCTCACTTGTCAGAAAAATTATAAGAAGTGCGATTTTTAAAGCAATTAATAAAATTGTGAAAAATTTAGTTATTTTTAATACATCTAAAGCTGATTAATATGCTAAGTCTTTCAAGCTTTACGGTAATGTTAAAACTATAATATCTTATGTTCTCCTATAACAACCAATTTTATGAACAAACTTCAGGAGCAGCAAGCTCCTTTATGAGCTCTCCTTTTTCTCTTGTAATTGCCAACATCTTCATGAAGCATTTTGAGAAAGAGGTCCTTAGAAACTCAGCCCTTAGAACTCAAAAAACCAGAAGTCCTCAAAACACTCAAAAAACCAGAAGTTTGGTTCCGTTATGTAGATGACACATTCGTGATATAGAGACACGGCAGAGTATCGAACTCTGTAAATTCCTTATTTTCCTCAACAATCAACATCCAAATATCCACTTCACTATAGACATAGAGAAAAATGCAAAATTTCCCTTCCTAGATGTTCTTGTCTCTAAGAAAGCTGACGATATCTTAGACCATCAAGTGTACAGAAAATCAACATACACAGATAGATACCTGCAGAGTCACACCAACACTCAGCACAAAAACAGTCTGCAATCAATTCACTTGTACTTCACTTGTATAGAGCTTTCACCATCTCTGACAAAGAATATCTACAGAACTCAATCATTTAAAAATAACCTTACAGAAAAACAGACATGACAAAAAAGACATAATCAAAATAATTAATAAACATGTAAACAAGACAATGATCTCTGACACACAATCAGACGAGAGGATCCTATCCATTCTCCTATGTCAAAGGAACAGATCGGATTGGCAGGATATTAAACAAATCCGAATATTAAACAATATCCGAACTATCTTTAAATCACCCAAAAAGATAGGACAAATCTTAAGAATCCTAAAGATCAAAGACCTCCACTCAGCGCCGCAGGAGTATACAAAATACTTTGTTCCTGCGGGTAATACATTAGAGAAACTACGGATAATATGGTCAACCTACGGATAAAAGAACATTAACGTGATGTCAGGTTAAAACACGTCATCAGCATTATCAGAACACAATATCGAAACAGGACCTCAAATATTGTTTGATAAACATTGTTTGACGACCACAACATTATATCATACTTTCCGAGAAAGTATAGAGAAGCCATAGAGATACAAAAATCCTAACAATCTAAAGATAAATCTAGAGATAATGGTTACAATATAAATAAAATATGGAAAATTATTCTCTCGGTTATTGAAGACTGACCGATTTCCCCTATTTCTTCTCCCTCCCCCCACTCACAATTCTCTACTTTCCCTTCACCATTCCAATATATAAAAGGATGTCGTAATATATAAAAGGACGTAATATAAAAGGAACGACTCGGAGGAACAGCTTAATATCAGGCTACTCCTTGTCCTGATAAAGTGGACTGCAAAGTTCACGAAACGTTGGCATTCCAAAAATGGATTTGAATTATGGAGAAAACCTGCGAAACGCATAATCTTTAAATATCTTATGTTTTCATTTCATGTTAATTAAGGTTTTCAATTTAAAATGTGTTACATCTTATTTAAATTATATGAGATCACAGTTATTTGATCTTTTTTTTTTCATTTTTCAGTTATTCTGAAACACTATAATTCGTATGTATCTTTTTAAAATATGGACGAAAGGGGGCGAAAAAAAAACCTTTGTAATAATTGCACAAGATCAAAATATATGTACGAGAATTTAATACTGCAAAATTCGTTATTTTATTAATAAATATTTCATATTTGATTTTTAATATAATGATTTTTTTCAGCAACTAAAAAATTAGAAATAAATGAAAGTAGTCTTAGAATCTGATGGAAAATAAGTGAAGATGAAGTGTTGTTATTAATTAAGACCGAGATACTCATTCTTCTAGAGAAAGACTAAGTTTTGGATAAAATATTAGACTCATCTGTTACTTCCAGATCTATTGAAAACTCTAGCATATTTAATATCCGACATACCATTCGTTAAATCGAACATAAACACAATTACAAAGTAAAAGAAAGGAAAATATAGTAGATAATGAAGGACAGGAAGCGAAATCTACCATTATCCAATTAATATTCATGAACAAAACTTCAATTGGATTGATTATAAAATAGCCTGGTATATAGTTCCAATTGATATGTTAAAAATATGTGAAGAAGGCATTAGAAATAAAAGTATTATTATTGAGATCTGTCATATAATAATGAATGATATTAGACAAATAAAAAAAAAAACATATCAACTCAATTACTAAAAAAAATTACTTCCAAAATGGTACAGAAATATCCTGAAACTTTCATGGATAAAAATGAAGATGGACATATTTTGGATAATGGATCTTGTACAATGTTCCATAAACTACGAGAATGCTATTGTTGTATGAAACGAATATAAAATAAACAATCTGCAGAAAAATTGGAACTAAATCAAACTAAAAAACGTAAATTTCATATAGTGTCAGGTTGTTCGAATTATTAAGATTTACTTTCTTCTTCAAAAAATGCTACAGATATTTTTGAAGAAACTCATAATGAAAAATTGTTTGTATGATGGAAACTTGTTATAAACAACAACGCAAATTTTTAGAGAATTTTGAACAGCCATCCTCTTTGAACGACATAAAAAAGAATTTCCAATTCTTTTTAAACTGAAAAGTTATATTTCACTTCAATAAATTTACTAAAAAAAGATTAGACAATTTATCGGAAATGAAAGAAATCGGAATTATGAAAGAAAAATCTACAAAAATAGTGGAATACGCAATTCAAAACAAATATTTATATTTAAATAATAATGAAGATTATTGTATCCAATCATTGAGATTTCGATGTACTCTACAATATTTTATATTTTAAAGAAGATTTTGGAAAAATGTATTATAAAATCGACATAAAAATTTTTAGTCCTATATATTTTAAAGTTTTTATTATAAATTTATATAGCTACATATACATGACCGCATACATGTATAACGCAATTCAAACTAAGAATCCAATCGATTTCGATCAAAATAGGATAATCTTAGTGTTTAGATAATAATATTTGTTTATATATTTATTAATAATATTAAATTTACTTTAAAATGAAAATACTAATATAAGTGAAATACTACAAATAAATACTCCCTATATCACATCAATTGGTAAGATTATTATATTGGGTCGGAACAAAAAATTCGTAGTATTTTTCAATTCTTTTATTAAAGTTTATCCTTTTTATTAAAGTTTTTCAAGATTTTCTGGAATCAAGAAGTTATCTCAAAGATGGTGAAAGATAGTGGAACAAAATGGAATGTATATTAAATTAGTGTAACAGAAAATCTTTTTAAAAAAAGATAAAAAAGGCGCTAACAATACGTGTTTCTCGAATAAAACCTAAGAATCCAATCTAATTAATAATAGTTTTAATTTTTCTTCAAGGATATTCATATTGAAGGTTTTCTTATTTCAATCTAAATGGCAACTTTAATTCTCTGTCAAAAATTATTAAAAATTATTAAAAATTATCCAATGAAAAATTAAAACCGAGATGCTACAATCTTAACTAATCTTAACTAAAAACCAATCTTAACTAAAAAGTTAAGTTCTATCAAATTAAAAAGTAAAATACAAAAGTAAAATGATACTATTTCTTGTTATTTATAAAAACTTACCTTTTTAAAAAAAGATAAAAAAACCGCTAAGCGTGCATGCTTTTCATGAAGAATTATTTGGACTGGTTTCACCAACGTCAATTATTTAATTAGCCGTGGAACTGACTAATTGTGTTTGTGTTTGCTGTTTAGTAGAATTGACCATTTATGGTTGACAGTTAACCGATTCGGCTTAATCGAGTTGGTAAAACCGGTTGTTTGTATATAATACTCTATATATAATACTAAGTATCCAACTCAATTAATAGTAAGGTAATTATATACATTAACGGACACTGCGCACCGATGGTTTTGACCTTGACATATGTTGTGAAGGTCATGGCCCTGAGTGACCTTCGATAGGTTTTAGGCAGCAGTCCTTCGCTAAAAAGTTATTAACAAAAAAAGTTCAACTATATAACACGAGAATTCCCTGCTTTAAAATATATTTAGTCGTGCACTGTAAGGGACATCGTGCCGATGACTGCGACTTTAATTTATGTTGTCAGACAGTATAATTATGGAAGTCCGACTTCCTTTGCAGGGCGGGGAAGGGAAGGTGAGAGTCGAAAGCGAAAGCCGTGCGCCCTTTTGCAGGGAGGATTACATTAAAAAATATGAATATTTAGAAAAATAAGAAAAATAAAAGAATTCTCATTCCCCAATGAGAGTTAAAGTATCCAACATGTATGTGTATATATGCGATTAAGTTATAGAGTCATGTATATTATGATGAACGTTGTGAATTCTATTATATTAAATTTAAATCTAAGATAAATAAATTTAGATTTGTAAGACATATGTTATGAAAGAGAAATAAATAATAAATTTTATTTTGAATTGAGACTTGCTGTACTTGATTTCTCTACGGCATGAAGATTAGATTGTGAACAATTATTATTATGATTGGGGACTGCTGCAGATAGCTTAATATAATACAGCCAAAACGTTCAGTTTTTTATTTTATATAATAGATCAGTAGAATCACAATACAATCGAAATATATGTGTATGTGATATTCGCACCACGTATTAAGGCTCTTAATTGCCCGTCTTTTATTCTTCTATTTTTTTATTTGTGTAAACTTTATTCTTATTCAGCGTAAAGTTCAGATTAAATTTATTATTTAATTTATTATTTTTATTATTACTTTTATTATTACTTTAAATTACTTTAAATTACTCGTTCTAGCAACCAAGTATTTTTATAAGAAAAACTTTTCTATTTAAATTAAATTTTTTCGTTTTATACGGTTAATTTTTTAATTTTTTGATAACACTTAAATTGAGCAAAGTAATACAATTTTTGATAATGTTTTGTATAATATTTTGAAGAAGAATTAAATAACCAGTTTTAAGTGGAAGAGAAAATATCTTTGAATGAATTGTGATATAATAATTCATTTAAGAGGAATTTAAAATTTGGATTGGAATAGGAAGATCCTTCAATAAGATACACGTATACTTAGGTTTCATTGCATAAAAATTAAAGATAGTACCACATTTGGATTAAATAAATAATAATAATAAAGATAGTATCACTTTTGAGTTTTATTTTTGATTTTGATAGTAGAATTTAACTGGCGCCACAGTTGATATCAATTCTTTTATACAAATGATACATATCATTATATTAATATTCATTATTTATTTAATTTGGCATAGTATAAAGAAATGGGATTTAACTTTGCGCTAGTTCTTGATAGCAAATCTTTTAAAAGAATGTAATAAAAAGATAAATATAATAGGTTAATGAGAATCAACGCAATTATTATATTTAGTGAACAATCAATAATCAGATATTGGATGGATGTCTTCTTTATTTTGAATGTTTCGACTCCTTTTGAGTCCTCAGCAAGAATGATACAAGTATAAATAGCTCACATATCCATAATGTTTAAGTCACTCACAAATTGACAAAGATACAGCGTTGTTAATCTGGCATTTTTTAAAAAACAAATCTTATTAGAGTGATATATACGTAAACATTTAAATGACTTACCATCACGGAATGAAGCATTGCACTGAAGTTTTGTTGAACATTAAAACTTAAAAAGTAGAAAGTTAAAATCAAATGTAAAGATCACATATGTTTAGAACACACGTCCATGTACGACGACGTGTTACTCAGATAGGAACTATTCTCGAAGTAAGAGGTCACACAATAAACATTAAAGGCAATTATGAAGAACAAAACATATATTGTCGTTAAATCAAACCGATGGTTTTTGATCAATAATCGTCTAAAAAATTTTTTAATAATAATGTCCCAATGACGATACAGTTACTGATCGTGTATCTTGATTTTTGTTACCATATATTGGTTCTATGGTCAGAGAAATTTTCATTGATTTGATATAGATTTATCGATATAGATTGAGACATAAAATAAGCGTTTTTCAGCGATAACAAATTAAATAGATTCATAAAAGTACAAAAAGGACACTCTCCCAAAATTTGATAATAAAAATGTGGTTTATAATATTTGTTGTAAAGATATTGTTGTAAAAAAATTGCGATGCATCTTATATGAACAAATATGTAGGAAATTTTCCAGCAGAATATCTGAACATCGTAAACATATAAATGGAACACTAACACTCTGTCATTACTAAACATATTGAATTTTCACATGATTTCGATTGGGAGAACGTCCAAATTTTAGACAAGGAGAAATTTTTAAACAAAAGATAGATTTCAGAAATGGCATTTATACACATGCAAAAGAATGGCCTTAATTTACATTCAGAAGGACTGTATCATACCTATGCGATGCTTGAAAATGTCTCTTGACTTATGCAGTAATCTTTCTATATTTGTAGTATATTAATTTAATTTGACCAAAGTTTTATTAGTTGACGAAAATGTAACAATTTTAAAGAATTTTTTTTTTCCTTTTTATTATGTAATTCTCTATTTTACAATTTTAATAATTTTGACAATTTTTAATTATTATATAATAATTTATTGCGGTTCTTATCGGTTTGATTTAACAACAATATATTTGTTTTGTTCTTCATAATTACAAATTTAATGTTTACTGTGTGACCTCTTACTTCGAGAATAGTTCATATTTGAGTGACACGTCGTCGTATACGGATGTGTGTTCTAAAAATATGTGATTTTAACATTTTTACTTTTTGAGTTTTAATATATTCAACAAAGCTTCAGTGCAATGCTTCATTCCGTGATGGTGAATCATTTAAATTGTTTACATATACAAAGATTATGCGTTTCGCGGGTTTCTTCCGGGTCCAGAACCATTCTTGGAATGCCAACGTTTCGTAAACCTTGCAGTTCATTTTATCAGGGCGAAAAGTAGCTTGATACTGAGCTGTTCATCCGGATCGTTCCTCTTTTATATATTTACGCTACTTGTTAGAGTGGAGGGAAAGAAGAGAATTGGGTAGGGAGTGGGAGGAGGGGTGGGGGAAATCGGTCAGTCCACATTAATCAGGAGAATAGTTTTTCATATTTTATTTATGTTTTATGTAGCCATTATCTCTATTTAAATTACGATGTTTTTGTATCTCTATGGCTTCTCTATATTTTCTTGGAAAGTATGATATAATGTTCTGGCTATTGTGGTTATTTTGTCAAATATTTGATGTCCTGTTTTGATGTTATGTTCTGATAGTGTTGATTACGTGATGTGTTTTTACCTGACATCACGTCAGAAAACTATTCTCTCAGTTAATGAGGACTGACCGATTTCCCCCACCCCTCCCCTCATCCACAATTCTCTTTTTTGCCTCCACCACTCCAATAAGTAGCAAAAATATATAAAAGGGGAATGACCCGGATAAACAGCTCAGTATCAAGCTATTTCTCGCTCTGATAAAGTGAACTGCAAGGTTTACGAAACGTTGGCATTGACAAAAATGGATCTGGACACGGAAGAAACCCGCAAAACGCATAATCTTTATATAGAAAGGACCCGTGGAACAAGAATGTTTACGTATATATTACTCTAATAAGACTTTTTTAAAAAAATGCCAGATTAACACCGCTGCATCTTTGTCAATTTGCGAGTGACAACATTATGGACATGTGAGTTATTTATACTTATGTTATTCTTACCGAGAAGAACTCCAAAGAGAATCGAAACGTTTAAAATAAAGAAGATATCAATCCAATAAATGATTATTCACTAAATAATTGCGTCGTTTATCGTTGTTGATTCTCATTAATCTACTATATTTATCTTTTTGTATTGTTTAAAATTCGAGAGTCCTAATATAATTAGTGTTACTTTTTAAAAGAATGGTATATATCATTAAAATTAATATTATTTGTATAATTTGGTATCCAAATTACATAGAATTTAACTTGGCGCCAATTATTGATATCAAATCTTTTTTATGGATGATACATATCATTAAATTAAGTAAATAACAAGAGACAATACCATTTGTATTTTACTTTTTAATTTGGTAGAATTTAACTTAATTAGTTAAGATTGTAGCATCTGGGTTTTAATTTTTCATTGGTTATATCACTGGTTATATCATTCACTGGTTATATCACTGGTTATATCGTTCATTTTTTTCGAAGAGTAATAATTTTTGACAGAGAATTAAAGTTGCTATTACTTGTATTAGATAAGAAGACCTTCAATATGAATATCCTTGAAGAAAAATTAAAACTACTATTAATTAGGTTGGATATTTACGTTTTATTTGAGACACATTATTACACATATTACACATATTATTACACATATTATTAGCGTCTTTTTTATTTTTTTTTTAAAAAAGTTTTCTGTTACATTAAAAAGTAATTTTACAAAAGAAAATAAATATATATATATATATATATATATATATATATATATATATAAAATAAATAAAATAATTTTTATAAATATTATTATTTTTTATTTTTCTCTTTATTTTATTTTTTTTTTTTAAATTATTTTTTTTATTTTATATATATATATATATATATATATATATATATATATATATATATATTTATTTTCTTTTGTAAAATTACTTTTTAA
>Ga0157363_1004427_pt1 | contig 12941 bp, 7 predicted proteins | sample AttsexASBM1_FD_111477 | JGI IMG/M metagenome (GOLD analysis project Ga0157363, IMG submission 111477) | Fungus gardens microbial communities from leaf cutter ant in Ribeirão Preto, State of São Paulo, Brazil - Atta sexdens ASBM1 | ecosystem: Host-associated > Fungi > Mycelium > Unclassified ...
ATGATTGCGTTGATTTTTATTATATTAATATTATAATTATACTTTTTATTATATTAATTATATTTCTATAATAATAATTAACATAATGTCATGTGATAACATATTTATTTTGTAAAACGTATTTAACGCTATTTAAACACTGCTTCTTGTTCGATGTTGTAATACGGTGATTTGTATTTTTTCTTTCTCTATTTCTTTCTCTCTCAGAAGGTAATAGTAATCGAAGATTTAAAAGACATTCTTTTGATTCATCGTGAGAACGACATTAAATGCAACGGCTTACCGTACTTCCTGTTTCTAGAAGAAATAAGCATCGAGCATGGAGGAGCTCGAGCATGACGTAGGCGTTATCTACATCCTGATCATACTGAATTACGTGACGAGTTACCTTCGTACGGTCATTTAATTGCTTTCCACTAACCGGAGAGACTTCTTCCTTTTCCACATTAGAGGCTCATGCATTTATCTGTTCTATTTAATCGATCATCAAATAAAAGATTTTTTTTTTGGTTTAGAGAGATTGGCTTTCTTTATTTGGCATGGCGATTTTATCAGTTCGGGCATTAATTTGAAACGCGTCTCCTTGTAACCCTAAAATCGTAACGAGCGTTGCAGATCGATGCTCATTTTGCTAGGTCATCCCAAGTAATCGTCTCACTCGCGCTCAGAGCATCAAGAAACTTCTCCGCGAATGAACTTCATCGACGATGATGTAGACACTCCGCGCGTGTTATCCATCCCCGTGTCCTCTTCTTTGCTCATTCATCCCTATAGACTCTCTTTTTCTCTGTTTCTCGTTCGATCCGCCGTAGTAGTCCATGCGATCCGATGGACGACGCTCGGAGTCAGCGTTTCTTGCGCCCCGCTGATTTCTCGTACCATCGTCGTCCCTCGTTTCCGAACGACAACGATGATGAGGACACCATGAGTGCGCCGACGACGTCGGATATATATTTGTGAAGAATTCGTTCGCTCAGTGTGTTCACTGTTTTTGGAACAAAGCATATTCCCTTTTTTTACTTTGTACCTCACCATATATGACGAGTTCAATTATATCAATGAGGCTGTATTCCTTTCCTTCCTTTCCGTTCGTTCACCTTCGCTTGGGCCCTTACGTAGTACTCGTTCAGGACGAGGACGAAGACGATCGATATTCTCAACTCGTGCGGTCAACTTTCGGTCGCCAGACCAAACGATCAGAACGAAGTAATTCGGTGAAACGAGAGTGGTGCGCAGTCGGGCGGCAACGCGGCGTACAATACGGTACGGATCCCTCCGTTGCACTCGCGGGAGGTAGAGATACCACGCGCGCGATGGTATAGTCGTACCATGCATCTGGACGATGTTCGTACCATTTGGTAGCCGAGCCTTACCACCCTCTTGGGCGCCATCCGTCTACTCTCGCTCGCTCCTCCGCCACCCATCCCGTAGGAGTAATAACACCCTTGACTCCTCGTCCATTCGATCTTCCTCTCTCGCACTGCTCCTCTTCCTGATCCCTCTTTCTCTCGCTCTCTTCGTCTTCTTCCATTTCCTACATCGCATCGCCATTCCACCTTTTTCATTCCATGCTTTTATTTCCAACGACACGACCGCGTATTCTTTCCTTGCGTGTTCCTAGTACATAGCCGCAGTTCCTACACGTGTACGGTGACGATCTCAAGATACCATCGCTGTAGTAGGAAACATTGAATATTCTACGGATATCTTAATGCGGTTCATATTCATTTTTTTTTTCAACCGCGAGTTCTGGTTATCTTCTCGAGATAGTGAACATTTTGTCGTAATAATGTTTCGCTCGTGACCGCTGTACTCTATATACTTGCGTTGCTAATTGGATGAATTCCGGTACCATTTCACGAAGATTAAGACGACGGCGTATAATCGAATATCACATATTTTTCTTGCATAATATCCAAGAAAGTATAAAGAATATTAGAGTATTATTTTGACATTGTGCACTTAAGACTTCTGATTAATCATCGAGCCATATTTTATCGTGACGTCATAAACGTTGAAATTTCTTAATGTCATTTATAAATAAAGAGAATTTGAGTGAAATAAAATAATGAGTGATCGCTTTAAAAATTGGCTGAAGCTGTCCTCACTTCTTTTGACTGTTAATAGTAAATAGTCATAAAATGGACATAAAAATAACTGGCTTTTCACTTTATGTGCTTTTTACAACTATTTACTGATTGTCAAGGGAAGATAAGGATAACTTCGGCCCATTTTTACAAGTGTTTTAAAGTAATCTTATTATTTTATTTTATCCAAATTTTTTTTATTTACAAATGGCATGTAAGAAATTTCAACGTGTCATTTCTCGTTTATGATGTCACGATTCAATATCACGGCTACCGCGACTAGTCAGGAGCTTTGAAAGCAGGTCTTATTATCGCAAGAGATATATAGCTCTCAGAAAGTGTTTTATAAATATGACGAATAAATATAGTCACATGGCGCGTGATTCATGAACGTATGCGTCACATTGATAGAGATAAAATTCAGACAGGCGCACGCACATGATCACGCCCTGCATCCGGCAGCCCCACGTGAAGGGAGAAGTGGTTAGTAAGTAAGTACAGGGGACTTACACCCTTCAAGATCAAGAGAGAGATAACCGGCTTACACTCCCTAAAGCCGGGTTAATTAAAGGCCATTCTACTAAAATCGTGATCTCCGAAGAATGGCGATTGCGGAATCATCGATTTTATCACATGGACCTCTGTATTACTATTTTATGAAAAATCAATCAGTCTATGAAGAAAATCTTTCGAATATATCAGAAAAAGTCAATTAGGTTGTGCTCATTTAAAATTGAAGAGAAAAAAAAATTGTTATAATATATTTTAAGGAAGATGCTTGTATAGTCGCATTCTTTTTATAGTGAGTATTTTCGAAGAAAAATGACTGTATTGTTAAACATTTATCGAAAAATTAATCCAACAGAATGTACTTCTCCATTTCGCGATTGCGTTCACTCTTTGTCGTTGATTCCTCATTTCGTGCAAATTTTTTTACGGGGGCAAAAGCCGAATTATCTCACGTTTAATTATTCTCTTAACTGTGCTCAGTCGCCAACACGAATCGCGAATACACGCGCAAACACGCACTTTGACGAATGTGACTGGGCTATATATATATATATATATATATATATATGTACAGCCGTGTTTGTAAGCCATTGTCGAAGGGCTCCGTTCTCGGTTTAATTGCGGAAACACGTGACCGCCACGTTAAAAAAGTGCCAGAGGGAATCACTTCTTCTCTCCCTTTCGCTCTCTATTTGATACCGTTCGTATAACTGACCATTGTATTATCTGTGGTCAACGGATCAGCTTTTTTGTTTGATCTTTAATTAGCTTAATAAGATATGGAATAATATCATAACACATACATACAAAGTATAATCAAATTTTAATTTTAAAAAGAATACTCCAATTGAAATTATTTTTAAATAAGAAGTCTTAAGAGATTGTTCGTGAGAGAAAGAGAGAGAGAAGGAGAAAGAGAGAGAGAGAGAGAGAGATTTATCACAAATAAATGAAATATAACACAAATGTATAGATATTTAAAGAAAGAGAGTGCTGTGAATTTTTTAATCTCTGCAATGAAAATAGATATAATAACCAGAATATATATAACTATCATTTAATCGCAGGTTTATTCAATCAATATACGTTCTAATTATTCCAAAATATGTATCTCTAGTCATACACATTATCCTAAAATTTCCCATAAAATAATTTCCCATAAAATGATTTCGCCCGTAACGATCACGCACAGTTTACGAGTCATTTAGCAAGATAAATTTAAATTTCGCTAAAATTCTTTTTTTACGATACGCTCTGTCAAACTCCTTTTGTAATTCTCCCTCTTATTCCTCGCTTCCGATATTTTGTCCTTTCACTCTCGTTATTCCACATGTATGTAATACCTATACGTAAATAAAGCAGTCGAGAAAGAGCGAGAGATAAATGGAATACATATCTTTCGAGATGGCTCTGATGAGAAAAGACATCGAGTGAAAGCGGTCGGGAAAATGAGAGAAAAAAGATTATTATCCTCTCGATTCGACCGAGTCGGAGCGGTGTCCTAGAAAAATCTGTCCTCTTCGTTCCCTCGACTTTCGACTCGCATAGAAGTTCCGCAAAAGACTCATTTAACTTTCTTCGTTTCGAAAGAAATTATCCAACTTGTAACGCGGCACTGAGACCGCAAATCGCAGAATAATGGAAAATCTTTTTCATCGTAATGCCATCCATTGATCCAAGCGGATCACTCGGAAACGTGACGTTTTTAATGAATAGCAGAGCGCATTTTCGTATTCAAGAATTTTATTGGAAATTAAAAAAGAATGTAGTATTTAAAATTATTATACGAATTATATTTTTATTACAGATGCGGGCATTGTATTTTGAATCTTTCATTAAAAAATAGTAATATTAGAAATATCTTATTGAGTTTTGTGTAAATAAAATATTATATAAAATTACAGAGAAATTATAATTCAATTAATATTGCTTAAAAATAGAGAAGCAACTACATATATTTTATGATTATATATTATGTATTGGTCTTTTAATATTATTTAAAAAATGCGATTAAACTATTTTGTGTGAAAAAAATTGCTACAACGTTTGAGTGAGAGATTAATTTATGTGAATAGCTGGAGATTTAATGAACGTATAAATGTGAAACACAACGAATACATCTCGCTTATCAAGGACGTTTTAAAAGCGCCGGAAAATGGAGGAACTTAAAAATGCATTTGGCGGAAATTCATTACAATCGGTTACATCGCGATGAAAAGTCCCGTTAAACAGACTGAATTAGAGGGGACGTGGGAGAAAGAATGGCGAGAGGATAGATAACAGAGACAAGAACGAGGAGGGAAGCGAGGAGGAAAAGTCCGTAATTACGGCTGGCAATTATTTTCTCTGGACCGAGCAGAGAAGCTGAAGGCCGGGGTCAGAGGAAAAGGCGAGATCGTAGTTACTAGAAGTTAATTAAACGCGGACGGCGATTACGTGATCCGTGGAATATGGCGCGACAATTTCACCGAGTTTCCGCTATCGAAATCATTTCCAATCTCCTTCCGATTCGCTTTATACATGTTTTCCGTTATCTCTTAAAGAATGCATTTCTAAAGTATTTTGATGTTGATTTGATATTAAATGAATTAAATCAATAAAAGAATTATAACAACATTAATTAAAGTAGATTTAGTGAGAAATGTCAGCAGAATTTGCGATTTAAAAATGTATCTGAATCTTTAATAATATTTTATGTATATTATGTAATCATATGATTACAATATATATGAGATAAAGTTAACAATAGATAATTATATTGTTACTTTATTTATATATTTTTTATACTTTTTTTTTTATTACATATATCTTTAAAAATAATGATTCCATAATTTATCTGACATTATTGAAGGTAATAAAGAAACAATTCAATTTACACGAATGACAAAGGCGATAAAAATTATATAAAATAATGAACATCTTAAACACCTAGTTCTTTGTTAACACTTCATTCGTGTATTGCGTATTTTCAGAAATCATGCTCTCTGTATTCCAGTCTTCTGCGAGTATACATTTTACTATGTAATAACTTTTAACTTCGTTGAGTTCACGAGTTTAAAAATTCAAGAAATTATACAGATAAAGACATCTTCCCAAGTAAATAAAAAGTAAACTATTAGTAATTAAAAAATGAAATCACTGCAGTTATTTGCGGTTAGCAATATAAATCTAATGATTGAAAAGACATGAAATTTTTATCATTTTTATCTATCCTTGCTTTTGTTGTTTACGTTTCTTGTATTTAGACTTCTAGTTCTTGGATTTTCTTTCCGCCTTTTTGCGAATTCACATACAATTAGTACGCAAAGTTTGAATGATACGTCGTGGTGATCTCGCGGCTTGGTGTCGTCGCCGTCGCGCCATCGTGATACCGGATGCGGTTACGAGCCGACAATAAGTTCTCGTCAGATGCAGCGGTCCAACTTTCGCGAGACGCGGGCAACCTAAAGTTCTGTCGAAAGTTTTGGCGTCGCGACTCGCAAGCACTAGGACGCTCGGCACGGCGTATAGCTCGTGTTGAACTTTGTAGAACGTAGCTACATTTAATTGCTGACGTCGCCACAGGATTCCAAGCGTGGTTTCTTCAATATTGAGTACCGCGAAAATACCACGAAGCTTTGAAAATGATTGTCATGTTGGAACAATGTCAAATAATTTCTTTCATTAATTAGTATAATATCAGTAAAATATTAAGTTATTTAATCATTACAATCAATCGTTTGATTATATACCACAATCATTATAAATTAGAATAAATAATATAATTTTTTATTATTTGAATTTTTTGTGATCTTTTAATTATAACTAATGCATTTATATCAAATTTTGTAGAATTATTATAGATAGAGAGATAAATTTCTTTTTGTAAACGTCATCAATATGAACGAAGTAATTTTAAAACAGTTATTGTTACTTGAAATTAGGAGATTTCTTTTCTATCGTAAAAAAAAGGTTTGGTTTATATTGATCGCGTAATAATAGTACATCGACTCGAAATAGAAAATATTGCAAATGGAAATGGTGTCGAAGTAAAACTGTCATTTCGATTGATCCGTGTAAAACGATATTTCATCTCTGACCTCTGCACTTTTCGAAATGGTCTCTATATATTTCGAATTGGGTCGAGATTAATGTATTTTTTCAAATTCTAATAATACATTTTATATTCCGTGGATTATTACAATCACAATTTGAATAATATTTTCGTCTCGTTTTTATTACTTTCTTATCGATGGTAAAAGCGATCGCGCGCGGATCAGAAATTTGATCGCGCGTGAGGAAATACATCGTTCTTTGTGGGGAAACACATCGGCGTGCAGAACGATATATTTAAGAAAATACGTGCGTGGGCGTCTCGCCGTCGTCTCTCAGAAATATCTCGTTTCAATATTCCACGACATGCCGCATATCGCGCCCTTTTTCCCCGAAAATGCATTCTCAGCGAGGGTAGACAGCTGCGAGGGGTGGCAATCTCGAACGACGCGAGAGAGAACTCCGGAGGTTTACGGCGCCGACTGTTTCTCTCCGAAAGATCAATTCGCAAATTCGACCAACGTCGACGATAAGCGACGAGGCAAGTGTAGAGACCGAAGCGTCGAAGGTTCGGTCGGATGAATCGAGGGCGCAAGAGTCTTGGGCGCCTTGAAAGAGAGGGGTTGCTTTGAGAGAGTCGCGAATTCTACGGCAAGGCAGCAGGGACAGCGTCCTTATACTTGAAATTAAAGGGAAATTCGAAATACCAACCACTTGCTCAAAGCGACGAGCTTTCCATCACCTCTTTTCCTCTCTCTCGTCCCATCATCGTTCTTAATCGAGTTCTGCGTTCTTCGTTCGCAGTTGTTTCCTTCGCTCTTTCATCTCATCTCTTTCTCTCGAGAAATACTGTCTCTTCTCTCTTCTCCTAAAGATATTTAAACTTTTCAAATTGAAATTGTTTTCGATATTCAGGTGAGTGGTTTTGAAAGAAAGTTTCAACGCACGTGTATCATCCGCTCTTCTATGAAAATTTTCTATGCAATTTTGAGTTCTCGGAACAAGCATAATCGCTTGATTTTAGTCCTTTTTTCGTGAACAGCTTAATACTCGACTTAATATTGTCTGTGATACACGCGATGCATTGCGGCTTTTTGTGAACACTGCTTTTGACATGTTTAATCCTTCCTCATATTTTTATTTATTTTCCTTTGCGTGCTGGAATTTCTTTTATTCGCTCACCTAGCAACTCTGCCAATTGAAGGAAACAAAATAGCTAATTCTATTAGTACTAGTATTAATAAATAATATTATTAATTAAAACTAATGAAATATTACAAAAATATCCCATCAATAATTAAATTTGATTAGTAAAGATCAATTTTACTCGATAATTGTATTTTTTATTTATATTTTCTACGTTATAACGTCAAAATATGATTCTTCATCAAACAATAATAATTAGAATAATTAATATAAAATATATCATGTTTTTATATTTTTGTAGATTATATTATTACGATTTGTGTATACATAGTAAAATTATTAATTTGTAATAATAAGAGTTAATATTTTAATTCGCGTTTGAATACTTTTGTTTAGCTAGATTATAAATACTTCGACTTTTCACTTTTAAATAATTTATTTGTAGAGCTTTTAACGAGAGAGAGTGTTTCAATCGTAGTCGAAATATCGTAAAATTAATTTTTGTAAAACGTAATACTTTTCCCTGATTCATCTCCTCCTATTAGGTAACTCATAATAAGTTTATGTCCAAGTATATCATTTTGCGAAGCATTTCCATTTAACTGAATTATTCGCGCTTGATTTTTTGATATACCACTCATCCCCAACAAAACTAAACACCTGTACGAGCAATCGGACTCTCTCGCGTATAAGGCAACGCAACGTTACGCAATTCAACGCAATTCAACGCAATGCAATGCAACACGATGTAACGTATAAATGGATGTAACGACGTTTTCTTCCTGGCTATTTAATGATGACGATTTCCAGTTGACACTTTAAAACATCCATGTTTTTTCATGAAAATATATGTTTCATCTTCAAAATATCACCGCAAGCGCGAAAAATAATGACGGTTGGAAATCGCATTTCTTTCATGACCGCGTCCTGCCGCGTCGTCCTCTTCCCTTTTCGCTTTCTCGGCTTGCAGGTGCATGTCCCTCGTGATGACGCTCGCGCGCGAAGGTGTTTTTATCGGCCATTGTTCGGCCCGTTTTCCAATTGCACGTGCAAGCGTCAGCCGAATGGCGTCATTGTACCCGATGTAGGTTGCCAGCGTAGTGGACCTACTCTTCTTTACGCCGGCGAACGGAGAACGCATAACAAAGTAACGTAAAACAATGTCACGCGATTCTCGCGCATTCTCTGTTTCTCTCTCTTTATCCTCCTCATAGTCTATTTCACGATATTTCTCGTTTTTCCTCTCATTTCATCACTGGAGCGAGTGAAAGCGGCACGTGGCAATAATATCGCGAAATCCTAAAACTCACTGACTGCCTCTTTCTCGTAACAGCGTCCTGCCGGTTCCTATTCAGGTTGAAACTACTGAAATTTTCGAGCGTACGAATTTGAAGCTCTCATGGGAAACATTTATGAATTTCCGTAAACCAGTATCACAGATAGACAATATCTATGCTGTTTTAATTATTAAAACTTTTCTGTTGAGAAATTTACGTTAATATTTTGCATTTATATAATTTATTTAATAAAATAACACTTGACGAATACCCGTTTACAAAATATTATTGTAGATAGTTTACATTATTTGATAGATACCTTTTTTCTTGTCAACTAGAAATATTTTCTCATATATTTTCTATATATGTAGTTTTTAGATTCAATATTAATTAATATAGGAACTGTGTAATATTTGTGTATAAAATATATATATATATATATATATATATATTAGTTAATTGATTATCTATATTATATTCAATCATTTATTTCGTGCTTGCGATTTCATTCCCTCGCGTTTCTATTTATCTCTCAGCGAAATTCAACAGATATGGAAGAAATGTTTTACATTAAAAGTCGAAGGCAGTCTAGCCTGTTTTCGTCATTCCTCGTTTCTTCGTCGTGTCGTATAAATAACTAATTCCGGCATATCGAGAAAACTTTGATCAGCTCCCGGGTGCGCACGACGCGACGCGACGCTCCGACGCGTTGCTTGAATGCAAACGCGCCGCTCCAATCGTACGAAGCATGCATACTTCATTACCCGTCCCTTCTAAGTTCTGCTTCTCTCGAACAAAGTACAAACTGTCTGAATCAAACCTTGATATTTCAATCCGTCCTTTCTTTCATCAATGCTACCGCAACGTTATTCGTTGATGATAAGTTCTTTGTGCCGTCGTATAATGATGAATACATGAATACATGAATATATATATCTAGAATCAATCTTAATGTATTATTTTCGGAAAATGAACATTATTCTCTGCAAAAAACACGTAAAATATTTATTCACAAAAATTAATTAAAAAATTATTGTTGTATTACATATATTGTCTTAAATTTTACCGTCACCGAGTGCTTTTTTTGAAAAATTATACTAGTCATCCTCAATTTTTTATTAGTCTCACAGCACTTGGTTTTTTTTTTATATCACACTGTAGTGGCATGACACATATTAAAAATTTAAAGTAGAGCCAAGTATTACGATCAAGCACGACGACGGAGGTGTAATTTAAATGTGAGTTTAAATTTTCAGAAACGTAAGTAGTATCCGGACCTACGTTTACTGTCCGTTCCCGTTTATGGCATGCGTTTATATGAATGTCGGTGTGCAGGTTCTGGTGCGCTCAAGAAGTTACTTAACTCGTGATACGCGACGTTTGGGGGACTTCCTTAATTTCCGGGAATACGGGCTCTTCCGGCTGACGTTCTACTCGACAGCAGACAAGCCCTCATTAAGATTTTAGGAGGCGGTGTGCGTTCTCGTTCGGATAAATGCCCGTGGGTAGTTCGCGCAGTCGGAAGACGATGTCCAATTTTTTAAATTTTAAGACAGTTCATCATGTAACGATATTGCGAATAATAATGGATTATTTTCTGGAATTAGGTACTTAATTCCTATTAAACGATCCATTTTTCATATACATGGAGGTATAAATATTATCTTTATCTTTTTATCTACAATATATAAATGCAATTTTTATTGTATTATGTAAATTGAAATTAACGCATAATAAAACTAGAGAAATATTTTGTAAAATAATTTTAATTCAAATTTGATTAAGAATCCAGTAAATTTGAATTACCTAAAGAAGAGTTAATTTAGATGATGAGAGTATAGCTTTTTTTATTTTTTAAAGTAGACACGTATTCAATCTTCTTTGGATTATAAATTTTGCTATGCATTTATTAATCTCCATTTTATCATTTCTTTAAAAAGTGAAGTTTTAGGTATATCCATCTAAAATTCGCTTTAAAAGCGAGTTTGTCTTCTATACGATCTCTCGTTTATCTTTAAGATTTTTGTTGTTTTTTTCTTATTCATCTGTTTTGATCTCGTAAATACATTCATAAAATATTTCGACATAACTTTATTTTAAGAAAAATAAAAATTAAAAATGTATTAATATTAATTCTTAATAACAATCCTTATAACATCTCGTTTCGATCGACAGTGATATTCTTCCTACATATGAGAGATTTTTTTTCAACCTCGTTAAAGAATCAATATTAGCGTCGGCTTTATGAATAATTAGCTTTATGAATAATTAGCGATTTTCATTGTTCCATATTAGCAATTGTCGAAAAAGATCGATTCCTGAAAAGAGAAAAGGAAAAGATACAGTATCAAAATAATTTTGCGGTTCTTGGAAAAACGTGGCCTGCAGAACACGACGCTAGGATAATTTGAGAGTCGTGAGAGGGTTGTCAGGCCGCAGACTATAAGACGAGGGTGCAGGATGCAGGGCTGTGGCGACGAGTTCGGGGGTGGAATTTCGAATGGGCTAGGCTGGCTCGCCGCTCGGGTTTCTAAGTTTATTAAGTCCGACCACGACTCTTGCCTTATCTGGCAACTCGGAGACTCGACCGCTATCCGCTGCACCCTCTCACCCCATCTCTCTTCCACCGTACTTCTTTCGCTTTGCAACCCTGCACCGCCCGTAAATTCATATCTCGAATAATTTTCACCCGGCACGGGCCCGAGCGACTTGGCTAACTGCCAGAGTTCCTCGTAAGCTCTCTCCCTCTTCCATCGTTCATGCTCTCTCAAGCAACCCTCCAACTCTTTTGGTCCTGTGTTTCTGATTCTTTCTCGCCTGCTTTGGTCTCTTATTCCTTGCACTAGAGCGAAGTGCCCTTATTCTTCTTCTCACCCCCTTTACTGATTTTATCAGGATATCGCCTTGCTCGTTTCCGTGCATTCCTGCTGCCCCGGTATTTCATCTGCAGACGGCACTGGGACATTGTGAAGGAATCACCGATGAAGGCACGTTATATCCATGAAATTCTGTGATCTATGCTCATCGCCAAGCGCATTACTTTTTCAACAGAGTAAGATAGTTATAAAAATCGTTTCGTAAAACGCCTTGTATTGATTCTAATTTAACAGATCTAATGCTTGAAAATAAATGACGTATATTAAGTTTACTAATCTTAACCGATTTAAAAAAATTCTTTCTTTTGATATTAAATCACATTTTAAATATGAACATTTATATAATTTATTTAAATTATATAAACGTTTAATAACAAAACTTTAAAAATTAAAATATATTATAATTGTATAGATTTTTTCCTGTCCTATAAAGTTTACATCACAAACTGTATAGATGTGTGATTTTCTTGTTTATAATTCATAATAATTATTTTTGTTATATAATTACTACATGTTATTGCTACTATCTGTAAAACCATACCTATTCTTTTAAAACTTTACATGGTATTAACTAATGTCAATTCGCTTTTGTGATTAAAATAGCATATAGTTTAAAGACATATAAACATTTTAGAACGTATGTTTTGTTTGTATTGCCTTCGCGAAATATGCAAAGCTGTCTCTGTTTACGACGTACAACTTAAGACACATTTTGAGATCGCGTTTACTACTTCCGTGTTCTTGAAGGCGCCATTATAGAGCCACATTGAACATGTGCATAGCATACGTTCAATGCAGTTTGCTACGCAACTGTACTGTAGAATTTAATATTGCAAATGAATTCTCAATAACCTTCTGCTCTTATTTTGTATTCTGTAAAGACATGTTCATAAATATTATATTCAATAAATGAAATTTACCATTAATCCTAAATTCTTTGGGAATAATACACTGTGGTATGGCATGATTAGTCAATTTAGTTGCTTATAACTTTCATAGAAATTATTGTATGA
>Ga0157363_1004429_pt1 | contig 12938 bp, 5 predicted proteins | sample AttsexASBM1_FD_111477 | JGI IMG/M metagenome (GOLD analysis project Ga0157363, IMG submission 111477) | Fungus gardens microbial communities from leaf cutter ant in Ribeirão Preto, State of São Paulo, Brazil - Atta sexdens ASBM1 | ecosystem: Host-associated > Fungi > Mycelium > Unclassified ...
AATAATTTAATCGGCATGTACATATTATGTTACAATAGTTTAAACAGCCTTAAATTACTATTTATTATTATTCTAAATATAAGGAATCCATTAATTTATTGTCTTTTTATTGTAATTTATTAATGTATATCCTCATAGTTACATTAAAATATGACAATACATAGTTAATATTGAATCCGACCATCTTTAATCATGTCAAATATCGGGGGTGAAATATATATAAGATATGAGATTGCGCGATGAATCCGATATTCACGGATATATATAATGATATTCTCTAAAGAATGTTTCTTGTCTTTGACACGCTGCCATGATCAATTTAAATTAATCATTTTGTATAGCTTAAATTATCACGATATCTAATTCTCATTTGGCGCGTGTACTATTGTTAACAGCAGCGACGATGCTCTATTATAAATCCCTTCACGAATCTTTTGCAATTCGATACAATCTTGCGCAACGAGAAACGTTAATAGAGAGCAGTGGAAAGCATTCCTGTCCGATTATATAATCTGATGCAGGTCGTAATTCGACTTGCACGACTCCGAAACGCATTGCGTAATTTCGTGTGGGAATCTCGCGAACGTTAATGAGAAGAGGACCCGGGTGTTTCCATTATCTGTATGTGTATATATATTACCGCAGGATGTTGTAACGACATTTTCGCTTGATAACGGTTAACTCATAAATGTTGCCCATGAAAGAGCGAACGTTGTTCCGTTAAAATTCATGACGAGCTCGTTAAGAGTAGAATTCGCGATTCTCGTGCATTGATACTACTAGCACACCTGTTCAATAACAATTGAGTATACAACGCCCGTATATGAATTTTTCACATGTTTTTGTTGCGATTGTCTAATCTTTAAGTCTACTTTAGACAATCTATAATTTGATCAAATTCGGAAGAGAATAATATTTATAATTTTGCATGTATAGAATAGAAAGCATTTTAAAAAAGTAAAATTCATACATATAAATTATACATTACTAATTTATATTTTATATATGCATTTATATATATATGCATATCTTATTTCTTCTATGTTTTCTATGTTACACGACATGTAATATTATAAATAGAATTTTCTCAAATTTGGTCGTGAATTATAGATTGTTTAAAACAGCTTTAGCATAAGAAATTACATTAGTTGAAATTAATTCTTAATCAATTATCATATTAATCAATTATTACTAAGAGAAAAGAATTTATATAGATAGATAAATATAATAGAACTTCTTTGTAATCATTATTGTTCCATTACACATAAAAAATGTGAAGAAAGAATTGTTGCAAAATAATCGAAAGAAGAAGAACTTGGATATAATTGTATCTGGTAATATAAAAAAAGGACACCTGAAATAAGATTTATTTTTAAAGTTAATTTATTAATCACTCGAACAATATAAAATAAGTAATTATTAAACAATGCTGATGTCTGTATCGTTACACGTGCACACATTTCAAATTTATAAAATTATATGCTACAATAATAATATAACAACAAAAATAAGTTTATAATATATGATCGTTTATATTTCACACATGCCATCATATTACGTGTTTTATATCTAAATCAAATTACACGCAAAATTTTTTCTGGCAATAAAGTTTGCGAATAAGCATTTATACTGGCTTACTTGAAAACTGCAGCTTTATTTTAAAAACCCCACATCGTCTGAGTTTCTGAACGCATTTGTTAATTTACTGATGCACATCATTTTATGTCACGGTAGTAAATAGCAGATAGATATCGTGAAATTGAAGTTTTATAGATGGCAACGTTACAGCCGCGTTGCAATGTTATCCGGCAGCGTTAGAACAAATGCTCGAATGAAATTGTGAGACGTCCTTATAAGCTGCAATCCTGTTCCGTGGTAGGAGTCGAAGGTTCGAGTTCTCGTCCGAAAAAAAGTATATTGTTATTTATAGATGTGAATAGACGAGAAAGACAAAAACCAAGTAGAAACAATGTAGCTTGAACAAAGGCTGTCTGAAATCTACGCATCCCCCTCGAATAGATATCGAGTGGCATTAATGGCATCTTAGCGACAATGTAATAGGATCTTACCTTTTTTGAGGAATATAGGGTCGCTATATTATTTTCATAATTTCGTATATAAGGAATGGATGTTAGAGACAAATCTTCAGTATACGGTGATGGCTCGTGCGAGACGTGTCCTGGGAAGGATGAAAGTCCTCATTCTCTGTGTAAGCATCAGACACATATTGAGATACAATTATTATGTAATTTATTATATCATATTTATTATATTATATGTATGTACGAAAAAATCAATTGTAATGTTACAAAAATTTCATCATTAAAATTTGTTCGTATAGAAGAAAAATGATATGTTGTCATTAAAAATTAAAATTAGATGTAAAATTTCGACAGAAGAATACCACACACGTGATAATATAAAGAAATTGTCAGTGCATATTGATTATTTCATTTATAACACGTTTGAATGACTGACCATTAGGTAATGATCTATGGTTTATTGGCGGAGAGCACAGAGGAAGTCTTGTCACTCGGCCGATGGAAGGAGCAGGTTATTGCGCCAGAGTTTCTATTGAACAGTCGCGAGGATATTTCAGAGAGCAGTCGGGACGCGTTCCTCTTTGAGGATAACTTCCGTCCCAAGGGATTCGATGAGGTCAAACGAATCACCAACACCGAGAATGTGGGCATCAATTTGCAGCCGCGTCTTGTAACGAGAGTATGTTTGCACAATTCCTAAGAATTTCTCTCTCCTACTTCTTTTGCGAACAAGTAACATTATATACAATGCTGTACGATATGTCATATGTTTTAGTCAAATTTAGACTACAAATTCATCGAGGAGTTTGAATGTTTACTTCCATCGTGACACTTTATTCAATCGAAGCTGTTTGTTTCAATAATTTAGCAGCAAAAAAAGTGGAGTACTCAAAAATATACTTTTTTAATAAAAGCTGGTAGATAAAAGTATAAATGTATCTCTCATAATATTATACTTCCGTATAACGATGTTTCTATAAGGAAAGATTATTAAACATGTATAGTAATTATTTTCGTAATTATTTTCTAAGTGAAACGCGCACGTGCATGCCGATATTATAATGATAAAGGTCACCCAGATTATTCAGAAATGACAGCTGCGAATAATGGTTTTTTTAATTCTTTGCTGGATGGAAAATTACATTTACTTTTCCGATAACAATATAACATGCGTTTAAATACATGACAATCCGAATTTCATAAAGAGTGATAAAATGTTTTTTTTTCTGCCACGTTATTTATTTATTTTGTTTCAGCTTTGTAAATCGCTTTATAATTGTATAGTGGCAATGATAAAACAACTAAATGAAAGATATAACGTTTGATACACACATACGCACACACATACGCACGCAAAATAAAATAAATGAAGAAATGTGTAATACAAAAATGTAATATCAAGACTACATCTTATTTTACAGAATAGTAAGATTTGATGTAATAGTTGATTCAAAATATTGGTGTTAATTTGAGATTAATCTAAATATGATGATCTCAAAATGTAATACAAATTCGTGTCAATTACAAAATTACTGTCTTAAGGCACGAAAATATCATCCAAAATTAAAATGTATCTAAATATAGATATCAGAAAAAGAAGTACTTTAATACAATTCCTAAGTATGTAAATTTGTATCTAGTTACAGTACTTAGATACTTGTACTGTACAACACTGAGTAACTGATACTTAATGCCAAAGTCATTCGCGAAATTCCAAATATTTTTTAACAATTCCAAAATAATTTATTAATTCGTGCTAGAAAGTGTCGAAGTCGACGGAGAAATTTTTTAGCATCTTTTGGAAAAACATTAATCCTCCGCGAACGAAGGTGGGATGTGACATACCCCAGAGTAAGATGAACTTCTAGACTTCTTAAAAAGTATCGCGCCCAAGTTACCGGTTTCATTCAATTGGAAAGTGCGTCGTTAGCAACCATATTAAATTTATTATAGTAGGTGCTTGAATTAATTTTCGCTGTTTATATTTAAAATGAAATATAGCATGAGATATTCCACACATAATGTTGATTTTCCATCTGATTCTCGGAAGATTAAATAGAATAACTAACATTAAACAGCATTACTACGATTCATGTTTTCTTACTTCAATACCTCGTAACTCCGAAACCGTTTAGAATGAAACATATGTTTGTTAAACATTTTCTAATTATTTCCATGTGCTGAAGTCGCACTCTGTACAGAAATTTAGTTCGTTGAAAATTTAAAAATAAGCTCGTTACAAAAGCTATCAAACGAGCGATAAACTACGTACATAATATCGCTTTAATTAATTAAATTCATCACGAAGGACCTTGATTTTTTTTCGTATGACATCCCATTGTTTGCGTGTACGACTCAAAACACGATGTTTATAATCAGAACAGAAAATATAATTTAACTCGACAAATTAGTTTAACTTGATTTTTCAATGTGTAAATTTCCGTAATATTAATTAACGTATACGTTATATGTATAAGATCACTTGACACGTAAAACATTTATTCGCAGTCTTTGCAATGCACCTGCGAAACGCAATACGAAATAAGAGATCTGGGCGATGGACATTATCCGAGATACTTGACAGCGTCGAGCTGCGTGCCGAAAGCCTGCCTGAACAAGTTCAATTCCTGCCGACTGCTGCACTATATGGTAAGATAGCGTGACAATCGATAATTTATAGTATATAGGAAGTAGTAGATTACTCGCCGCCTATAAGTGCGCCCGAGTGGTTGTCGAGTACTGTACAAGTATACATAACTTTAATTAGCGCCGACCGCGTAAACTCTCAGCTTATTGACCGGATGTCCCATTGCTATTCACCGTTGTTATTCATCGAAGTGGTAAGTCGCGCCGAGCATCGCCTTAATCGCGATATCGAATAGATTTGCACGCTACAATTTTTTGTAGTTGTTGATTTGTGCAGTAGACATTCATTTAATTACGTTTTACGTTCGATGTAACACACTTTGATTATATAATTTTTGATTATTATTAGCATTACATAGAATGTAGATACAATGAAAAAATATATATAAAAATACACAACACGTATTATTTTCTATAATCTTTATTTATATTCATCGGAGATGGGGGAAAATGTTAGCAAAGATGTGACGATATTTAAGTAAATATTTGGACATGTACACAAGGAAACATAAATGCTTAGTTATGTCTTTTCATGCCTTCTCAGTCCTTCTCATGCTACTACTTCTCATTTATTCTTACGTCTTCTTCGATATGTACACAACTTCAGATAGTAGACATTCTTGTCCCAGTGTGTACCTATGTCTGGATACTTTTATCATTTTAATAGTTCAAAAATTACTCGTCCACAACACACTATGTGTTCATAATTATTCATATTTACAGGAAACAACTGAAACCATTAATATCGATGATTAATTAATCGCATTGATGTCCTTGTTATATTCATTCGTAATAAGAATTTATCTGTCGGCCAAGCTTAATTAATAGCATTAATTCACATATGCAATTACTCATCCGAGACTTATTATATAGCAATGATACATTAAATCACAGAACAATATGACATGTTATAACAATTATCAATCAGTTTTTAATAGGGGAGACTGGAGTTGATTGGCATAAGAAGTTTGCACTGCGTTCTGTTTATGTATTTATGAAAGAAACAATGGAAATGTTACCGTAAAATATTCTTTCATAGCTAACATCTGAGATAGATTTTCTCTTAAGTTTTATTAAATTAAAATATTACGATAGAAAAGGAAAAAATCTGATTCGAGAAGAAAGTAAATAAATTTGTAAGCATCTCATAATTTCGTATTAATATCCTTTGACTTGAGAAAATAAATCAAAGTGATATATTATTAGTTAAAAGAAAAGTGTTTGTTATACGACGCGTTATTTTAAATAACAATGATAAATGTTATAATAAAATGATAAAAATCAAACGTGTAAAGAGAGACGGAATTGGCTCATTTATAAAAAAAGATTAAGAAAAATATCAATATTCCAAAAAATTATTTTCGATATATCACAGATTTCCAAGGAATATTCTTGAAGGACATTCTAAGAAAGTCTCAACGTTTCTAAGAATGTATCTAGAAAGATCTCTAGGATAAAGTGTATTATATAGGTTAGCATATAAATTATTAGATTATATTTTTAATTAAAGTAATTAAATATTTTGTTATTTCTGTACAGGTTTACGTGTTGAGCCAACGCGATTTGAGCGAGTTAAATGATGATCGTTATTCACACGATAGTGATCTTCAGGAAACACCACTTCCGGAAGCTCTTCGTCATAAGTGGCAACTGAAGCCAATGAAAATTCCGGTTGCGTGTGTGTCGATGACAGGATAGAAGAAATAATGTATGACCGTTCGGACGTGCCAAGAGAAGATAGAATTTATTAGAGGCTTCCATCGATCGTTTTGAAGATTGTTAACTATTTGATGAATAGATACGTACAAAATATTGAATTTTATGCTTCTGCTTGCAATACATACTTACTTAGCAAAATTTAAAATATAAAAGTAATAAATAAATAACTGAAATGAATTTCAATGGTGTAATTTTCATCTTTTTTAATCTTAAAATATCAACCTTTTTTTAGAGAATTTTTAACATCTTTCCTATGAAAAATTAATGGGCAAAAAAAAATTCATTAGGAATGTAATTAATCATAATCTAATTTAAGAGAGAGAGAGAGAAACAGAGAGAGAGAGAGAGAGAGAGAGAGAGAGAGAGAGAGAGAGATTAATTTACTTATACTATCACACCAAATTTATGATATCGAAAAAAATTTTTTTTTATATATCCAATCGATAGGAAATTTAATTTCCTATAAAAAATTTTTCTTAACATTTTTTTCATATTTTCGAGATATGTTAAAAATAATAAAAAGTGACACTTTTTATTAATATCTCTGACATGCACCATTTAATTTAATAGCATTTTTCTTTTTAATTTACTTACATGTCAAATGATCGTATCAATGAATCAATAAAATTGCGCCAAAGAATTAATTCTGAATAACAGTTGTTTTTCAGCTCCAGGCAATAGCCCAACTAGACACGTAATAAAATTTAAGAGGCAAGATCGTCCACTCATTCAGGCCTCGCAAAAGATATGATAAAAAACTTGTGTTTTCAGTTTTATTTTACGCCTAGAATTACCGGAATAATCAACGATGTGAATAAAATTGAGCGCAATAAAATCTGCGACACAGGGATCCAATTTCAATAAATTGTGCTGTAAAATAGCCGATTAAAAAAAGATTCTTGAACGCTTTAATGACAAGCCTTTACCGCCTGATTTAATTTTTGGCGATATTGTATTTTACGATACGTTTTTGTCGCCTCTCAGAAAAATTGTTCTAAAATTACATTTCGTAATATTTAATATCACGAGTGCGTACTATCGATAAAGAAAACTTTTACATAGAGAATCGAATTTTATTATATAACTCATATTTTTTCTCATTGAGGAAATCTTAAAAGATGATTAGTGTAAGTAAGACACAGATGATTACGTATCATTGACACATTATTATATTATTACGTACTACTACGTATCTCATGTACACACACATAAATTTTATCTAATAACGTTTTAATTAGACGTCTAAGTCCAATTCTAAGAACTTTATTTACGTTATTTCTTCGTATAAATTACTAAATTGCAGATTACTATTTTGTAAGTACAGCTTTTAAAGCAAATGTTGTCACGATATAATAGCTCTAGAGCGCCATATAAGATTAAGAAATGAAAAAAGATCTCAATTTTGAAATTTTTGTCGTTCTTATAAACTCCACCTCATAGACATGTATTAATGTGTATAATTTAATCTTGAAAAAGGATTTTCGAATTTGTAAAAGAGGGAAAAAGTAATCCTTATACAAAAATTATATGGTTCGTAATACAGACGGCTTTAAGATCCCCTAAGAACTGCTTTATATATCTACTACTTACATCTACATACACAATATTATACTTATATCTACATACCCATATTGTATATGTATATAACACTAATTGAATAGCATCACTTATTTCATACAATATGTCATTATATAAAAATATAGTCCATATTAATAAATCTTTCTACATAAATTATATCATACAGGAATACGAATGCAAACAGAAATTTTTTTAAATAGATAATTATTAATTATTATTACTATTTTTTTAAGCGATTAATAGAATTAATTAAAGAAGTGGAAATATTTAAAAAATCGTTTACCAGTCTTTTTAGATAGTATAATTTTTTAAGAAAATATTTTCTCACGTTTTTTATTAAAAAAGAAGAAGAAGAAGATAGGATAATTCTTTAAGAGTATTTTCTTGTTCTTTTATTAAAGTAAAAAATACAACATGTTAAAATTAGAGGAACAGTAAAAGTGAGTAGAACCTATGCGCGACGAAATAAAGATAATTTCGTTACGGCAGCGTAGAGCTATAAATAGCAAATAAAATTAAAGTACTAGAGAAATCGCACTTCATAATTTTGTTTGAGATGCAATAAAGTCGATCTTTTATGCTCTTTCTAAGGATGAATTGCACCGAGCAATCAAAATGCTAACGAAAGATTTTACTCAACTGTGTGGAAAATGGTTCAAAAAGATTTCTTCAATAGAATTAAATTGATTATTTAATTGTTATTGCTATGTATATGACAATATTTAATAATGCAAAAACATTGGCTTGATATGTCGATTTTTTTAACAATAGAAAATGAATCTTACGCTGTTGAAGTTGCCACACAATAGATAACTACAAAAAAAAGTAGAGATTGATTGAGTTTTCGCATATTTAAATCTTTCTGTCTTTCTTTTTAAAAATTGTATTGATACTGTGTTAATCTCATGTCAAAATAAAAAGTAGAGATAGATAGCAATAAAATTATAAAAAATATAAATAATACGGAATTGATTATAAATATGCTTTTCCATACAGCACAGATCATTCCATCAATATTGCAGTTACATTGCAACGTTGTAGTAATGTTGTTGCAAGCTTCTATATTGTAGGTTGTAAAAAATGTATGTTGTAAAAAATTACAAAACAAATGATCTTGTAATTTAATGAAACGAATTTTAAATTTTCATAAAATCGTTTCTCTGTAGGTAATGTTTGTTTCTTGCGAATAAAGCCCAATCTGCATAAAACGCAAGTTGCTAATCGCAAGCTTGTTACATCAGACAATCCGACATGTCAATTTTAAAAGTGACACTTCGAGATTGGCAACAAGCTTACGACTTGCGACTCGTTTCCATTTCACGTATGTACATATATATATATATATCATCTAATCACAGAATTCTTATAAGAATTCATAGAAATGCAACATAAGTTTCTCCTTGTAAATCCTCTATTCTCAACAAACGTTTCTTACTATAAAAGAGCAATTGATGTATCCTTAAGAGTAAAGGCATTCGAGTTACACAGAATGTTGCAGGTATTATGTGTTCCATGAATATTACTTAGATGAATAACTTCTCTTTGTGAATGTTTGAACGTTGGAAATAAATTACACTTGTAAACTTTCTGAAGCCGTTTTGTTATTTCCATTAAATAAACTATGATATCGAATTAAAATATTATAATATTATAAAAGTATAATTAAAAATATAATTAATATTATAATAGAATATTATAATATTAATTATACTTTTTTTAAATAATGTCAACATAATATAATTTTATAATAAAGTATAAAATTTTATAATATAAAATATTATACGAGAATAATGAAATTAAATCTCAATTTAATAATACATTGTAAAACATAAAAGTATATCAGGCCTGTCTAATTTTAGCTCTGAAGACAAAACTATGGTAAAAAAAATCAATATGGGAGATTAAGATTTTGGAGACTAAAGTAATATACGTTTGAGCGACGCTTACATATATGCAATGTATATTACTTATTGAGTTTTGTATTATATTAAAATAATAAATTGAAAAATAAAATAATTTCAAATGCAAAATGCCGTAAGGTGACCCAGAAATACATCAATCTTCGCATACATTTCTCTTACTGTCACATTTTTTTATTTTTCAAATATTTTCACAGCGCTTTTTAATTAACAAGTATTAGGCTCAGCCAAGTATTTTTCGCAATAAATAAATTTATTTACAGGTTTCTATTAAGATTTCCATTCTCTTTAATAGATAATGCCTATTGAGCATCAAAATTTCATTGTAATTACTACAGTAGCTTAGCTAAGTCTGAAAAAATTAATTCGGCGTGTATTTCAAATGACTACAAAATATATTTAGTATACAAAGTATATTTATATGTACATGTATAGTATATAAAAATTTACATGGAATTATTTGAGCATTAAAGATCCAACTTCGATCATTATGATCTTTAGTTCCGATTATATTGTTTTTACATGTACAGTTCTAAAAGATTCTTATTGTTTTTTTCTAATTAAGTTTAAAATAGATCACCTTTCTCGTGCCGTATTGAATCTGCTCATCAAGGCGTCAAGCTTCGTAAAAGCACTCACTCAAGCGTTTTAGACGGATCTAGTTTGTGCGCTTTTGGAAGCCACTATATTATACACGCCTATAAATCCACTGCAAAAATACAAGCTATATCCATAAAAACGACAAGCTACCGAACCTGTGGGTGTCCACAACACATTACGCACCGTAGTGTATATTCGCGTACACGAAAAACCAATATTGCTACTCGAACAACACGATTAAAGCTCGGTCTTGAAAGCCAGCACAAACCTGAATGCACCTCTAATTTCGTTAGGTACGTACGTTTACAACGGTTAGTTATATCACTTAATAATAACCTCACGTACTAGGACATATCTTCAGGTATAAGTTTCAATAACCGATTATTGTAAGAAAGAATTAATTATTGTTACCAAATATTGTTAGCCGTACAAAATTATCTTTGTAAGCACATCACAATTAATACTTTTTAAATTGCCTGCTATTAAAAATTGAATTTTTCAAAAAATAAATTTTATTGTTAAAATGGTAAATACAATTTTATTTTCCACTTAATTCAAAAGTTTTAAAAAGCGTTTTACCTTGTGTTGTGACAAACAGTTAAAGTTTTACTAAAAAAGTGATTTCAAAATAATTGTAAATTAAAAATAACAAATTAGACTCTGTATAAAATATTTACATAAAATTTGTTTACTAAAATATGAAAGCTTAAATTTTAATTGCTTTTATTTATTCATAAATGTCTCTTTTACTGTGTAAATATTTTTCGTGTAAAAATCTAATACTAGTATCTCCGAAAAAGAATCGTAATTGTTTATTCCGATGGATTCGTGCAACGTATTGCGACGTCAAATGATTACTCTTTTCTGCACGAGAGCTTCGAAAAATAAAAAAATAAAAATGATCAAGTACACGCGTGATCCCCTCACAGTAAAGCCATCTTTCGCAATACTGCACGCGCATCACAGTACAATTTTTCAAACTTTACAGAAAATTTATTCCGGCCGATTGCGACTGTGCCAACAGTTCCGTCATGTCGCATAAATTACGCGTGCATTCGTCGGTCGATCGAGCGTAGTTAAAACCTTGCTCTGAGAGCGTTAACGGTTTTCCAGGAGCAAACACTCCAACGCTGTTTGCCCTCTTGCCTTGACAATATTGGCCGCCCGTCACCACCACTCGATAACTGACTCGATGCTTCCATGCGCAGCTTTACTTTGCTCTCCAACCACATGATACCACGCATAAACGAATATGAAAAGAAGACGAACAAAATGCATGTATTACTCAAAATTATATCGATAAATAGTCAAGATACATTTCTCAATTTGTATTAAGAATCTCTTTTTTCCTCGATTTTAGGCTCAATCGTTGCGATATATTCGACAAAATAATCGAATTAAAAAAATAGGTAATAGGTAGTTTTCCTGATAAATTTATTTAAACATTCACAATACATTAAAATCTTTTTAAAATGATGCCAATTAAGCATCAAACTATTAAATTATTAATCAATTTAATTTGTGATATTACTATGATAGGTCTTACTTATTGTGTATTCACGTTATATGAATCTAATAAATTTATTATCGAATTAAAAAGAAGCCAAAAGATATACTTTGAATACTAAAATAGTTGATTGAAATAATATAAAAGTCTGATAAATATTACTTACTCTCTGTGTATAATTTCGGAATCATATTATATGAAATCATAAAAACTAATGTAAAAAAAAGTTGGAGATTTTATTCAAGTAGAATTACAAATTATCCTATTATCGAAATAAAAGAAATGATTTATAAATAGTGTAAGGACAGAATTGACAAAATTATCTCAAAATAATATAATAGTAAAAACAGTTAAAATACACCTAATATTAAAAATAGATAGTTGATAAATATATATATATACCTCAAACTATAACATGATTATTATAATTAGACATGAAAAATATCTTATTGTAAGGATTATAAAGATTCTTCTTCGTTATAAATATACAATAAAAAGTGATTTTCTCATACGATTTTACAGATGTATCTCTCTTACAAATTTTATGAATCTGGAACTGATCAAATGACTAAATTTGCATGAATAACCAGAAAAATCAACATATATAAATATTTACGCAACGCATATGTTTACATCTATTGCAAGAGCAAATTGTAGATGCATGAATTCTATGAACAATGATGCCAATAGCGATGTTCCTTGGGGATATCATAATAGCTATATGAGCTATGAAAACAGTGCCATTGATATTCTAAGGAGAACCGAAGTGACGTACACGCATAAGCCATGTATATTAATCTCCGGTAAATGCTGAATTAACACGAAAGGTACTGTGAGTGGCTGTGATTTTCGGGAAATTGTTTTTTTTCTCTTCAAAAAACTTCATGTGTAAAAATCAAACATAAAGAAGATTCAGTTTAATATTTG
>Ga0157363_1004430_pt1 | contig 12937 bp, 11 predicted proteins | sample AttsexASBM1_FD_111477 | JGI IMG/M metagenome (GOLD analysis project Ga0157363, IMG submission 111477) | Fungus gardens microbial communities from leaf cutter ant in Ribeirão Preto, State of São Paulo, Brazil - Atta sexdens ASBM1 | ecosystem: Host-associated > Fungi > Mycelium > Unclassified ...
AAAAATAAAATCAAAAGAAAAGAAATATTAAATCAAAAAAAATAGATAAAAGAAAAAGAAAAATGTTAGTGTTCAAGCACATTATAACAATCTGCCTTGCACAGTGGTGTTTGCAGTCACGTTCCCAGTAGCGGTGATCAATAGTCATCACCAAAGCATACATATTCTGGAACAAGATGGGTTTTTCTTGTTCCTGGATAGAGATAGTGTTACAACTCAAAGATCTTAGAGTGAATCAATGAATAGAACCTTGTATTGGGTTAATACAAGAGAACTCAATAGAGAACTCTGTACAGGATAGTCTACCTTATGCACTCAAACCTCATAGTCTATGCTAACTACTTCTAGCCTATCCTAAACAGCCATGTGTTCGCCTTAAGGTCAACATGTATTGCACATATTGTATAATGTCATCCTTCCAGAACTTTTTATGTCCTGATTGTGTGACAGCATGATCTTGTCACTCTAATTCTAACGCTAGTTTTAAAAATAGAATAAAAGGAAAATAAATCAAAAAGAAAATTGAAATGAAATGAAAATGAAAATAATTAGAGTCCACCACTTTCAGCTTTGACAGATAGAATTCTAGATCCAATTTGGGAGTCCCTGGTAATAGCAATAGCACAGTATACTATTTCCCCAACCTAGCTGGGAGGCATAGCACATGAAATCCATGTTGTAAGTGGAAATCTTGTTGCTGGGCTTCATGCAGAGATTATCCAGTATGTTAGCTACTTCATCTACAGGGTCTGAGAAACTGGAATGTTGATGTAGCTCATCAACAAACAGGTTCCAGTCAGAGAGCCAGTCTTGCAGGATACCCTGGTCTTCTTAGTTGAGGCCCACTGTCAAGTTCACAAATAGTAGACTTAGTTTTTCTCTATTTTACTTTTCATTTTTTATTTTCATTCTGTTCTATTTTTCTATTTTCTATTTTTAGAACAACCAGGGTTAGGGTTGATTGATCCCACTGTCACATCAGTCACAACTTGATGGCGTAGTCACAAGACAGATCATAAGACTTGGAAGAATTTAGTAGAAGATTTGAGAACAGATGACATTGTACAACATGGACACCACATGTTGGCCTTATGAACTACACATGGTTGTTTAGGGTAGGGTGCATAGTAGTTAGCATGGACCATCTATAGGACTATATAAGGTAGACTAGTTTGTAGAAGAGTTCTCTATTGAGTTCTCTTATGTTACTTAATACAAGAGTTGTTCTATTGTCCAACCCTAAGGACCTTAGTTCATAACACCCACCTCAAACCAGTCCTGGGCTACTCCCATGAGATAGGTCATTACAAAGTTAATTTTTGCAATGTCTGTGTTAAATTGCACTGGATTAGTACAGAAATAAAAACGATACTGAAACAAGAAATTATTAAGCTTGTCAGGCTCAGTACTGCTGAAAGTGTTGGGAATATGGGCTTTAGTTTTCCTTGAATTAGTATTAGGACCAGGAGTCTGATTAGCATTAAGAGTATTAGCAAGTCAACCAAGTACTTCGGCCAACTGTTCATTAGTATTATTGCTCTAATGGGGTTTTAACTATGAGTAAGTGGAAGATGTAGGTCTATTAAATATTAAATTAGTATTGGGATTAGTAGCATAAGTATCCCCCTAGTTAGGATTTTTGTTGGTAGGAACAATACTTGGACTAGGGATAGGTGAAGCTGTCTGGCCAGGATGGATGGTACTAAATAGAGACCTCAGAGATGAGCAGCCTCTTTGGTGAATTCATCTTGAATATCATGGAGCATTTGGCAGGTAAGCCAAATGGTCACTAAAATGTGAAATCATGTTGAAGAATGTCCTAAGCAGTAGGACTAGAGTTGAAGTTGAGAAATTACAGTAAGAGGAAGCTATTTTGGACTTTAAAGTACAAAGGTTATTTTGCAGACAGAACTGCTCAGAAGTGACAGCAAACTTGGGAGTCTGATAATACTGTCAGGTATGGTTTACACTGGGGGTGAAAGTCTGTGAGATAGTCTCAGAGATGTGCAGACTTGTGAAACAACCTTGGGTTCAGCTTATGTGCTGCACTGTCTATCTGCCACATGATCACAATTTCAGATAAGAGAAAGAAGTATGAGTTGGGAGTGAGTGTTGATTTGGTATGTCACCATTGAATACCAAGGATCAAGTTCAATAAGAATTATCTTTGTCAATTATCAGACTAGTGAATTACAGTGTAACTACTAGTCTTATATACAAGTTCATACTATAGGAGATGCTCAGGGTTTCAGTGGTGTAGCCCCTATTATCCCAAGTGGAGGTTTCAGTATGGAGACACTGATAGGAGTGACTCTACCATGAAAGACTAAGTTGAATAGGAGTATCTCCATCATGAAAGACAGAATATCTGGATGATTGCATTACTGCTGTGAGATGTGTTGCAAGTAAGGTGGGTTTTATTTGGATTAGCTGTTAACAAGGAGTGTACCATGGAGATATGTTTTCCAGATGAGTGGACTTGGCATATGATACCCATGGGAACTCATGAACTAGGTCAACAAACAAAAGCTACTAGCCATTGAAGTGATCAAACATAATGGCTGTTCTTGTCTCAAAATTGAAGATCTTTGGCTAGCTCTTTATTCATCCTTCAATATAGCTCAAGATCATCAAATTGACATTAGTGTATTGGATAAGATTCCTGACAAATTCCCTATGAGTTGGGTTCCATTTTCCAAAGTAGAATTCACTAGTTCTATTATCAAGTGTAATAATTCATCATCTCCAGGCCCTAACAAATTAACATGGAAACACCTCAAGTGTATCATCAAAGACAACAGGTGTTTGAAGAAAATTATCAATATTTCTGATATGTGCTTTAAATTAGGTCACTGGCCTTTGTATTTCAAAGCCTCTATATCTATTATCATTCCCAAACTCAACAAGGAGTCATACAATTCTCCTAAAGCCTTCAGATCTATTGTCCTTCTCAACACTATAAGAAAACTTATCAAGAAAGTTATTGGTGAAAGACTACAATTCCAATTGATCTCAAACAATTTCATTCATTTGAGCCAACTGAGTAGTCCAAAATAAAGTTTGACTTCTGATACTAATATTACTCTTACACATTTCATCCATTCTGGTTAGGTTAGGAATAATATGATGAATACTTTGGCATTTGACATTGCCCAATTTTTCCTATCCTTGAATCACCTACTTCTTCCCCTTATCATTAGGAAAGCTAGATTTAATCCTAAGGTTTCTTGTTTCTTTTCCAATTATCTAGTAGAAAGAAAAACTCAATATTTTTGGAATAACTTTTCCTCTTCTTTTTTCAATGTTGACATTGGAGTGGATCAAGGTTTAGCCCTATCCTCTATTCTATCTGTCTTATATATTGCTTCTGTTTTTCATATTCTTGAAAAATGTCTAAAAATTCTTAAAATTCCTGTTTCCATCCTTTCTTTTGTTGATGATGGTCTTTTTGTGGCCCAAAGCAAATTGCTAACAATTTTGAACTCTCTTCTTTTCTATAGTTACAACATTACCTCTTCTATCTTGGAAAGATTTGGACTAATAATGGAACATGGAAAGACAGAGGTTTTCTATTTTTCTAGATCACATGGAGTTTTCAATCCTCCTCTGCTTGACCTCTCTGTATTAGGAGGTCTGATTCTTCATCCCAAGAGCACATAGAAATACTTGGGTTTTATTTTCGACAGGAAGTTATCCTTTGATCAACATATTGACTTCTATACAAACAAAGCTATCTCTACAGTCAAGTGCATGAATATTCTCAGAAATTCTATTTGTGATCTTAATCCCCAATAGAAGCGACTTTTATACAGAAGTTGCATTCTTCTTATTGTTCTTTATGGATTTCAATCATAGTTTTATAACAAAGTGCTATTATATTACCCACTCAAGGAGCTGAATAAAATGTAAAGAAGAGCTACTATCTGGATTTTAGATGCTTTTTGAATGTTATTTTCTTTTGGCATTGAAGCTATTACAGGTCTAATCCCAATTCACTTACATCTCTAAAAGCTCAGTGGCAGATCACAACTTAGAGCTCATTCTCTATCTCACAATTACATCTTGAGATTACTACTTGAATTGAAACCATTAGTCAACAACACTCCTCATCAATTATCATTGGAGGCACTCACCCCAAATCAAAGGCTAATGATCAAGGGACCAATTGTTGACATGGACAATAGGTTTAACAAGGAATTTGCTCTAGGTTCTCGTCTTATTGACATTTTTCATAGTTGTTTTTCTTTCCATTATTCAAACAAACAAAGCAATGAAAGTATCAAATTGCATATTTGTCATCTCAATAATATTGCAATCAAATCTTCTTCAGATCTCTCTTATGCTCTTGTTATATCCAACACTAGTATTAAGAATAATGTAGTGACATCTATCACACATATCTATGTACATGACAAATCCATCATCAAAACTATCCATCACACGGTGAACATTACATCCACAGAAGCTGAATTATTTGCCATTAGATATGGTATCAACCAAGCTATCATTATATCTGGTATTTCAAAAATTATCGTCATTACAGACTCTATTCATACTACAAGAAGAATTTTTGATTCTTCATTACATTTGTTATATATAGTAGCAATTTCAACTGAGCTTAGAAAATTCTTTACCAAAAATTACCATAATTCAATTGAATTTTAGGAATGTCCTAGCCATTGCAAATAGTCTTTTCATAAAGTCATTGATAAAGAAACCAAAAAATTCCATCCTCATCCTCAGTATCCTTGCAAGTCATCATAAGACTTTAGCAAGAAAAGCAAGTGTGACAATATTCTTTCCACATGGAAAATGACTTTTCAAGCATCAGACAAAAAGGGAAATCATTTTCATGAGCTCCTTGATGATGATAATAAACCTTTAGAACCAATATATTTTAAAGGGGGAACATGGCTCAAGTACTTTAGACACTCAAATTCACTATGTGCGAGAGTGACCAGAGCTATAGTAAATCATGCTCTGATTGGTGAGTATAGGTTGAGATTCCTCCCTTAGGAAGATTTCAAGTGTCCATGTAGCAATTATCCCATTGAAACTAGGTGTCATATCCTCTATGATTGTAAAAGATATAATGAGTATTGGAATCCAAGGAGGGATACAATAAGTCATTTTACTCTCTTTTTGGAATTTAAAAGTAGTGCTTTTTTGTTTGGAGAAAACATTACTTAATTAATAAATCTTTTTTCAAATCAACAATTTATTACATGTGGCACAAAGACAGACTGTAGTAACTACATTGTAACTATGTACAAAACAACCAAACAAACATGTGAATATGAAAAAGAAAAAAAGAAAAAGACAAAGAGAAAGAAAAGGAAAATAAAATAAAATAAAATAAAATGAGAGAAAAAGAGAACATAAGAGACTAGTTACAAGATCAACTCATAACATATGAATAAGTGCTATTCTATGAAAGTAAAAGCACTAGAATTTAGCTCCAAGAACATGACAAAATGACTAATGAAATCCCTTTGCGGATTCCAATACCCGTTAAACCTCTTACACTCATGAAGAATGTACTGTCTTGATTCAATTGGATATGACTCACATAGACACTTAAATTCCTCCCTAAAGAAGAATCCAAGTCTATATTCTCCCATCAGAGCATGATTTGTAATTGTCCTTGAAGCTCTAGCACACAAAGAGTTAAAATGACTGAAAATTTTCAACCAAGCTCCTGCTTTGATGTACAATGGTTCAATAATATTGTCATTGCCATCAAGTAAGTTGAGAAATTGGCTTCTTTTGAGATCTGATGTCTGGAACGTCATTTTTCATCTATCATCACATTCTCTTTCTTTACTAAAGTCTCATGACATCTTGCATGGAAAGGGAGACATAGGATTGAAAGATTTTGTCTCTTTATCAACAGCTTTGTGCAGAATCCAATTACTTTGACTAGAGCACTCCCAGAATTTGATGGAGTTATCCTGATGACATGAGAAGAAGGACCAAAGTTCTTTAAGTATAGTGACAGTGTGAACTTGAAAAGGGTGGGTAAAAGAATAAAAAATTCTTTTAGCCACATGAATAGAGCCGGTGACAACAATAATTTTTGAAATATCACTAAGATTAAAGGCTTGGTTAATCCCACACCTAATAGCAAACAGTTCCACTTCTGAACTTGTGATATGGACTGTATGATGTGGCGTTTTGATAAGAGGTTTGTTGTGCACATGTATATGCGATATGAACATAACGATATCATTTTTGATACTAGAATCTGTGATAACAAGAGCACATGAAGGATTGCTTGAGGATTTGATAGTTATTTTGTCAAGTTGTTGAATGTGTAATTTTGTCAAAAATGAGAGCAGTGGACTTAATTTATTTTTCTTTTCTTTTCTATTTTCATTTTTCTTTTGATTCTCTTTTCCATTTTCTATTTTTAGAACTAGGGTTAGGGTTAGAGTGACAAGATTACACTGTTACATACTGGTTACATTAGATAACATGGTCACAAGTTACATGATGCATGGAAGGACATAGAAAGTTCTGGAAAGATAATGCCATACAACATGTGTAACACATGTTGATCTTAAAGCTAACACATGGCTGTTTAGGGTAGGTTAGAAGTAGCTAGCATGGACCATGTATATTTAGTATATAAGGCTTGTACAGAACTCTCTATCGAGTTCTCTTGTGTTAACCCAATACAAGGTTCTTCTTATTGACCCACTCCTCTAAGGTCTTTGAGTTGTAACAAATTTCATGTTATTGTCTTTTCCTATATAAATTGAAAGAAAATTGATCTGAAAAATTGTCAATAACTCTGTTTCCTGAAGCAAACTCCAGATAAAGAGGGGAAAAGAAGGGAAAAACTTCATTAAATCTATTGTCCATGTCTACAACATAACCTTTAATAAGCTCACATTGACATTTTGTGAAAGACCCAAGTGAAAATGAGTGTTGAGGAATCAATGGAAATGATGATGAACTTATCAGTTCTATAAGAGAATGAATGATATGGTTGGGAGATAGTGAATGCATTCTAAGCTGAGATCTTCCACCTAGTTTCTGCAGATGAAGGTTGATAGGAATAAGACCCACAATAGCTTCTATACCCAGTATAGGCAATGTTTTGAATGCTCCTAATATCCATAGAGCAGCTCTTCTTTGCATTTCCCCAAACATCTTCAATAGATATGATAGAGATGCATGATTATAGTACTAAAGTTAAAAGCCATAAAGCATGATAGAAAGAACACAACTTTGATAAAGGAGATGTTTCTGATTAAGAATTAATCCACAATTTGAATTGTGAAGTATCTTCATACACTTGATCATAGACATCACTTTGTTTGAATAGAAATCAATATGTTAATAAAAGGTCAATTTCCTGTCAAAAATGAATCCCAGATACTTCTACGATTTCTTAGAGTAAAGGATGGGTTCTCCAATGGGGGAAAGATCAAGAGAAGAAGGATTGAAACTCCCTTGGGACCTATTAAAATGAAAGACTTCAGTTTTCAAATATTCAACTATAAGTCCGAATTTTGAAAAAAGGATCATCACTACATTGTAACTACAAAAGAGATGGAAATTAAAAATTGAAAATGATTTGCTCTGCAATAAAAGGAGACCATCATCTACAAACAAAAGAATAGAAATTGGAATTTTTAAGATTTTTAGACACTTTTCTAAAATATAAAGAAAAGACGACAGATAAAGAGCTGACAAAATAGGAGATAGAGCCAAACCTTGGCCCACTCCAACATTAACATCCAAAGAAGGAGAGATAAAACCATTCCAAAAGTAATTTATTTTTCTCCTAATTAAATAATTTGAGAAAAAATTGGCAATATAGAAATCAAAGCTTGCTTTTCTCAAAATAAAAGTGAGGAAATGGTAGTTGAGAGAAGGAAAGAATTGGGCAATGTCAAATACTAAGGTACTGGTTAAGACGTTCTTGACCTAACCTGAGCAAATAATATGTGTTAACACAGCACCAACATCAGTCATAGATTTGAATTTCAAACCTCCTAATTGACTTGGATGTATAAAAGAATTTAATGCGACATGGAATTGAAGTCTGTTGCCAATGACTTTTTTGATAAGTTTGCTAATAGTATTAAGCAAGACAATAGGCCTAAATGATTTAGGATTGTTATAGGATATTTTATTGGGTTTGGGAATAATGACTGTAGTTGATTTTTTGAAGTGAGACAGCCAATAGCCTAGATCAATGCATGAATTAGCAATCCTTATTATATTGATCAAACACTCATTATTTCGTAGAATGGGCTTGAGATGACTCCATGACAATTTATCCAGATCCAGAGAAGAAGAGTTATTGCAACTAGAGATTGTGATCTTAAACTTTTCTTTGGAAAAAGGATTCCATAGCAAAGGTGATATAGAGTCAATTTCGTTAAGAATGCTGATATTGACACTACAATGTAAAGCAGTGTTGAATGAAAGATGTAAAGCTTGCCACAAATCATTGATGTTCAAGCACAGTTGACCATTGTATTTGATAGCTTCAATTGCTGGAAGTTTTCATTTGTTGATCCACTTCATAAGTTTCCAAGGTCCTCATCTTTTGTTAGCGATTTCTTGTATCTTGTTATTGAAGAAAGTGTATTTAGTGATTTTGACTGTATTTTAGAAAGATTTCCAGTCCTCAAGGTTTCTTGACGACCTATACTTTGTTAGACTCTTATTACAGTCCTCATTCCACCAGCTCTTTAAATGCTTTGTGACATTGATGGACTTGGAGTTTCTTTCCCATGCACATTCAACTGAGTTGGCAAAGGAGTTGACAGCATTTTCAAGTCAATTAGAGTCTAACAGGTTGGAGGTATTGAGCTCTTTGAAAGAATTAGTAATGTCTTTGATAAACACTGCTTCTTCTTCACTATTCTTGACAATTGATTGTTTAGAAGAGTTTACAAACTCCTCCACAATGGGTATACTGATAGTGAGGAGAGCATGGTCAGACATAAGACACCATTCTGGATGAATGGTGTGGTTGTTAAGTTCCGATGACCCACTCTGTAATAATATGAGATTGATGACCAAATTTATATTGTTAGGATTATCTGAATATCTAGTTGGAACTTGGTTAGTGGGTGTTGACAAGTCAAGATTGAACGAATCAGCAATAATAATAAGATCATCACTAATAGACAAATAGTGAGGAAATAAAAGGTCCTAACAATTATCCCAAATATTAAAGTCCCCAGTCATAATGAGAAGATTACATATTTGCTTCAGTATTCTTCAGATAGAGTGAGAAGAATTGGAATATACATTCATGATCCAGAAAATATTGTTATTGTTGAAAAAGAAAACAGGAAGAATATCCCTGTAGTTAAAAATATCTTTGCTAAGCGAAAATTGAAAAGAGGATAGTCTAATATTAACATAGATAATGACTCTTGGATAGTTGTTCTCTACATCAGATTCTCTGGCAAAGGTAAGCTAGTTTGGATGGTTGGTAACACCAATGAGAGAGATATCTTCACAATTCTTCAAACTGGGAATAGATCTAATTGTTGTCCATGAAGGTTTTTGAATGAAGATGATGTCAAAATCATGATTGACTTCAAGAATGGTATTGATAATGATGTTGTTTTTCCTGACATTTTGCGAAAATATCTTGAGGTCTTTTAACATTATATCACATTGCCATTCACAGTTGAATGAATTAAATTCTTCTAGTTCTTCCAAAGTTTAGTATATTCTTTTGTATGCCATTCCTTATTGAATTTGTGCTTCCAGAATAAACATTCAGGTGAGTCGGCTTGGTGGTTGCCTTTACAATTCAAGCACAGTTCCCCTTTTTTTATTTCTAATCTGGGGGGATTAATTTTGTCATTAGCTTTGCAGCATCATGCAAAATGACAATGATGAATTGTTTGATGAGGGCCATTGCACTTAACATATTTAGCTCCCTAGATGCAGCACACACCAGCTATATGTCCCCATTTCCAGCGGTTTTTACACTGTAGAACACCAGGGTTCATATTCACTCTACAAACAGTGGTAATTGAACTTCCAACATTGAATTGCCTGTTAATAATTGTTTTGGCTTTAGAGCCATTTTGCATATCTCATATGTCAATCCAAATAATAGACATATCTGATTTCAGAGAGACCTTGATAATTCTAGGCTTAAACACAAGGACAATATCATTGAAAATGTGATTATTTTTAAGGATTTTTCCAACATTGTCAGATGACATTCATGTGTTCAATTGATCTATAAGGTAGGGAATTCCTACAATCTTGAAGTAGGATTTCGATTGAGGGAGTCTCAGAGAAGAAATTTGATCCACTTCCATATACGACATGTTTTTGACATATTTTTCAACTTCTTGGAGATCTGAAGGGTTAGCAATGTTATTGGTCAAAATAATAATACTCTTGTCTTCAATGCAAATAAAGTCTGCCATCACTTTCAATTTAATGTTTTTGAGAGCACGATTGATGTTGATTATATATATGCTCATATCTTTGAGGAATTTATTTGCTGTCTTGTTATTCATTGGAATGATAATTTGTTTGCGGGAGGGACCCCTCATAGTCATATTAATATGTGGCCTAGGTTTGTTGTTGTCGCCACTGATGATCTTTTGCACCTGATTAATTTTCTTGTTTTGAAGATGTAGGAACATTTCCTTAATCTTCAAGATATCCAATGCAATATTAGTTGTGTTAGACTTGGCTGATATTTGAGCATAAGACTTCTTCTGAGGATAATTTGAGTTTTTCTTGAAAAATTTTGAGATTTCGTTAACCTCTTTAGACAACTTCGCCAGAATTGGAGAGGAAAGAGGTAATATGTAAGTGGCCTTAACTGTTTCTTTGCCTTTGTCAGGCGTGGTTCACACCAGGGTGGAAGTCTGCAGAATGGACTCGGAGATGAGCGGACTTGTGGAACGACCTTGGCTTCAGCTTATATGCTGTGCCATCTGTCTGCCGCATGGTCACAACTTCAGATGAAGGAGAGAAAGTCTGAGTGGAAGTGAGTACTGATTGGTGTGTCACCGTTGAACACCAGAGATCAAGTTCAATGAGAGTTTATCTCTGTTGATTATCAGACTAGCGAATTACAGTGTAACTACTAGTCTTATATACAAACTGATAGTATAGGAGATGCTCGGAGTTTTGGTGGTGAAATCCCTATTACCCCAAGTGGAGGTTTCAGTGTTGAGACACTGACAGGAGCAACTCCGTCATGTAAGACTGAGTTGAATAGGAGTATCCCCACTGTAGAAGATAGAATACCCAGAGGGTTGCAGCACCGCCATAAGACGTGTTGTGAGAAATGTGGCCGCCGTGGAAGGTGGGCTTGTATGTTTTAGAGGTGACATCACTGCAGGGATGTAGTTTCTCAGACAAGTAGACTTGCATATGACAGCCTTTGCCATTGACCAGTGTCTTATTAACATTGGGGTTAAACTTTGACTTGACTTTGTTTCTAAATGACGTCTTAGAGTCATTAACATAAAGACCATCCCAATGGAATTCATAGATGGCAGAAATGAATTCCCAGGCTGCCTTACCAATACCCTCGAGATCTTTGACACTATTGGCCTTATTCCCATTGATAGACTTACCAAGAATGTATTTTCACATCCTGGTAAGAGAATCTTTAATGATCTTAGCATCCAATGCCAAGTGTTCCATAGATCCATACAAGGAAATTGTTGTAGCAACCACTCACCAGAACAGCACTCATAGTTTGCTTACTTCAGCAAAGCTCTTAACTGGCTATCTAGTAGTGGAGATTACAAGAGAACTCAACAAGGAGCTCTTGCTGTATTGCTCCTTTATTTATATAAATACAATGTGGTCCATGCTACAATAATGTGTCTACCTCATGTTCTATTACTCATACACCATGTGTTTTCCTTAAGGCCACCATGCTTCCTACATGTGCCCTGACGTTATACTCTTAATCTCCACTATACATATGCACACCATATATACACCATGAGGAACTCATGTCCCTTGATGTCACTCCTAACCCTAACTCTGATCTAGACTCTTCTTGATCCTTCTAGACCCTAAGTTCTTCCAGACCATTCTAGACTCTGTCACATGACTTCCAGGTCACATGCATATCTTTTATCTCTCTTCTATTGTAGACTAATAATTATAATATACTTAACCCTAACCCTAAAGTCTGTCCACACACTCGTCTTATAATAGAAATAGCATAGAAGTTGCTATCCCAAGACTCTGGGTCTAGAGCCTGATCAATATTGTAGTTCAATTGTATATTGACCATGTTGTTGCCTGCCAATTGGTTAAGGACCAGTACCTTGTTTATAGCATGTTGTTGATGTGCAGAGCTAGTATTGTCAGCCACCTTGCTGACTTGACCATTCTGACCTTTAGAATTTATGTATGCAAGCTGAATTGTTAAGATCATAAGAAGTGGACTTAGCTTTTTATTATTTTCATTTTCTTTTCAATTTATTTTCATATTTTCTATTTATAGAACTTAGGGTTAGGGTTGATCAGTTACAGATCACAAGACATAGGGAAAAGAAATAGAAGGTTCTAGAAGAGGTGACATCATACAATATGTACACCACATAGTTGTTTAGGGTAGGGTGCACAGTAGGTAGCACAGACCATCTAAATAGGTATATAAGGTAGACTACTTTGTAAAGGGCTCTCTATCGAGTTCTCTTGTGTTAACTCTAATACAAGATTCACTTTCTTAACCAACTCTAAGGTTTTGAATTTGTAACATGAATGCTGTCAGATGTAGTGACAGGATCATCTTCATCCATCCTGTTGCTTGCTTTCTGAACTCTCGTCGTATAATCCTCGTTGCAGTCACTCAAGGACAGCGAAGAGATTCTAGGGCAGTGTGCACTTTATGCAAGAGAATGACCTCTCATCTCATCTGTTATAAGACGAGTATGTGGACAGACTTTGGCTAGGGTTAAGGTTAGCC
>Ga0157363_1004431_pt1 | contig 12937 bp, 3 predicted proteins | sample AttsexASBM1_FD_111477 | JGI IMG/M metagenome (GOLD analysis project Ga0157363, IMG submission 111477) | Fungus gardens microbial communities from leaf cutter ant in Ribeirão Preto, State of São Paulo, Brazil - Atta sexdens ASBM1 | ecosystem: Host-associated > Fungi > Mycelium > Unclassified ...
AATTCTAAGATAAATGAATAAAATGTATTACTTTCATATAGAAAAAATATGTATTTCCACAATTTGTTTGCAAATTGTATTACACTTTTTGTATTAATTTTGTAATATTTGTGTTACTTTGTACACATATTCATCTTATGTTAAATTAATACAAAGTTTTCAACTGCGTACGTGCGCTTTAATTTATCACTCAATTCACGTATAAAACAATATCGAACAAAATCAAATCTCTCTCTCTCTCTCTGATATGAGAAATTGAAATTTCTTCTGAAATTCTTCTTTCCAACGTTATTTCATTAAACAAGCAATGTTTCTTCTATTCGTTTTATGATTGCGGTATATATATATATATATATAAAGCATGCTCTGCAACGTGTGCGAGAAATGAAAAAGTACCTTTAGATACATCATCATACAACGAACAACCGAGATCAACGGTCGTACGTATCCTTCTCTGAAACTCAATAATTAGTCGATTAAGCATTGAAGGATGGTGAGGAAGTACAATCCCATCGGGTTGACGAGCGTACATTAAGTGCGCCGCGCCACCGTGCCGGTGTGAATTGTGACCTCTATCTTCCACTACAGAACGTCAATGTACGCTATATCGTTAACATGCTTCTTTGTTTAATTAATTCCAAACTACTCGAGAACCCTTGCACGTTCACTCGTGGGTACGTACATACTCGATGTCCCGTGCCGTAGCATCAGGTTCGTGTACCTGTATTACGCAGCACCATCAACGTTCGCACGCTAGTTCAGCTCGCGAGGTGTGCATTCTCTTATATACAGGGTGCTCGAAAATTGATATCATCTCGTACATTAATGAAACATATATAGAGAACTGTAAATGTATATACATTCCAGCCAGTGACGATAATTAATCATTAATGATTCAACATTTATATTATTCATATTGTCAGATACGATACATTATTCCTCATAGAATATAAAAATTTTCAAAAATTAATTTCCAAGTCCACAAAGTATTTTTATTATTACAGTGATATTTAATTACATTTTGTTTACCATTGCATTGTAAAAGAATTATTCTTTTAATTATTATTTCAGAATCAGAGAACGTGTGATTTGAAAATAGAAAAAATAATATTTTAAATCGAAAATTAGTTTTTAGTTAAATTTTTAAAAACTAATATTTACGAGAGTTATTTCTTTAGAGCATAAACCTCGTATACACATATATATTAATTATGAGAAAATTTAATTCCATGAAACATTCATTTAATGGTCAGAAAACGCGCTGAATAAAACGGCCTCGTCTACTATGGGTTTTTACGTTCTATGATATTTCCGTGTAACGATTTGCGGTCTATACACAATTCCGAGAGTACGTACTCTTCACTGCCTAATTTGGTCGGTATTCGGGACAGGACGTGGATCCGCTTATGTTCCCGCACGTTTTTTAGGACGCATTTGTAAGAACTGCTCCAATGTTACCTTACGATTAAATCTAAATTGCTACAAGAAACAGCCGCGTCGGAATTACCTGTAATTATAGCAACCACAAAAGTTTCAATTTCTCCCATGCGACGCGCGATTCAGCGATTCTGATGCGATAAAACTCCCAGATCCCCGTAGCTTCTCGGAATGATAATTGTAAGAATTTAATCGGAATTAACTATACTAACAAAAGATTAACTGCAATTATCACAATTGCAAGAGTGTGTGTTTTCATAGTAGGAACTCCATAAATATCCACGTTAATTTAGTGTTTACTCGGTCTCTTGACACTGATTTGCATATAGAATACATCCGTTACATATAGCAATTAAGTAGCATTTATAGGATGCATGTTTCACGTAAATGAGAGACATCAAGAAGATTCAGTGATATTTCATGTCAATAATCTCGTTATGGTATACTTCATTAAAATAACATACTTTAATTAAAACTCTTTTATCGATATTCGTATATTAATAACACTTATGCAGAGGTTGTCAAAACATTCTCAAGCTCAAAGAATATTTACAGTTTTCTTAACGTATGAAATCAGAACATTCGACATTTTCACATTTGTTACCAATTATTCATTTTCATTTAACTTCATTTTGTTTTTTCTTTTTTTTTTTTTGGAAAGAGAAAAAAGTGGTCTTTCTCGTTCAAACTCGTAACATCCTTTTTGCGCCACAAACTTTCTGCAGTGGTGCATGTACCGAGATGTAATGGAATTTGTTAGGAATTTAATTTCCCATTGCAACATTTCCAGGACGCCTGCCATAGTAATCGTTGCTTTGAGAACAAAAATTGTTAATATTTGCGAAATAGATTACAATATACTTATATATATTTATTAAAATAAAAATAAAAATATCTTATTTCAGAATAGTGATGAAGGATGCTAATTATCAATTAATATAGCATAGTAATAACATTAAATCATTATAAAATAAAGGCACATACGTTGATTAAAAAATTATGCTCATAATGTAATAAATTGTCGATATAATCATTATTATAAGTTAAAATTTATAAACACATTCTTGGTTTATAGTAATATATATTTAAACAATATTCACATATTTATATCTATAACATTTTCTTGCCAAAAATAAATCTTTCGAAAAATTCAATTGACAAATTTTATTAATTTTGTCAATTTATTAATTTTATTAATTTAAAGGAAGGAATTTATTCGAAGGAATATATTTCGTAAAAAGGAAGAAAATTAATTAATTAAAATGATTATATTATGTGTCAGTTGCTGTTTTCTCCCGGTTTTCTTTAATTTCAGTATTGTTTTACATTTTTGTCAAAATTACTTTCCTTATGTCACACTGAAAGTCATAATTTAACATTTAAATTGAATGAAAACAAATAAATCAACTTTAGAATGTTTATGTACTGCATGTACCAACTGCTGTTTTTACCAACCTGCTCCTCTCTGCTTTTGCTTTCTCTCCTTTTTCTTTATTTTTAAATTTTATTTCTTTTCATCGTTATTTTTGTTGTTCCACCTGTACAATGTATTAGAACGGACGGCACAATTAAAAGAAAAACAGACGGATGGGAGCACCACAAACGTAGGGTGACGAGGAGTTTTGTTATGTCTGGAACGTATTCCACCCTCAACTTTTGCAGTGTTGCGTCTTAAAGAACATGTGTGGCACAATATAAGCGCGGTAGATGGACATGTATGTTCGTATGCCTGCCTCTCTTTTCATTCTCCCATTCCTGCTCTAAGACCGTTCACCGTATGTGGATGACTTCGAGATTTCAGAAGAAAAAAAAAAAGAGAGGAATAAATTATTTAAACACAGTGATGGGAGCGAGGGAGGGTACAGCATCTTTAAAACCAGCGGGCGTCCAGCTGGATTTTTGAAATGTTTATTCCGTCACGATATTTCTTTCAGCATCCTTTATATATGTCTATATATTATAATGTCATTTGATATGTCCATAAAATTTATAATTGATATATGTACTTAGCATATTGTTAACTGTGATTTTAAAACTTAGTCTAGTAATTTAGATATTTATAAAATTTTCGTTATATAATTTTTGTTATATGTTATACGTAACTTAACATGTGGGTATGATAAGCTTTTTCAATGGAATTAAAAATGTTTTTATAGCAATATAATTATATATAATAATTATATATGATAAATTATGCCTATTCAAAACTTCTAGTTTAATTCCGGTAATCTCCCGGGAAAAAATTTTATATATAATTATATTAAATTATATTTATATTATATTAATATTAAAATATTATATGTATTTTGATATAATTACATATAAAACATTTTTTCCATAAATTATATCTAATTGCAACGAATTTTAATTAAACATTTGTTACTACTTTGATGCAACAAAGTTAATCGCGTCAAAGTAGTAACAAATATTTAATTAAAATTTAAGGATAAGAAGATTAACCTAAAATATCAATGTAAATATAACATTACATTGATTAAATCATTTCCACATGAATCAAAAGAAAAATGATATTTAGCATATTAATTCAAAATTTAAAATATCCAAAAAATTCCTTGAAGGCAATAGAATCAGATCTGTTGGCATTGTATTTTTAACACCCGTTATGTAGCAGGCATTCACGCATTACAGGCGGTATCCACCTGCCAGACTTGAACCGGTAACCCTATTCCTTCGATATCTGGAATCTACAACCCTCTCTCTAGACGAGGGAACGCTTTCTATTTTCGGGGCCCGGCCCCTAGAGGAAAGGAATCTTCTTGTAAAACGAAGTTTATGCATCCTATTAGCTACGAGTCCACGGCGAGTTAAGCCTCTTAAATCTCGGGACAACGTTAGTTGCGCATCACATCATTGCTTCTTTTATTCGACGATTCTTCATATAAAGATCTCCTTTGAGATTTGAGAAACTTTTTCTCTAAGGAATAAGATAAGATCCATCAAATAATACGTCTAGTTCTTACGTGCGTAGAATGCAGATTGTTATAACAACAATCAATGTTTCAGAAATCGTCATGGAAATCTTACCATTTGCAACAGCGGCTCATATACGAGTATATGCTACGTGTAATTATTTTTTCTTCTTCATATGTAATATTATTGAAGAAATAAGAAATACGCGGCGTGATTTTTCATAACTTTAAATTCTCAAATCTTTAAAAATAAAAATTTCCAAAAAAGCTAACACGATTTGAAGAAACTATTCAGAAAACGTATTTTTCTCTTAATATAAAAACTTTTTATAGTAAATTCTAGAAAAAAGTTAGATAACAATTACATATTATAGGTAACAAATTTTCATGGGGAGTAAATCGATTTCGTGAAAAGCGAGGCACAGAATTGATTTATTAGTAATAAGAATATTTCGAAAATTTGCATTACAACAGCTATTTTATTTTCGTATAATTATACCATCACAAATAACCAAAGGAATACCGACAGGAAGAATACGTCTTGAGCCGATAAAGTGTCAGATCGTTTTCCGGTCGTTGGAGAGCTCTTCCGTCATCCCGAAATCGCCGATCGTCTACCAGGCGCTGTTGTTAGCACCGGGGAGGCTTTTACGATCTTGACTGAAGGTACGAAGAGAAAAGGGAGGGAATAAGAGAGGAGGGAGGGCGGAGAAAGAGAAGAGACGTACATAAGGGGACATTTCCGTGCTGTTGTTTGTATGCCGTTTGCAATAGCGGCTCATATACGGTAACGACTCCTTCGTGTTTCCGGTATATGTGTTTCGCCATTCTTCCTTTCGCTTCCACTCACTGGGATATCATTCCACGACGGCAGCATTTTTCGTGTCTGCTTCTTAACTAGAGAGCTTTTCCATTTGACTAGATAACTAACCTCTCACTGATTCTTACGACTTGTTTGCTTATTGACAATTGTTGCAATAGAAAAAGTCAAATATCAATTAAAGAAAACTGTGCTTTATTATAAATTGTTCGAAAGTTTCATTGGATAAAACAAGAATTTATTTGCAATATGTAAAAGATATCAGAAATAAAAATTTAATCATTGAATTACGAGTTTATATCGTAATAATGGGATAACAGGAGTGTGATAATGAGAAATTTAAATTTTAAAACAGCGTTTCATTTATCATTTTTGAAGATTGATTTTGACTGTATCTGTTGGAAAATATTTCAATATTTGGAAAATATTAGAATGAATATTCATTAGAATATACATATATATATATATATATATATAGGAAAGGCATATTAATGCCATCATAAAATATTTAAAATTCAGCGTATTACTCTTATAGATTTTTTAATGATTTTTAAATATTGTATAAAACAGAACACAGAAACATAATTTAAATAATATCATATATACAGAGTGTTTCACAAACTGACAATAAATATTTTATAAACAGATTCTTTCTAACATTTTAAAAAGATCTAATACAAAAATCGAAGCTGTGGTAATTTTTAAATGGGAAAAGTTTATGTTTATAATGAAGATGCTTCATGTCTTTGACAATAACCAAATTCAACATGATTCACACTAATAATCTTGCCACTTTTGAGCGCGCGAAAATCTAGCCCCGTTATTCATAATTGTTTAATTATGTATATATACATCATAAACACAAGGATGCAAAATAATAAAAAAATTTAATATAATAGTTTAACTTTGCTACTTCAATTATCCATTCTCTTATTTATACATACACATTCAACATTTAGGAAATATATTTTCTTAAAACTACAATAAATTAAAGCAAATTAAATTACATCTAAAAAAAATTGCAGTCTGCAGTTTGAAACTTTTTTTCATTAACATATTGTACATTGTGTTTGAATAATATAAAATATTGCTATATTTTATCTATTATTAAAAAATATTATAAAAATTTAAATAATTTTAATAAATTACTAAAAAGGAGAAAAAATCAAAGAAAAAAATCTATTTAATATTTTTGTAACTCAAACATAGGCTCTATTATCTCTTTTAGTGAAATTGATATTACCGTACTTTACTATGTACCGTAAATTACTTTTTTATAAAATCTATTTGTATGTATATATATATATATATATATATATGATAGCCTAAATAAATTTACAAAAAAATATAAAAGAGAGTACAATTATAACAGTAATTATGCGCGTCATCAAAAAACGCAGTAAAAATGCTAGTAAAAAATTGAGCCCGCACGATTTCAGATTCGTGTTTTTTAGCTAACGTATTTATATTCAGTGCTACAGTTATAAGCAAAAAATTTAGATATCTCTGTTAGATGTTTTACCATCTCACCAAATCCTTTTGGAGGTCCTTCACACGACATCAAACGCCCAGCCCCATCTATTTACACTTTATCTGTTGCACCGTGATGCAAACGCATTAGAGAGGCTGCAGCGGTAAAATCAACTTTGAAGAGTCTTAGAGACGAGATAAGTTTCCAAAAAGGCCGGTTTTGACATGCCACTCTATCCCGGTACGACGTGTATCGAAGATCGGAAGGGGATTTTTTTTTCTTATGTGTAGGTGCATCATCCGAGCGCGCTGTATGTATATATATATATATATATATATATATATATATGTGAACGTAGGGAAAAAAAAACTAACAAGAACCCGTGACTCGAAGTTCAGGTCAGTTTTGTGCCAGCTGCGTTACACTATTCACGGAACTACACACGTGACTGGCGCAATACTAGTAGCCTAGTAGATATTACTTTTTACTGTTGTGCGTATTTCGGAAAAGTGTGATGCTGGATTGAAGAGTATGGAACATAGAAGAAATAATTTGGTGCGTACAATCATATATAAATTAATAGATTGACTCTCAAATAACAGTATTGAGTTTTAATAAGAATAAGATATTTTTTGTTGCGATGGTTATTGGATTATTATAATTATTGTAGATTTTTTCTTATAATAATTTCGATTATGAGTACCCACCAAGAGAAAAATATTTAAATAATGTTACTGATTTACACATAATCTCATTGAACGTTATGAAGAATCAAAAACAAAGTTTTGTTTACATAATAAGAATTAATAATAAACAATTCTGATGATTCATGCTTATTTGTTGTAATTGGAAAAATATCTTAAGGGAAAAAAATTAACATTTTACAAGGATTTTTTGCGTGCTAGATGATGTAAAAGATAAGAGTCACTCAGTTGCCTTGTTGTTCGGTGTTTTAATGACGTTATCTCTATAAAAGTATCTGGGAAATGCTAATGATTAATTCGCAGTTCTGGTTCCTAAGATGAATAGATGCAACGTATATTCTCTCACACTGAGCACAATTAAAGCCTCTGTTAGAGCAAGCCGCGCGGCTCTCAGCGATTCATGTTTAGTAATCATCACCATTATCTACCAATAACGTGCAATTAGACAAGTACTTGATTACAAGACATAACTTGGCAGGAGACAAATGTACCTACGTCTCCGTTACTATATGTACATTCGCGTTGTGTAAGTACGATGTGTAGGACGTGCGTAAGATATCATTGTGCTAAATGTTCTTAATCATCTATTGCAGATTATGCTCAAGTAAAAAATATTGTCAATAAGCAAAATGTATATTAAATTTCTAAATACTCAAACACAATTTATGAGAATAAAATTTATAGGATTAAAAATAAGGAAAATTATTTAAATTTACGTATTAGTAAATTAGTAAATATATTACCTAATATATTTTATTTAATACCTGAATAGTACCGTGTTGCGTATTAAACGTGTTATTAGGAAATCAACCGAAAACCTTCTTTGCACCTGCGAAAGACCCGCTGGTTTTTTGACACCCGCAAATCTCTGATCCTCTAACCAAAATCATTAGAAGTATAATAGCTGTGGGTCGGTTCCACAAAGTCGATTTTTTGATGAGATCTACTCCGAAGCAGGTTTCAGGTAGGCACAATAGTCAGGTATCTAGAGAACGGTCCTATGCACACACTATGAAATCGAGCTGTGGAAACTTTAGGGGATACAGGTGTATATGCTTCTCAGTGAATTCTCAGTGAAAAAAAAGAATACTCCAAAAAAATTCCACAATACAAAGCCTCTTATAAAGGATATCGGTAAGCCGTAATCGCATATCTTTCACCAGCGGATACTCTTAGATCGATCGGCTGCAACTCAAAAAAATCGCTAGATAACTACACATGAAACCGTGAACTTGAAACATGGAATTTATCTTCTGTCTCAACAATGTCGAGTCATTATAGAGAATACCCGATTACAAGACGTATTTTTAAAAAGAGCCAAGTGATGCAACCATAATTCCGGAGACAAGAGAATCTCTCGTTCAACACTTTAATGAACTGGGAACGTTTTGCGTTTTATATTGTACGAAATTAAATTCGCACAAGTGGAAATTGTTAGCCGTAACGTCATAGTTAAAGCCAATCTTGCTGTGAAAAATGTACGCGACAACTCAATTATCCGATTACCTTTGCCCACATCTGCTTTAATGGTATGAGTTATGATTTCCGATTTGACACATAGTGAACACCACTTTTTTCCCTCCGCGGTGTTAATAGAACCTCATTCTTTTGGCTCGCTTTCGTATCCATTAGCGACTGCGGATTTTATTGACTTTGTGAAATACTGAATACTCAGTGAATAAGTGGAAGATAAAGGAAATCGTAAAATCTGCTTTTACAACGTAGAACGCTCGTCTCGATGTGAATATCTAATTCACGACGCTTGTGCGACTTTCGATTGACCTTTCCGTATACCGTACTAGTAACGGCCGTTTGCGAAGAACGTAAGAATTGCGGACACGAGATGTAGGTGGCGAAATAATCGTGGGACATCATACCAGGAATTATTTATTGCTTTGAGCGACCGTAAACTACTTTCGTTGTCTAACGTCCACTATGACGCGACGTCTTGCTTTGTGCTATATAGCGCCGCCTACGTATGCATATGCAACGTAATGCACTTGATCAGCACATAAGTCACTGGATATTGTCAAAATAGTTGTATTCAATATAAATTAATTACGCCATATATAATTTTAATGACATAACTGTTAAAATAATTCCATTTCCTTGACGCTTAGTAAAAACTCTTTACATAGCAGGAATAATTTAAATTCTTATCGCGGATATTATATTTTTCGAAGTTATTTGATATATTCAAGTTTTGAAATGCTTTTACCTTTAAAAACATGATCTTCTTGCATATCATTTCAGATCACTTTGTTCCTTTTATTAAGACAGTGCCTTTGCTCAACCTTTTATTGATATTTCGTTATGATCTTTATGATTCTTACATACATACACTGAAAAAAAAATTCTAAATCAAAGTAATTTTTTTTTTTATTGAATAGTTCTAAGAAAACATTTCTTATTGCAAATAAATATATCCTAAATGTAAACATACGTTTACAAGTAATATAGATTTACATTTAGTAAATATTTACTTACAGTAAAAGAATGTTTACTTGGAATTAGAAAGAAAAAAATCAAGAAAAATTATTTAGATTTCGAAATTTTCTTTCAGTATATATATGTATAGAAACAAAAGTTATTCTTTTATATATCTTTTCCTTATTTCAAAAGTGACACAATTAAAAAAAAGTGATTTTCGAATTATTACCATAAATGAGTTAAATAAACATTATTCTATCATTAAAAATAAACAAATTTAACCTCATAAAAAATCATTAAAATCGTTAAAATGTTCACAACCGAAAAAAAAATTTTTTTTAATGTCGACATGATAAAAATGACATTTGATTATATATTGTAAAAATATTCTCTTTGCAAATATTATTTGATTAGATAGTAACTTTCTGTCAAATTTAAGAAGAATTTCTCCTCTTTCTGGAAAACTTAATTTTTTTAATTGTATCACTTTAAAAGTAAAGAGATTTATACAAATTTTTTGTCGTCACATATTGGATTATCGAAAATTATTACAAATTAAGATTCGTAGAATAAAATTATTGATCTCTTCCTCTCCCTCTCCCTCCCCTCGCCCCTCTCTCTCTCTCTCTCTCTTTTTCTGTGTATATAAACCGAGTCACCAACGAAAAAGAGGCTGTCCCTTTCATCCCAGTTTCTTCATCGCGCAATGACGTAGCTATTAGAGGAATTGATATGCTTAGCCGTTTAAGCGAAATCAATTACTGTCGACAGGCCTACTGGCACAATCCATCGGTTGTTATGTATGCGCAGCAATGCGACGTCATCTCAGTAGGGTGCCATCGCCCGATGGGCTTCCAGGTATTGCGAAACGCCGTCGGCGACCAATCAGGTCCGAGGATCGTACATTTAAGCTCATGTCATTAGACTGAATTAGTCTCTTGGACACTCGCTTACTACGAAGACGCAATCCGTTATCCTTAATCCGAAGTGTTTAGAAAAACCACTGAGTCACTTGCCGATATTGACATTTTCCCTACCATTCGTCGCACGTAAGTGCACGAACAAAGTGATATAAATATTCTCACAGAATATTTTATAGACTACTTTAAATATATCGATATATCTTTAGACGTCAATTATCGTGCAATTATCAATAATAAAATTAAATAGGCAATTTCTATTTTACGTCATTATCTATTTTATTCTATCATTGATAATTACACTCACTAATACTTTATATATCGATTTTATACATATATACTTTTATATATATTTTATACATATCAGGATATCCACAAATCAGTTAGGATACATACATATATGGTCTGTTAATATGGTCGAATAAGTGAAAATAGTATAAACTTATGTCTAAAAATGCTTTATTAAAAAGTTATAAACATTTAATAATGGTTTAAAAACAAAATACATTTATTACTGTTTCTAATAGTGCAGTAAAAATAGTCAAAAAGAGTTCGATAGTCATTAGTTCAACAAGTCCATCTTTTTTCAGAAGAAAGAATTTTTGAACATTTATTGCAATAATTATGATATTATCACTAAATAAATATAAACATTCAAAAACTTTTTAGTTTAGAAATAATGCAGACTTCCATTCGTCGAACTAATGACTATCACAGTTTTTTAAATATTCTTACTGTACTAAAAATAATCTTTTACAATTCTCTTAATTTTTAATTAACACGGTACCTAATGAAGGAAATAGAAAAATAGCCCAGTTAAATTATTTAAATATTGTTCTTTAAAGCTAATGTTTACTTTCAAATCGGAATATCGATTATTATTAATAATTTCAATGCACATACGCATAATGTAGGAGATAACTTCGGTATTTATGCCACGCGGGAATGTGTAAAATTTTTATATAAATTTTTATATAAATTTTATGCGTTGATATATTCGCACGCACGTATATACCTAATGCGTACGCAAAGGGCAACGTCCGGAAGCAGCGAGAGTGTAATAAAAATGCAGATGTGAAGCTAGTTATTGTAACGATCGATCGAAGCAGCTCGACCATTCCATGGCAATTGATCGGTTTCCTGTGCACTTAGCTGCACAAGTTTGCACAAATTGCATCGACACGGACTGATCACGGAGAACCCCCGTTTGCACCTAATTTCGATTTAATCAGCTGGAAATACCTATACCGTAAAGGCATCTGTTTTATCGACTCTACACAGGGGTGGGAAAGGGTGAAATATCGACATACAGATTACCGGCCCGCTTTGGCAAGATCGTTTCACAATCATTATATAATAATATCGCATATTTAAGCTCACTTTGTATTTCTCACAATTATACAATTTGAGAATTAATAATTGTTGTGATAAGATTCAAAGAGCAAGCCTGATTATACATATCTAACGCGTTATCTTCCAATTCCTATACTAATGATATAGTAATGATATAGTAATGATATTTTTTTTCAGGTTATCCAACTTTGACAATCAATTTTTCATAATTTGCATATATGTATATATATTTTTTGGTTAGGTTAGGTTTTACTTATTTTATATATATTTCATTTATATTTCACATATGAAAAATTTATGAATTGCTTTTAAAAGTTTGCTCTTAAATGACAATATTCTATTTAACGCGTTATAATATAAATCATCTTTTTTTTTGCAAAAACTCAAAATTAAAGCTATTCATCGTAATTATTTATTTTAAAAAATAATAAGATAGAGAACAAAAAAGAAAGATTTAAAAAATTCTAAATGGAGCAAATGAAATATTGAAAATTTTAAAGAGGGATAATATTTTATCTCTGAGCGCTTACCACCAGATGTCGCCAGTTACGCAGATGTCATAAAAAGTAATAAAAGATGTGTGTCGGTATCATGTCTGTAGTAGATAACTTCCTTAACAACAAAAGTAATATATATATATATACACACACATAAAATAAAATTGTTATTACAAATATTTGGAAGAAATAAATGTGTTTTCATAAATCTTTGATATAAAATCAAACATTTGGCAGTAATTAATACCTCTTAACACTTATTAAATAGATATTTACATTTATACAATTCGTATAATTTGAAATTTATCATTGTAATAATCATTTTTTTTCAATATATTCTTCAATATACTTTTCATCAATATATTTTTAATACAT
>Ga0157363_1004432_pt1 | contig 12937 bp, 7 predicted proteins | sample AttsexASBM1_FD_111477 | JGI IMG/M metagenome (GOLD analysis project Ga0157363, IMG submission 111477) | Fungus gardens microbial communities from leaf cutter ant in Ribeirão Preto, State of São Paulo, Brazil - Atta sexdens ASBM1 | ecosystem: Host-associated > Fungi > Mycelium > Unclassified ...
CACACACACACACACACACACACACACACACACACACACACACACACACACACACACACACACACACACACACACACACACACGTTTTATTTTTTATATTTATCTCTTTCAGTTATTATTAACTTTAGTGTGTGTTTAGTTTAGATTATTTGTTTAGTAACTTCAAATAAAATTTTAAATTAATCTTTTTTTGATTTTTGCTCTATGTGTAATAAATTAATAATTTTTTTAATTTCTTTTCTTTTTTTCCTTTTATATTTAATTTGTTTTTTTTTTTTAATTTCATTATATCTATGTTAATAAAATATTATTTCTATAACAGTATTTTTATTACATCCATAATAATGTTTGGGATTATGCAACTGAAATTGATAGTAATATAAGTTAGTAATAGATAGTAATATAAGACATAACAAATTTTAAACATAGCTATATTCTATCTGTTTTATATTCTACAATCACGTATGATTAAATTACCAGGTTAATGTTCTTATTTTGTTTTAGGTCGTCAAGATACTGAAATTAAGTTTAATTCTGACGGAGACGCTTACGGATTTTACAACATCTATCAATATCAAAGGAAGGATGAGGGTCGTTTTGATTATATCCTCATCGGCACGTGGAGAGAAGAGTAAGTCAACTTCAAACACCCGTCGATCGAGACACTTTGTCATGCGGGTTGTACAAATTAACTGTCTGTATTAATCTTTAATCCTCTTATATTTCAAGCAATATACTATTACAGTCTAATTGAAAAATTAATGTAAATCAAGTAAAAACTGCTACGTTAAAATTTCTTAAAGGTTCGAATATTCTTCAACATTTCGAAACAGAAATATATTTATCAAAAATATTTCGTATATTTTATATTTGTATTTGAAATCTTTTTAACAATATTTATTTTATTCAATTCCCTTGGATACACACAAAAATAATGATCTGTATTATTCATTAATCAGCTGAAAAATTGTATATTTATTATATTATACTAATAGTATTATTATATTTCTTTATTATGATAATTTGTAGCTTTGTAGCAACGCGTTACATTCTTGCAAAATAAAAAGAAGTACATAAGTAATACATAAAAAGTAGTACATAAAAGTAATAAAAAAAATTGCATGTAAAAAATATACTAGATAAAATGAAATATTCAGTTAACGATTTATATATTTTTTAATCTTTTCATGCTGAATCTTTTATAAAAATTGGCTTTGTTTGTAACATTTCTCTTCGGCAGTGCCTTCAATGTAACAATTCAATGATGAAATCACTGTGGTGCCCAGATTGCTAATTAAAGGTTAATTTACTCCCTCAGGCTCTCTCTGGACATCAATATGACACGATGGGCGACAGGAGTCGGCGAGCTTCACATTCCACGTAGCATGTGCAGCGATAACTGCCCGATGGGACACGTCCGCAATTTTGTAGTAAGTGCACACTGCAAAGTCTGAGGATAACCAGAACCGCTGAGTGCTATATGGTTCTATTAGCTGATAGAATGTTCATGAAAGATCTATCGATCTATCGAATAATGAGAGAACAAACGAGTAATAATGAGAGATTAAAGCGAATAATAATGATTAAATGCGAAGTAATAGTATTAAATGCGAATATTAAACAATGGAAAGTGTATGATAAAACGGCATATTGGCATATTTTAAGAATAAATATTATTTCAGTATAATATTTTATCATAAAATAACTTATGTTTGTCAGCTTTCAAATAGAACATTTAGCGAGTAAACTGTTAAACAAAGATGTAAATGGGAATCGGTATATACATTAACTAATAAATACTTAACAGTTCATTTCTCAGTAATCTTTCTAATTCTTATTGGACTATTGCATTGAAATTTGTTTATAGTTTCTTCTTTAATTTCATTTACTCAATTTTAGTGCAAATTTTTTAAATGCTATTTTAATTCTATTGCGGAACCTATTGATGCATCAAGATTAATATATTATATTTAATATATAATTTCTTTTATATAACTTTCTCTTTTCCTTTGCTTCTTTCATTTTATAATTGACATAATTTATAATTTATATTCGCTAGAGCGAATAATATAATACAGAATACATTGAGAATAAAATACCAACTTGTTAATTGAATTTGCTTCAATATAATGAAACTAATGAAATTATGACGCTACCTCAGCAATAATTCGGCTTATCTTGCGCTATTTGTATAATTAAATTCTGACGCACATTTTGACTCAAATCCCACGAGGAGTTCAATTGTGTAATTTCCACAGACTCTCGTGATATGCGAGTTACGTTTAATAAATAGAATGAGACGATCTTTACTACCTGATGCTTCTTCTCTCCTTATTCTCATTTCTTGTCTTCTCGACGGTTACAATTTCACACAAGTTAAAGATTTGTAATTATGTCCAATCTCGCGAGTTTAACCCTAGATGCGAGCAGATATTCCTGTATTCTCGATGTTTCCCGCAAAATTCTTTTTGGAAACATATAAATAATGCAATAATAATTATACTACGAGTTTCGTATGTTATGTGTTTATTTTCTATTCAATGGGGGCTGTCCTATTATTTTTTAATTAAAATAATAATTTTAGATTAAAAATTTACAGAAAGCTCTAATTTTTTATTATAGATCTAAAGACGTTTCAGAAAAAAAAATAGATTAATTTTGAACAATACAATAAAAACAGCAATTAATATTCGTTCAAGTTTGATGACATATAACATCAAACGCAGAATGCATTTATAAGAATCTACGAGCATTGTATAACTATGTGATTATCTACAGTTATGGTAAAATATATTTTATAAAAAAGAAATTTTCAAAATTCTACATATTTATTTTTCATTCTCTTTTACCTTATCATTTGTTTTTAAATAATCTATTTAGTTATTATTGTATTTTAAATCTATTTTTTAATTAAAGAGATAAAACTAAAATTTTTGAATTTATTATATTATTAACTTTATTTTAATATTTGATTTAATTATAATTTCAATTAAAATAAAAAAAGAGATAATTTAATTATATTTTTAATTAATATAGAGACTGTAAATCTGCGTTATCAGAATATATAAATATTTAAATTGTATTTGTTAATAAATAACGCTTTCTAGCACTTAAATCTCTTGGAACATAACTCATGTGATATATTCCTAAATCTGGTTGGAATATATTCCTAAATGGGGCTCATGAATGTTTAAAGTGTCTCGTTTAATGTTTCCTTAGCAAGAGTTAACACACGCATTAAACTTTCCTCAGATCAATGATCGTATGTCCCTAGAACTCCGTAACAATTGATTATTTTTCTTAGTTGATATTGAACAAGAAATACACGTAAAGAATTTATAACCAGAGTCATTATCGAACTTATTACGGCCACGACTAATTAGCGTTGGGCTTCCTTAGAAAAAGAGAATTTATGAAGTATTTTCTCGAGCATTCCCTTTTCATTATGAAATCAAACACAATACGATTTTTAACTTACGTAATAAAACATTATTATTTATGCAAACCATTTATAAAAAGTCAGACATTGAAAATATTACTAAAATATAATGTGATCATTCTTTCTATTTTTACATGTATGTAAATTATATAATTGTTGTTTCTTTTATGTATGTATTATCGTAGCATTTGTTACAATAGTTATTTTGTAGAACTTCAATATTAACTTTAGGAACAATCAACAGTTTCAATTATTCTCATTTATGTTTCTTAGAATATTTCTTCGAAAAGTGAAAAGAAAAGCGTTGTTCGCTTTGTCCAAAATGCTTCATTACTTTTAAACTTTGATTTCGTTTACAATAACAGAAATTTCCTGCAAATTTAAGTTTTTTCATTAATTTTAACTTAAGTTTTTTAAATTTCCTTCTTTCTGTTTACCGTCAGCTGGCTTTACTGATTTGACTTTATCTTTTTTGTGTAATTTACTTTTGGATTTCAAGACCAAGATCATCCGCGACCTTAATCGACGAACCATATGCTCTTCATATTATTTGCTTTTCTTCTACATCCATATATACTTTTTATATTATCAACTTGCACACATTTCTCGCAAAATTTTCAAATTGCCATTATTTTCAAGCTTTCTTTCATAAATACTGCGAAACTTTTTTCAAGAAACTCTTCTGATTTCAGCTTAAGTTTTGTTCAAAGTTAAGTTTTAGGAAGAGAATTTAAAGCTCCTAAACTCCGTCTTTTGTTATCTATTCATCATCGCATTACTTTTATCACTTTTCCGCAATTCGCTCCCAGAATAATGTGAGATTGAAGCTCAATCGCATCACATCCGTGTCTAATTAACAATTGATGATAAAAAAGCTTGTTAGTTATAATAAAAGTTTCACGACGCGTTTATTACCTTTTTATTTATTGGAAAAATTCCATCTAATATAGTTCTTGATGAAAATAGCACAATTTTATAACTAGTTACTAAAACTAGTAATAAATTTCTCAAAGAATAAATAAAATGTTAACAAAGCTAATTTATTAGCTTTGAACATAGCAGATTTGAACATAAGGTTGCAGCAGATTGATTGAAATGTGTCTGCATTAAATCTGATTTGCCAGAAGAGCCTACCGACAAATTATTAGCAGAATCTCTTTTTTCGTAATTGTTTATTGAAAGTAAATTTAAATGAAATATATATTATATATTTAATTACGAAATAATTGGTTACTTTATTTGATTTTTGCAATTAATTTGTTAGCAGATTTTTTCATATTCCTAATAAAATTCTTTCATTAATTATTGTATTTAAACAAATGTTGCACGTTCGCATAAAAGACTTAATTAAAATGCATTTCACTGTATTGTTCACATTAGTTCACGCTTATTATCCAAACGAAAGAGAAATGCAAACGCTAGGTGCGATTTATTAAGCATGATTTAATTATATAATTAATTAATTATGCTAAGAGTGTATGTAACTGGCGCTCATTCTATGTCTGCACGTACTAGTTGCATGCATTGTCCGATTGAAGTGCGCTCTCTAATAGACGTCAATAAATGTAACGACAATTAAAACGGTAATTGCCGTTCACCCATTTCTGCATAATCACACCGAGTTCGATCTGTCGTTTGAATAATGTAATGATTATCATAATTACAAGAATTTTCATTGTGGTAATGCTAATGACAATAATAGGAATTATTAGTTATTGATGTATTATTAGCTGTCAGAAATTATATACGATGCGTGACAAATCAATATCGGTCAATAACTAATAATAATAAACTAATTGAAATGCGAGATTATTAATAATTGTCAATATACAATTCAGTATGGTACTTTATGAAGTGTGCGTTTATTAGTTATGAAATATTTTTTTATTAGTCACATTCATTCTTATATCATTAATGTATTTTCAATCTCATTATTGTTATTTATGGGCGATTTATACATTTATTTGGGCAAATACTAACTCAAATAACTTCAACTACTTTCAAACTGTGATGAAATCGTCAGTTTCATCCCCAGCATAGATCATTTATTATTCCGCAATGTAATGCAGAGTAAAGCTGACGCTAATAAGGGAGGGGAGCGTGACATGTTAAGCCTGAAAACAAATTTATTTTTCTGTGCAAATCCCATAAATAATTCCTACCCGTCTGTTTGTCTGTTAGTTCAAACAAATGTCATGGAGATCTTATCGATCTTAACGAAACTTAGTATTTTTCAATCAACAGTTGCATAAAAAGAATAGATTTTTCTTGAATATTATTGAACGCTATTATGTTGAACAAATTTTTCACTGTTTTTCAATCGTTTATGTTCAAATAACAATAATTATAGGAACTGTTACTTTTTATTCAAGAAAATCTCTTGTCTAAAACATAAGCTCATTCATGTGTTTTGTTGTACAATCAGATATAAATTTTCTACGTGCATGTGTATATGTGCCTTGTTATTATGTTAAAAATTTTTTCTGTAATTAAAATTCGATTTATTTATGATTTATATTAAGAAGATAGAAGCTTAAGCTCAATTTTTTTACTATATTTCATTTTAAGCAATTAATTCAGTAATAATTCAGTAATCCCTGTAAGCACGGGGATTTATAGAATTTAATCTCTAGATCTGTAACGTGTTTCTTCGATAAATCAATAGAATGTATAATATTATAAAACCATTAATTAATAATAGCAATTAAATTGTCAATCAACATCAATTGTTAATAATAATGGTTATTAACAATTAATATTGACAATCTGTGAGCGCTCATTCCTGTTTCATTCATGATTCGTCAAACAATTAATTGTTAATTATTCGTCTTTGCTTAGCTATGTTACGTATTATAACAGAATTTGACAATTTCCAGGAACCTTGCTGTTGGAGTTGCGTTGCCTGCCGGGAAGACGCCTATGTGTACAACGACACATGCAAGAACTGCAATCCCGGGTATGCACCAAATTCCACAATGACGGGCTGTGTTAAGCTCACCGCCGAAGTTATACCCTGGACGAGTCCTTGGGCGCTGGTGCCGCTAATTTTCGCGTCCATCGGGATCCTCAGCACTCTCTTTACTACGGTCGTCTTCATACGGTGAGATACATTTTATTTTTTCATTATTTTCTATGTGATGTGATGAAATTCCTCCATAGTGTTGTAATTTAATAAATTATAGATTTTTTAACAAATCCTTTTTCAGATAAGTCTATTTGGATCTTGTTTAAATAAAAGTTTAATTCGAGATTTCATTATAGTACAATATATATGTAATTTTAAAGCAATTTCTATCTATTGCAATAGATATGATTTATTTTGTATCTATTACAATAGATATGATTGTACTTAAAATAAATTCAGCATGTTGAAATCTCTTTAATAGACAATTAAAGTCAAATTATTGTCAAATTATTGTTGCTAGAAATTGGCATTTATACAAAAATATTATGCACCAAGTGCATAAAAATATTATGCATTTGCTTTGACCAAATATTATCTTCTTTGCTTATTTATATTCAATACCCTTATATCTATAACTTTTTCAATTTGAAATAAATTGTTACTTTTAATTGTTTGGAAAAGAATCAAATTAAATGCAAAAATTAAAATTTATTATGTTACAAAAAAAATGTAATATAAAAAATTGCATATAAAAAATAGAAGTATTTTAGTCTTAATCAATGCTTATATTTCAATATTTGTTTGCAGTAAAAAATTTATGCCTCATAGAAGTAGTTCGTTTTACAATCAACCAAATGTATAGACTATTATGATTGCTGTGAATCGCGAAATATTAACAAATAATATACACGATTAAGCCGTAAAATTTGTTATTACATTAAATAAAAATATAATTAATATAAAAAAACTTTTCTGGATTTATACGAGAGTGATGAATTTGATTCACAATCATCTTCTTTTTCAATGAAAATATAACAAGGTTGAGCGAGGAATATTAGCATTGAAAAAGAGTGCTTCAAAAGATATAAAGTCGATGCTTTCGAAGCGAAAATTTAATCGAAAGCTTAATAAGTGACCTATTAAACTTACTTAATTAAAGAGCTGAAAGGTTTTCTGCATTTCACATATATAAAAAGGAATAGAACTTTTAAACTTTGGAATTACTTTTTAATTTTTATTGAGATTAAAAAATTAATATGTAATTATAAAATTCGCGTACTTTTTTATGTAAATTATCATTTAAGTAAATTATCATACGATTTAATATCTAAAGAAAATGATAAAATTTGAACCTATGACCCTGTTTTTCTCAAGATTATTAGCAATGAAAATTAGAAGAAGTTTTGCTCTCCTCCAGATATTAAAGAAAATCGAAAACGTAAAACATAAGGTGTAAATAAATAAAAAAATATACAAATAAGAAAGATATTGAATTGTATATTTGCAGAAACATTTAATATTTTAAATTGTTTAATCTCTTTAAAAAACATAAGATTAATGTACAATATTTTTTAAATATTAATTGAAATATAATGTTTGACAGATCATCTTTATCAATCCTATCACTTTTATATACTGTGAATATATTGTGTTTGAATAGATTTAATCGCACTCCTGTTATTATGGCATCGGGACGTGAGCTATGTTATGTTTTGTTGGTGGGAATTCTCTCTTGCTACGGCATGAGCTTCGTCATATTGAGCAAGCCAACCACATGGAATTGCACATACCTCAGGATTGGTCTGGGTCTCTGTCTCAGTATATGTTACAGCGCTATCCTCACGAAAACCAATCGTATATCGCGGATATTCAACCAGGGCACGAAGAAGATCAAGAGGCTCTCCTACACATCGCCCAAGAGTCAAGTGGTAATCGCTATCGGTGAGTACGAGCTACACTCACCTTGATAAACACATCGGCAAGCTACAGCATCGAGAGGATAATTGCACGCTTAACGTAACGTGAAATAAAAATCATGTTTGACCGAAAAAAAAATAATGATGCGATTCTTACGATAAACTTTCGCATCAATAATATTTCTGTCTAGGATACATACAAATTTGTATTTTATTTTTAACCGCTTGTTGCTTTATTGCGATCAAAACGTCACTTCTTACACCTTTATTTTTTAAAAACTTAAAAATTAATTAAATATTTGCAAAATGATGTGAATTAATCATTATTCTTTTTTCTATTCTCTCTCTCTCTCTCTCTCTCTCTCTCTCTCTCTTTTTCCAAAAAAAATCTTACAAGTTTTATAAATTATTTTTATTATAATTTGTTATTAGAAAGTTATAACTTAATGCATTATAATTCTCTTAATCATACTTTTTATCAATTATAAAATCTTATTAAATTATATACTATTATACATATATAATTTTATTTTTGTAAAAAGGAAATAATTTAGAGAAATATATAGTTTAGTGACATTGCAAATGTTCTCTCAGGTTTCCATTCATTATTCGATTAACAATGTAAACAGTAGCTTCTAAAGTACGCAGAGCCTGATCCTGGATTACGTGACTCCCATTTATGCAGGGATCACTGCAGTGCAACTCATCGGCACTATCGTGTGGCTGATGATCGAACCGCCCGATACCACGGAGATCCATCCATATCCATTGTCCGCGGTGCTTACGTGCCGTGTGTCCACCTTCTCGCTGATGATGTCTCTCGTTTATAATATGTTCCTGATCCTGATGTGCACCCTGTACGCGTTTAAAACTCGTAAGATCCCGGAGGACTTTAACGAAGCCAAGTACATCGGTTTTACTATGTATTCTACGTGCATCGTCTGGTTGGCCTTTGTGCCCATCTACTTCGGCACTAACAATGATTACAAGGTCTGTACAGCACATCGCGAGTTTACGAGCGCGAATTACACACACACACACACACACAAAACCTCATATGCATTTTTCTGTGTCAACATATAAAGTCGAGCGGATAACTGCCTACGTTGCAGGTTCAGATCGCGAGCATGTGCATGTGCATCAACATCTCCGCTTCCGTCGCCCTCGGCTGCCTCTTCACCCCCAAGGTCTACCTGGTACTGTTCCAGCCTTACAAGAACGTCCGCCCTGGTCATCCTAACGTATGTACAGGTTTTGTTACTTATCTTATTTAACAATTAATCCGTAAAACGAATATATATATATAAATATATATATATATATATAATAGTTCAACATTCAGACCGTATTGGCACTTCGTATTTAAAGTAATGTAATTTAACATTCTTGTTTCCAATCTTGTTTAAATTATTGTTTAAATTATCTAATTCCTAGGACTTCTTAAATTTTCTGTCTATTCCGTTTTATGGATTAATTGTTAAATTCGACTCCCGGCCGAGGCAATATTTTTCGCAATAAGTTTTTACAGTTTTTTAAGATTAATTTGGGAAATTATTAATGGGGGGATTATTAATATTTCAGATTGATTGCGTTGAAAGTCCGACAATTATATCGACACACAATTATCATTTCTGAAATTAATTCATTTATATAAATATATATAATAGATCAATATCTTAACATTCAAATCAGAGTCGCTTCGTATTTAAAGTAATGTATTTTAGATATAATTTAAACTACTAATTTCATTAATAACAACCATCTTTTTTACGGATTTTCAAATGACTTTTATGTTACATTATTAAAGGTCTGTTTTCTATGGTTGAACTAGTGTATATTTTTGGAATTGAAAGTGAGATAGATATATTTGATATTTGGCGAAAACAAAAAAGAGAAAGATTCTAGTATAATCTAGTGCAGAGAGGAATAAAAAAACAAATTTGATAAGGATTTTAAAGAGTAACTTTCCTGTTTAAAAATTCAATTTAGCTTTTACTATATATCTACAATCGTTCAAATTATCGCTTTCTCTTCCTCTCGCAAGTTCCTGCCTATTAATCTTTTCTCTGCACAACAAGTATGTCGAAACAAACTTTAATTTAATGCTACAGCTAATTACATACATTGAGGTTCACTATGATAAACGGTTTATTGATTAGAGAGCACAATATAATGCAAATTACTGATTCAATTTTCTGGGATGAACATATTTCCCTTCCAAATACTGTCTTTTGTTAACGTTACGGTCATTAAAGTTATTTATGTTGATTCCCATATTCCATCATGAGAATCAGCACACAACGAAGTATTTCGATAAAACAAGGAAAGAAAGCTATTGAAATTAATTATACACTAGTATATGTAATGATTATCGTGTGCGTTTATATCATAGAATTCGTTGATACAATTGATTAAAAATTAAAGTACGATGAAAAAACTAGTTTGTCTTGTAATAATTTAACCGCGTAATTCGTTTAGAAAATCGCATCGTAAAATCTTATTTATTTATTTAAATTATTAAACACTTTTTTTGAGATTAAACGTGTGGAAATCTGAGCTTCTTTGTAAATAATATCAATACGCTCTATTGAAGTACAGTTGCGAAAGCATATCGAATCTCTATAAATCTATATCTCTAGGAGAGAAAACATGCACGAATTAGACACAGACCGATGAACGTGGACACTGTATTCAAACGTTGTAGAATTGATTGTGAATGTTATACCAAATTGAACTGGATGCATCGGTGCGCACGAAGGCGCATAAATGTCGGATTGAAATTGATGTAAAGGCGTATGCTAACACTAACGATTTGATCAATTTGATGTTTAGCGTAAGTTACCGCACTATTTGTGGAATTTATTGAGCAATGAATTTCCAATCCATTAATCGAGATGCTTATTGTGCGCTTAGTAAATCCGCGCGTGATTGTTCTTGATGTGCATTGGTGCGCATTGTAGAAACACAGCCCGAGGGAATTTAATATTAGGTTAAAATCCTTATCCCTTGTTCTCCAAATCCCTGTCCGATGATGTCTAAAATTCATTCGGGCCTTCACAGACGAGCGGCATGCAGAGCGGTAATCGCGCGGCGTACAGCATGCGCTTCGCCGGCGGTCGCAGCCAAACGATGCAGAGCGTGACCTCAGGCTCTCGTAGCAGCCCCCCGATGTCCCGCGGAGGCGCGGGACGTTCGGACGAGCGGAAGCACGCGAATGGTGAGACCCAGGCGCTGGCGAGTCCGTCGGTCGAAGAGACTTCCGTTAGCTAGGTCGCTCTCATACACCTCCCTCCCTGTCCAGAGCATCGAGCGAGGACCGAGGCGGAGGTGTATGTCAACGGCAACGACAACGGTGATGGCAGCGGTGCCGGTGGCAGTTGCAGCTGCGATGGTGGCAGCGGCAGCGGCGGCGGCGGCGGCGGCGGCAGCGGCGGCGGCGGAGACGACGACGACGATGAAGAGGAGCGCAAGCTGTCGACCGTTCAGGAACTGCCGGAACTCACAGCCAGCCCGCCGATGAGCCTGGCGATGTGCCAAGCACGCGAGAGGAGTCAGGCTGAGTCGCGTCACGATTCTGATCAGGTGATGGATTTTCCTCACTTTTAATAGCGGATTATTTCCACAGGGATATCGATGAACGGCTTTTTGAAAGAGCATGTACCTAATATCCTTACAGGTCTAATCGAGCTCAGCTTACTCTCAGCTTAGCTTAATTACGAAAGCTTGGTCCGCGAGAAATCCTTTTTTTTTTTTTTATGAGAAACTATCGCCATGATATCATTTTTATCCTCGTTTTCTATCCTCAAGGAATTTAAATTGGCTGAAATTTATGATCATGTATTTAATTGCTTTAAAGTAGATACTTGACAGTATTTATTTAGTCTTGCTTCGCAAAACATTTTCTTTTCGGTTGCTTTCGAAAATTTGTTTTCTGGGGAACTTTGTCATTACTAACTCTTTCGCTATATTGTTTATTGTAGCTTTTTATCATTTTGTAATTATGCTTCATTATATAGGTTCATTATAAGTTTATATCATACATATATTACGAGACGATAAACATCGCGATTTCTAATCCATATACTCTTTTGTTTCCTTCTCGAGCCGAGAGATCGCAACGAAGTCGTGATTAGCAGCATCTCCGAGAGAGTAGAAGCGCGCGTGAAGAAAGAAGAATCATGCCCGAACGAGGAGCAGATTCTAAGCTACAGCGACTCGCCGACTTTTTCTGAGTTTTCGTCGTAGTATTTAAACTTGGTCATCTCCAATCACGATGAATTCTTCCTTCAGCATCCTTCATGGAGTTTCCGATGGAGATTCCGAATATGAAGGACCTCATCAATCTTGCCGCAGCATTTATAAGCGCCAGAAGTTTTGTATATTCCCATGAGATGTAAATGATTTGACAACACTTGTTCAACTCTTTGCACTCACGTAGTTACATATACAGAATTATACGGAGGACATGGGACGTACTTAGGATTTCAGGCAGAAGAGAAAAGGGCAAAATGTATATTTTCAAACCAAATTTATTAAAATATTTATATTAAAGTCAGCTTTCAAGCTTCAGTGAACTTACGAACAATGTTTGAGTTACAAATTGGGCAATAAGCATTTTATTTTTTATAAAAATAAATTTTTAGAATTTAATTGTTTCTCTTTGCCAAAATTTGGAGA
>Ga0157363_1004433_pt1 | contig 12936 bp, 14 predicted proteins | sample AttsexASBM1_FD_111477 | JGI IMG/M metagenome (GOLD analysis project Ga0157363, IMG submission 111477) | Fungus gardens microbial communities from leaf cutter ant in Ribeirão Preto, State of São Paulo, Brazil - Atta sexdens ASBM1 | ecosystem: Host-associated > Fungi > Mycelium > Unclassified ...
GAACAAGCCATGTCAGATGAGCCGGACTCTGATACACTTGATACAGACGCATTGACTAAGCAGGTAAATACAGATGGCAGATAATTCCAAGGACACCACCCACTTTGGCTTTCAAACCGTAGCCAAAGATGAAAAGGCCGGCAAAGTAGCCGATGTATTCCATTCCGTTGCGGCGAAATACGACCTGATGAACGACTTAATGTCGATGGGTATTCACCGGGTTTGGAAACGCTTCACTATCGATTGTAGTGGTGTTCGTCGTGGGCAACGAGTGCTCGACTTGGCGGGCGGAACCGGTGATTTAACTGCAAAATTTTCTCGCTTAGTGGGAGAAACAGGAGAAGTCGTTCTCGCAGATATTAATAGTTCAATGCTTAAAATGGGACGCGAAAAACTGCGCAATTTGGGTATTGCTGGAAATGTCAGCTACGTACAAGCCAATGCCGAAGCACTACCTTTCCCAGATAACTATTTTGACTGTATTACCATCTCTTTTGGCTTGCGTAACGTAACTGATAAAGATAAAGCGCTTGCTTCAATGTTCCGGGTCTTAAAGCCGGGCGGGCGTCTATTAGTGCTCGAGTTCTCTAAACCGTTACTTGAACCCCTTAGTAAAGTTTATGATGCGTACTCCTTCCATATCCTGCCGCGTATTGGGCAGTTAGTGGCGAACGATGCCGAAAGTTATCGCTATCTTGCCGAATCAATCCGTATGCATCCGGATCAAGAGACGTTAAAACAGATGATGGAAGACGTCGGGTTTGAAAACAGTACCTATTACAATCTCACTGGCGGGATCGTGGCGCTGCATCGCGGGTATAAATTTTAATGCCAACCATGCCAATGATCACGGGGCTACTTGAGCAAGGGCTTAATCGGACGCTCTGGCAGGATCGTGGGGCGAAAAGCACTCGGCAGCGCTTAAAAGGGAAAATACTTACCCTTAATATTCGCGAGCTAGGGCAGCCGCTTGTCCTCTATTTTAGCGATCAACAGATCGATGTGTTGAGTACCGCGACGCCAGACAGTGATTGTACTGTCACGCTGAGCATCAGGGTATTACCTCAATTACAGGACCGAAAAAATCTAACCTCGTTGATTAAGTCGAGCCAAGTTGAAGTAGAAGGTGATCTGCAAGTTATTCAGCTTTTTTCGACCCTGATCGATTTAGCTGAATTCGATCCCGCAGAGTACCTTGCACCTTGGGTCGGAGACTTATTGGCTCAATCAGTGACCCAAACGGGTAAAAATGTCGCCACTTTTGTCCAGCGAACCTTCCTTCGACGCCAGTCACAAGTCAGCGATACGCTGATTGAAGAGTGGCGCGTCGTGCCTGGGGCGCTTGAGCAAGCCTGGTTTTGTGAAGAAGCGCAGGCTGTCGCACGGCAATGTGATGCGTTAGAAGAACGTTTATCGAAATTGGAGACGCTATGACGTTTGGCGAGTTGCGTAGGCTCTATTTTATTATCCGTATTTTTTTAACTTACGGGTTAGATGAGTTAATTCCTCGAACACGTTTAGCCTTACCGCTTAGGCTTTGGCGCAAGGGCGTTTTCTGGATCCCGAATAGACATCAAGATAAAGCGATCGGATTGCGTTTGCGTCTTGCCTTGGAGCAGTTAGGTCCAGTCTGGATCAAACTGGGACAAATGCTATCGACTCGCCGCGATCTCTTTCCTCCTGAAATCGCTGATCAATTAGCGTCACTGCAAGATCGCGTCCCCCCTTTCGACGGCGTTCGCGCGAAAGCGCAGATTGAAAAATCCTTAGGTGGCCCAGTGGAAACCTACTTCGATGATTTTGATATCAATCCGCTAGCGTCGGCATCGATTGCACAGGTTCATACGGCAATTCTCAAAGAGAACCAAAAGCATGTTGTGATCAAGGTGATCCGGCCCGATATCCTGCCAGTGATTAAAGCCGATATGCGACTCATTTATCGGCTCGCGAGCTGGTTACCGAGGATTTTACCGGACGGTCGTCGTCTTCGCCCGATTGAAGTGGTCAAAGATTACGAGAAAACGCTGATCGATGAGCTGAATCTTCTGCGCGAAGGTGCAAACGCCATTCAGCTACGCCGCAACTTTGAAGGTAACAATCTGCTGTATGTGCCGGAGGTTTACTCCGACTATGGCAGTGAAACGATGTTAGTGATGGAGCGTATCTACGGTATTCCGATCTCTGACACGCAAACACTGGTGGAGCGCGGCATTAATATGCAGCTCCTTGCTGAGCGTGGTGTACAGGTCTTCTTTACCCAAGTCTTTCGCGACAGTTTTTTCCATGCGGATATGCATCCAGGGAATATTTTTGTTAGTCATGACCATCCTGATGACCCTCAATATATCGCCATTGACTGTGGAATTGTTGGCTCGTTAAATAAAAACGATAAGCGCTATCTCGCAGAAAACTTTATCGCCTTTTTTAATCGCGATTATCGACGCGTCGCTGAATTACACGTGGATTCCGGATGGGTTCCTCCAGATACCAATGTTGAAGATTTTGAGTTTTCCATTAGAACAGTGTGCGAACCGATTTTTGAAAAGCCATTGGCTGAAATCTCATTTGGTCATGTACTGCTCAATCTTTTCAATACCGCACGTCGCTTCAATATGGAAGTCCAGCCACAGCTGGTGTTATTACAGAAAACCTTACTCTATATCGAAGGTATTGGTCGCCAACTTTATCCGCAATTGGACTTATGGAAGACAGCAAAACCTTTCCTCGAAGACTGGATTAAGGATCAGGTAGGACTGCCTGCGTTGTGGCGTACCGTGAAAACTAAGGCGCCTATGTGGGCAGAGCGTCTACCTGAATTACCGGAACTTGTGTTTGATACACTCCATCATCATAAGTTGTTAAAACACAGTGTTGATCAGCTTGCCAATCAACTTAACCAACAGCATAACCGTCATACTCAAGTTCGATACTTATGGGGAATGGGCGCGATCTGTTTGCTCAGTAGCACAGCAGTCATGTTGGTTCATCCAGAGTCAAAGTGGATGTCCGGTGGATTACTGGCCGGTGCTTTAATCAGCTGGTTAGCGGGTTGGCGAAAAACTAAGTAAAGAGTTATATCGGAGCACAGCATTGGCGTTGAACATCTGGTATGATTAATTTTAATTAACAAGCTATTATCATTTTGAGGTCATTATGGCTGGGATCAGTATTACCAAACTCCTCATCATTGCCGTTATTGTTATCCTATTTTTTGGAACCAAGAAGCTTCGTAATCTTGGGTCTGACTTAGGCTCTTCCATTAAAGGATTCAAAAAGGCAATGAGCGACGACGAGACGAAAAAAGATCAGGATGCCGATTTCTCAACAAAATCTCTCTCTGATTCTGAAAGCGTTTCGCACTCTGATGTTAAGCATAAAGACAAAGATCAGGTATAACCCGTGTTCGATATAGGATTTAGCGAGTTACTACTGGTTTTCGTGATTGGGCTGGTTGTATTAGGCCCAGAACGGCTACCGGTAGCAGTTAAAACGGTCGTCGGTTGGATCCGTGCGATTCGTTCCTTGGCGGCGAACGTTCAGCATGAACTGGCCCAAGAGCTAAAGCTACAAGAGTTACAGGACAGCGTTAAGAAGGTGGAAGAGGCCGGTAAGGGCATGCTTTCCCCTGAACTGAAAGAGTCTATTGAAGAATTGCGTAAAACCGCGGATTCGGTGAAGCAGACCTATCACGAATCGATTGAAACGGAGCGAAGTGAAGATTTAGCCTCTCACTCGGATTCAGTAGACAACGTTACAGCTTCCGCTCCCAGCCAGCCAAAGGCTCAAGCACAGGCACAAGCGGCTCAGCCGACTGCGGCTAGCTCACGTTTAGTGACTCCTGAAGACGAAAAAGCGGCCGCCGCGGTCAAGTCAACGCCTGTTGCTGACACCGCTCAAGGCGCCACAAAAGAAGCTACCCCCTCTACTAGCGAAGATAAAAGTTAATGGATGTCGAAGATACTCAACCGCTAATCAGCCACTTAATAGAACTCCGTAAGCGGCTGCTTAACTGTATTATTGCCGTATTAGTTATTTTTTTAGCTTTGATCTATTTTGCTAACGATATTTACCAACTGATTGCTGCGCCACTTATCCGTCAAATGCCGGTGGGGGCGAGTATGATTGCGACGGACGTTGCTTCGCCCTTTTTTACCCCGATTAAGCTGACTATCATCGTGTCAGTATTTCTGGCGGTGCCAGTGATCCTATACCAAGTTTGGGCATTTATCGCACCAGCTTTATATCGCCATGAACGCAAACTGGTAATGCCGTTACTCTTCTCAAGCTCTCTACTGTTCTATGTAGGAGTGGCCTTTGCCTATTTTATTGTTTTCCCACTAGCCTTCGGCTTTTTTGCCAAGACGGCCCCGCAAGGCGTACAGATTGCTACGGATATCAGTAACTACCTCGACTTTGTCATGGCTATATTCTTAGCCTTCGGTGTCGCGTTTGAAGTTCCCATCGCAATAGTCCTATTGTGCTGGACCGGCTTAACCACACCTGATGATTTACGAAAAAAACGTCCTTATATCTTGGTGGGGGCGTTTGTCGTGGGTATGCTGTTAACACCTCCTGACGTTTTTTCTCAAACTTTACTCGCTATTCCGATGTACTGCCTATTTGAAGTCGGCGTATTCTTCTCACGTTATTATGTAGGAAAAGGACGTTGGGATAAGGAACAGGATAGCGAATCCTGAGGTCCCACTCTCAGGTTCTGCGGGATTAGCTGCGGAACAACGTTGAACCAGGCCACGTAAAGTGGCCTCGCGTTGGAAAATAAGATGTTTGATATTGGTGTTAACCTTACAAGTACGCAGTTTGCAAAAGATAGAAAACAAATCGTCACCCGTGCTCAGCAAGCAGGTATCACTGGGATTTTAATTACCGGAACGAATGCACTGGAAAGCCAGCAAGCACAATTTCTCGCTACACAACATCCCGGTTACTGTTGGTCTACTGCTGGCGTTCATCCTCATCATGCTAGTGAGTGGTCGCAAGAAACCGCCGGTACACTTCGTCGGCTAGCGAGCCAACCTCAAGTCGTTGCCATCGGTGAATGTGGCCTAGATTACAACCGTAATCTCTCTAATCCAGAGCAACAAGAGTACGCATTCAATGCTCAACTTGAGTTAGCGGCTGAATTATCCATGCCCGTTTTTCTGCATTGTCGTGAAGCACATGACCGTTTCATGGCGATTCTTACCCCATGGCTAGGTAAGCTTCCTGCCGTCGTGGTGCACTGTTTCACCGGGTCGAAAAATGAACTCGAAGAGTATCTTGCACAGGGGATGATGGTTGGCATCACTGGCTGGGTATGCGATGAACGGCGTGGGATGGAAGTTCGAGAGCTATTACCTTTAATTCCAGCTGACCGATTATTACTGGAGACGGATGCTCCCTATCTACTCCCGCGAGATATGCGACCGCGTCCACCCTCTAGGCGCAATGAACCTTGTTATCTTCCCCATATCGTCCACCAAGTCGCAACGTGGCGAGGCGAGGATCCACAACGTTTAGCAGTACAAACCGACAGTAATGCACGTCGTTTATTTGGCCTAAGCGGTTTATAGCTATTTTTTGGTAAAGGCGTCGTTCTCGACGCTACGCGTGACGGTTTTATTTAGTAGATTAAGCAATAAGATTGAGCGTGTTTCGCCATCGGTTTCTTGGTAAATAGCGCTCATCCCCTCAAAAATACCTTCAGTAATGATGACGCTCTCACCGGCTTGTGGCAGGGCGGGGGAGAAATGATTTTCTGGAGGACAGGCTTGTAAGCTAGCGATGACTTGCTCGGGGACCAGAGCGAGTGTTCGGCCAAAGCGAACAAAATGGCTAACGCCACGTGTGGCGCTAATTGTAGTGGTATGAATGATCTCTGGATCAAACTGCAAAAAAAGGTAGTTTGGAAAAAGTGGCTCACAGACCTTTTTCACTTTTGCCCGAACCAACTTTTCTGTTTCGATCATCGGGACATAACAGGTAACGTGCTGTCTTTCGAGATGTTCTTGCGCGCGAGCCATCTGCCCACGTTTACAATACAATAAATACCAACTAGCCATAATCTCTCCAAGGGTAACGGTAAATGATAACAAAGAGATATTTATTGGTATAGTTTACTTATAAGATAAGCCTCAGAGATCTCAGTAAATTCTGGATTTAGCTAAATAAATCGCAGCGTCTATCGCTATTCATACATATAATGGCAGTATTGCCCATCATAATCGCAGATATCACCCGTTATGAAATATCAGGACTTAAGAGACTTTATTCAGCAGTTGGAAGCCATCGGTGAATTAAAAAGGATAACCTTACCGATCGATCCCAATCTTGAAATGACTGAAATTGCTGACCGAACCTTAAGAGCAGGGGGCCCGGCATTATTATTCGAAAACCCGAAAGGTTATGAGATGCCGGTATTATGTAACCTCTTCGGTACTCCACGACGTGTGGCCCTAGGTATGGGGAGAGACGATGTGAGTGCGCTTCGCGAAGTGGGCGAGCTATTGGCCTTTCTTAAGGAGCCGGAACCCCCTCGTGGATTCCGTGATCTTTTTGATAAACTTCCACGTTTCAAAAACGTTCTGAATATGCCAACTAAAAGGCTACGTTCAGCACCTTGCCAAGACCATATCCAGCAAGGTGACGATGTTGATTTAGATAAAATTCCCGTCATGCGTTGTTGGCCTGAAGATGCCGCGCCCTTAATTACATGGGGATTAGTCGTGACCCGCGGGCCTCATAAAGAGCGCCAAAATCTCGGTATCTATCGATTACAAGTGATCGGAAAAAATAGATTAATTATGCGTTGGTTGTCCCATCGTGGTGGTGCCCTCGATTTTCAGGAGTGGTGTAAGGAACATCCTGGAGAACGTTTCCCAGTGAGTGTCGCCCTAGGCGCCGATCCTGCGACAATCCTCGGTGCAGTCACGCCAGTACCGGATGGCTTGTCCGAATATGCTTTTGCTGGATTATTAAGAGGTACCAAAACAGAAGTGGTGAAATGCCTCTCCTCTGATTTGGAGGTTCCAGCTAGCGCTGAAATCGTGCTAGAAGGCTATATCGAACCCGGTGATTTAGCACCGGAGGGGCCTTATGGTGACCATACGGGATATTACAACGAAGTAGACGACTTCCCCGTCTTCACTGTTACGCATGTTACCCATCGCGATAAGCCTATTTATCATTCGACCTATACTGGACGGCCACCGGATGAACCTGCCGTACTGGGCGTTGCCTTAAATGAGGTGTTAGTCCCTATACTGATCAAACAGTTTCCGGAAATCGTCGATTTCTATTTACCACCGGAAGGTTGTTCGTACCGTTTAGCGGTGGTAACGATTAAGAAACAGTATGCAGGCCATGCTAAGCGCGTTATGTTTGGCGTGTGGTCTTTCTTACGTCAGTTTATGTATACCAAATTCGTGATAGTGTGTGACGATGACGTTAATGCCCGAGATTGGAATGACGTAATTTGGGCAATCACTACGCGAATGGACCCCGCACGTGACACGGTACTTGTCGAGAATACTCCCATCGATTATCTCGACTTCGCTTCACCCGTTTCCGGCTTAGGTTCTAAAATGGGGATGGATGCCACCAATAAATGGCCAGGTGAAACAGACCGAGAATGGGGACGGCCTATCGTCAAAGATCCTGACGTCACCGCCCGCGTGGATGCCCTCTGGGATGAGCTAGCAATTTTCCAGAAAAAATGAAGGCCAACCTTACTATAAACTTGTCAGTACCTGACAGAGGTAACGAATGACTATTTTGAGCTGTAACGTAATTTCTGTAGAAACTATCACTGAGACCGTTTATCGGGTGAGGATTGTCCCTGAAACCGAATTCACTTTTCGCGCGGGTCAATATCTAATGGTTGTTATGGACGAGCAAGATAAACGTCCCTTCTCTGTTGCCTCAACGCCGATGGAAAAAGATATTATTGAATTACACATCGGGGCGTCGGACATGAATCTTTATGCCATGGCTGTGATGGATAAAATTCGTCAGCAGAAAACGATACAAGTGGATATGCCCCATGGTAATGCTTGGTTACGTGAAGGTGGTGAACGGCCTATTATCCTAATTGCCGGGGGCACGGGATTCTCTTATGCCCGCTCAATCTTATTAACCGCCTTAGCGGAAAATCCACAGCGGGAGATTGAACTCTATTGGGGGGGACGTGAGCCTCAGCACCTTTATGATTTAACGGAGCTTGAAGCCCTAGCCGTCCGTCATCCTTCGCTTAGGATTATCCCGGTGGTTGAACAGCCTGACGCGCAGTGGCAAGGACGTACAGGAACCGTTCTCCCTGCGGTACTTAATGATCACGTCTCGCTTGCTGCACATGATATTTATATTGCAGGTCGCTTCGAAATGGCCAAAATTGCCCGCGAGCGTTTTTGTGCCGAAGCAGGTGCGCAAGCTGAAAATATTTATGGGGATGCTTTCGCTTTCTTATAAGCCACTTTTATCCCTGTAGACTTCTTTGTTCAAGACCGATCAACTCATCGTTATCGGTCTTTTTTATTTGTTAGCTAGCCTTAATATCATTAATACCCTTTACCTCTTGTCACTTAGGACCCAGTGCGCATTCTAGTAAAAAGCTGTGCTACCATATGCGCTGATTTTGAACCCTTTGGAGAAGGCAGAATGAATTCGTTACCCGCACTCTACCGTGCTCATCTTGAAAGTTTGATCGATCACGCACGCATTATTCTGGCGCGGTCACAGCGCGATGCACTATTAATTCATTCTGGAGAACTGATCACTGCTTTCCAAGATGATCATGCTTACCCCTTTAAAGTAAATCCCTTGTTCAAAGCCTGGTTGCCGATCACTGAAACCGCTAATTGTTGGTTATGGATTGATGGTAAGACGCGGCCAACACTCTATTTCTATTCTCCAACAGACTATTGGCACAAAGTCGATCCACTGCCTGACACTTACTGGAGCCAAGAATTTACGATTGTGGCAGTAAAGCAGGCTAATGATATTGCGAGGTTATTACCGGCTGATCGCAGTAATGTTGCTTACCTTGGTTCGGCGACGCATCGCGCAACTGAGCTGGGTATTCCTGCCTCGCAGCATAACCCGCAACCGATCATTGACTATCTTCATTATTATCGCAGTTTTAAGACTGATTATGAGCTGTATTGCATGCGTGAAGCACAGCAAACTGCGGTTAAGGGACATCTGGCTGCACGTGAAAGTTTCTTCTCTGACGCAAGCGAATTTGAAATCAATAATGTCTATCTTGCGGCGACAGGACAACGTGATACCAATGTGCCTTATGGGAATATTGTGGCAATCAATGAACATGCCTCTGTCTTACACTATACGCATCTCGATCACCAACGGCCGAAAGCCCCTCGGAGTTTCTTGTTAGATGCGGGCAGCGAGTTCAACGGTTATGCAGCGGATTTAACGCGCTCCTATGCAGCATCGCCAACAACCTTGTATGCCGAGCTTGTGTCTGCAGTGAATCAACATGAACTGGCACTCATTGATACGTTAAAAGTGGGACAGCGTTACAGCGACTATCATCTGCAAATGAATCAGCGTATTGCCTCTATTCTCTGCGAAGCCGGTATTGTGAAAGGTCTCAGCGAAGAGGCTCTGGTCAGTGAAAATATCACTTCGACCTTTATGCCACATGGCGTAGGGCATTCACTCGGCTTGCAAGTTCATGATGTTGCGGGTTTTATGCAAGATGACCAGGGAACACACCTTGCTGCACCGGCTGAATACCCATGGCTACGTTGTACACGTGTGATCGAACCCCGTATGGTATTAACCATTGAACCTGGCCTGTACTTTATTGAGTCACTGCTCGCACCTTGGCGTAATAGTGCTCACAGCCGACACTTCAATTGGAATGTAATAGATGAATTGAAAGGCTATGGCGGGATCCGTATTGAAGACAATGTCATTATGTGGCCTGAGCGAGTTGAAAATATGACGCGCGATTTACAGCTACCTTAATGCAAAGCTATCCGATTCCTGTTCAGGTGGAAACAATAGTAGAAGAAACGATAAAGAAAAGTCGTTTCATCACCTACATTGTGCACACCGTTGGCGTAGACGCAGCAAAAAGTGTTGTTCAAACGATTAAAGAACAGCACCCTGCAGCTCGCCATCATTGCTGGGCCTTTGTTGCAGGAGCGCCTAATGACTCGCAACAATTGGGCTTCTCGGATGATGGCGAGCCTTCGGGTACAGCAGGTAAACCGATGTTAGCGCAATTAATGGGCAGTGGACTGGGTGAAGTTACCGCCGTTGTGGTGCGCTACTATGGTGGAATCATGCTCGGAACCGGGGGGTTAGTGAAAGCCTACGGCGGTGGGGTACAGCAAGCCCTTAAGCAAGTTGAGCGACACATTAAAATTCCCAAGAAAGTCTACTGGCTACAGTGCCAGTATAGCCAGTTAACAGAGATCGAACGTATCGTGCAGCGTTACGAAGGTGAACTACGCGATACTCATTTCACCGAACACGTCACAGTTAATATTGCCCTGCCTGAAGCCCTTCTTGCAGAGTGTAATGAGGCACTGAGTCAATTTAGTCGTGGTGAATTACATTTACAGCAGCAATAAACAATCCTGAATCAGGTCGAATAGGACAGGCAGCATGCAATTCCGAGCCCTTACCCGTATTGTAGGTCTTTTAATTATTATCTTCTCTGGCACCATGATGTTGCCGGGGCTAGTGGCGTTGATCTACCGAGATGGGGCGGGGAGGGCGTTTAGCCAAACCTTTCTCACCGCGTTAGTGCTTGGCTCGCTACTTTGGTGGCCCAACCGTAAGCATCGCCGTGAACTTAAACCCCGCGAAGGTTTTTTTATTGTAGTGCTATTTTGGATAGTACTGGGTAGCGTAGGGGCCTTACCCTTTATGTTCGCTGAACGACCGCATCTTTCAGTCACTGATGCCTTTTTTGAATCGTTTTCAGGCCTGACTACTACTGGTGCGACAACCCTTATCGGTCTAGATACCTTACCTAAGGCAATACTCTTCTATCGGCAAATGTTGCAGTGGTTAGGCGGGATGGGGATTATCGTTTTAGCCGTAGCAATCTTACCGATATTAGGGGTAGGGGGCATGCAGCTTTACCGTGCTGAGATGCCGGGCCCTTTGAAAGATAATAAGATGCGCCCGAGGATTGCAGAAACGGCTAAAACGTTATGGTTAATTTATGTCTTACTCACTATAGCCTGTGCACTAGCTTTATGGTTCGCTGGGATGCCGCTATTCGATGCGATTGGCCATAGCTTCTCGACGATTTCCATCGGCGGCTTTTCAACACATGACTCAAGTGTCGGTTATTTTAATAGCCCACTGATCAACACTATTATTGCAATTTTCCTCTTAATCTCTGGCTGTAATTATGGCCTCCATTTTTCCCTGCTTTCTGGAAGAAGCCTTAAAGTCTATTGGCGTGACCCTGAGTTTCGCGTCTTTATTGGCGTGCAGTTGAGTTTGGTTGTGGTGGCTACCCTAATTTTAATGACACATAACGTCTACCACGGATTTTGGGCCACCCTCGATCAAGCCTTTTTTCAAGTCGTCTCGATGGCAACGACAGCTGGATTCACTACGGATAGTATCGCGCACTGGCCGTTGTTCTTGCCTGTACTACTATTATGTACCGCGTTTATCGGCGGATGTGCCGGTTCGACAGGGGGGGGGCTTAAGGTTATCCGTATCCTTTTACTCTTCAAACAAGGTAACCGTGAGTTAAAGCGTTTGGTGCATCCTAACGCCGTCTACACTATAAAACTGGGGGATCGCCCCTTACCTGAGCGAATTATTGAAGCGGTATGGGGATTCTTCTCGGCTTATGCTTTGGTCTTTTTAGTCAGCATGATGGCGATCATCGCAACGGGCGTGGATAACTTTTCTGCATTTGCTGCGGTCGCTGCTACGCTCAATAACTTAGGTCCAGGTCTTGGTGTGGTGGCAGATAACTTTGCATCGATGAATGACACTGCGAAGTGGATACTTATTTCAACTATGCTTTTTGGGCGTTTAGAAGTTTTTACGCTATTAGTTCTTTTCACGCCAACCTTCTGGCGTCAATAAGGTGTATCAATGAAAACTCTTCTTCTTTATTCCACACGTGATGGCCAAACGCATAAAATTGCGCAAGCTATTCAGTTGGATATGGTACCGCAACAGGTCGATCTTTATGATTTAACGGCATTACCAAATATTGATTGGTCGCTATACGATAAAGTGATTATTGGTGCATCGATTCGCTACGGACGCTTTGCGCCACAGTTGGCAGAGTTTGTCGATGCTCACCTCGAGGAGTTAGGGCAGCGCTATAGTGCGTTCTATTCGGTAAACCTTACGGCGCGAAAACCTGACAAGTCGTCCCCGCAGACGAATGTCTACACACATAAGTTTTTGAGCGGGTCTGCTTGGGTACCTGATGAGGTTGCGGTGTTCGCTGGCGCATTGCGTTATCCCCGTTATCGGTGGTTTGATCGCTTTATGATTGGATTAATTATGAAGATGACCGGGGGAGAAACAGATAAGACTAAAGAGGTTGAATACACGCAGTGGGAGAAAGTTCGAGAATTTGCTCTGAAAATTGGTGAGAAAAAGAGCAAATTGGTGGCTAATTGAGTGGTTAGGTTAGAAAAGAAACGAACGAGAAATTTTTTTAAATAATCCCTTGCGCTCTGAGCGGAACTCCCTATAATGCGCATCCACTGACACGGCAAAGCGAGATACGCAGCGCAGTGACAGGGACTGAAGCGATTCGGTCTAGGAGAAAAAATCAAAATAATGATTGACTCCTGAGGTGAGGCGAGTAATATACGCCACCTCGCGACAACGAGTTAAAACGTTGATTCGCAATGCTCTTTAACAATTTATCAGACAATCTGTGTGGGCACTCGCAGGATTGATATCACAAAAAACTTTGTAGTA
>Ga0157363_1004435_pt1 | contig 12933 bp, 5 predicted proteins | sample AttsexASBM1_FD_111477 | JGI IMG/M metagenome (GOLD analysis project Ga0157363, IMG submission 111477) | Fungus gardens microbial communities from leaf cutter ant in Ribeirão Preto, State of São Paulo, Brazil - Atta sexdens ASBM1 | ecosystem: Host-associated > Fungi > Mycelium > Unclassified ...
AGAAAAAAATTTGGAGCATTGCGAGTAGAAGAAGAAAGAAATAAGACAATGAAAGTAGAAGGGAAGAAGGAAAAAAAATAAATAATGAAATACAAAACTAAAAGAAAAAACGAGCAAAAGAAGATGGATGGATGCATAGATTGGCTGAATCATTTAAGAAAATAGAGAGAATGTTCTTAATAGAGAGAATGTTAGGTTTTTCGATAAGATCTAAGCTTAAAGATTCGCATTCGACGTATATTATGAAATTGCTTTCGCATTTGTTCATACTATATTTAAGTAAAGTTGTTTGTTGTCTCGCGTAAATAAATAAACTATATACGGATTATATATAAAGCAAATAAGTTTCTTATACCGACAATAAATTTTTTATATAAAGCTGATAAGCATAATATTTTTATTTACAGGATATTCCATAAGTTTGCACACCTTATTTATGCACATAAATTGTATACAAAAGAATAATTTATTCAGTTTAGTAAATGTGGTTCTTTGTTTACATATAGAAAATAACAATTTATAAGACGGCGACATTGTCAGTTACCTCCGCTTTCTCCACCCGTAGCACGATTGTCAGTAATTTACGCGTTGCGTGGAACAAATAGTCGTCCTGGTGCAGGATAAGAACACATCTACCCGTCAGAATAACGCTCACGGCCGAACATTATCGTCGTCAAGCACTATCCTCCATTTGGTCCTCCATCTCTTCTCATTTCTCTGGTTTCTCTCTATCTCTCGTCTCTACTCTTCTCTCTTTATCTCTTCCACGTGGTGGAAGATCACCGCGTAATTTCACGTTCGATCGGCCCTCAAGGACAAAAAGGGAGCAACGAGATGGACACGTGTAGATCGCATGGCGGAACATGCTTTCTCATGGAAGCTTCTTCGAAGAAAAGCAAGGATGGTATGGCGGAACACTCATTTCCGAAATGGTTTAGGGTACCAGTCGCTTCTTATCTTCTCTGGATGAATAGAACGCGCAGTAGTAATTATTGTAAGTTTGCAGGATCTAAATATTCAATATCCAATTGATTTTTATTAAAATGGGGAAATATTATATTACAAAAGGCAAGACATTTATTTTCCTTTTATTTTAAGTATTCAAAAATAGACAATTATAATTCGATATTTTTAATCCTAAAGAGGAATGAATATTATATATTTGTTTCACTATAAAATTAAATTCGGAGGTAAATTTGTAATATATACAGATTAGTTGATTATCTTCAGGACTGAAGACACATATAAAGGCCGAAATAAGCTTTCGTGTGCATAATGAATAATGCATAAACTCATAAAGCATAAAAAAATGAACCAATCAAAGTTCCTTTATTTTATGGGAAGAAAAGACTCTGATTGGTCAGTTCTCTTATGCTTTATACATTAGACGTTATGCAAAAGACTGTGTGTTCTGCGGCTTTAACATTGAACATTGAAATAGTACTTCTAATTAAAGTTCCTATAGTAAGAGTTAAGACAAGGTAATGATTTTTTATTAGTTGTATAACCAATGATGTATGTGCATACACCATTAATCAATGTATCAATATACATACACAATGTGTATTGATTGTATACGTTAATTTGACTTTATAGCGGTTTGTCTTAGCTCTTTTTATAGGAATTATGCCAGAAAGGCCTTCTAAGCCAGAAAGACACATCGACGTAGATGTAAATTACGTTTACACGGGTACCCTTAATCGAGTTTAATAACATCCGTAATTAAAAACTAACCAATCACAGTCATTCCATTCTTTAGAGAAATATGATTGGTCAGTTTTATAACTACGGATGTTATTAAACCTGATTAAGGATGCTGTTTAAACATGATTATGAATTGTTGATGTAAATATCAATAGATTTTTTTATTCTTTATTTAAATCATTTTTGAGCAAAGATAATAAGAAATATTTTTTATTGACAAGACGATACTGTCGCTAGCATTAATGACATAAAAAATACTAAATCTAGTATACACACGTTTAACTTAAATATATAAATATTTGCACTAAATAATCACCACGAACTAAACATTTAGTCAAGTTAACAACTTTTCTTCTCAGTATATTAATTTAAAAAAATGGAAGAATTAATTAATCTTATTTAAATGTAGGTACTCGCTTACCAAAAATAGATAATTATAATTTGACTTTAATAACTCATTAAATTACTAAATCTATAAAATTCAAGATTAATTTAAAAAATTAAAAAATTAGTTAATTTAGTTATTTATCGAAATATTTTATACGTAGTAATGATCGAGAAACTTATAGTGTTTTTCATTGGTAGAACTAGTGCGCATTCAATGCGCATTAAAGCCGTACACTACTTTAATCTGAATGTAAAAGGAAGATATTTCAATTGATAAAATATCCAATGTATTTTTTATCAAATAGACTATAATAAAATGTATTGAGGATTTCGCGATTTAATTCGTTTCTATTATATTTTGAAACATACCATACATCTTTACGTCTATTTGTGTACAATAGCTTTAAGATGCACTGAATGCGTACTAACTTCTATCAATGAAAATTGCGCGAGCTATTAGGATCCACAAATATCAAACTTCAAAAAACTTCAAAATAACAGAGAAATTAAGAAATTTAAGTTGCCGATATTCTTAGAATTCTACAAAATCTGAGTAAATCAAGAAATTAAATAAAAAAAGTTTCAATTTGTGGCAGAATATGCATTAATGACCAATCGACTTCTGCATTCGCATATATATAGGAAAGCAAAACGCTTGCGCGAATGGACCGATAACGAGGGGCTCTCTCGCTCCTCGTGCTCTCGAAAGCGATGTATGATTTACAGTCTCTCGTGTGGCCACACTCAATTATCAACGAACAATTCTATCGCGGCGGCCGTGATTCATCGCACTTGGTAGCCAGTACGGGTCATCGGCTCATGAGATTCCCGAGCTGGTGGCCGAGGGTCGCTTATACCATTCCGACGATATCCCGCACTCTTAAAGCATAAATAGTTATCGATTCACATGCATGCCTTTGCATGTTCCCATATTTATAAATCATCGTACATTTTTTACAGTTGTTTTTACCTTTCGCTTGGCTTTCTAAAACTTCACAATTTTTGGACAATGTATAATAATACTTTTCCATGCAGAAATATGTAAAATATGATTTTTTAAATAAAATAAATGTACAAATTTCACACTAAATTTAATGTTACGAAGTTAAAAACTTCGTCTCGGCAAAAATCTGTGATTTGATTGTTACAAACTTTAGGGCCACCACACACAAAATGCATAATAAACTGCATAAGCATAGCACAAGATCGCTAGATCAATGATCATCCGACAAAAAGATGCTATATTGATTTGCATGTTCATTGACCCAGCGGTCTTACGCTATGTTTATGCAACTCATGTCATTTTGTGTGATAACCCTAACTGTCTACATTAACACTCTAAAAAGCATACAGTATGAATTTATTTAACGCCACACTCTATATAATTCTCCCGTGTTGGTAATATTAATATTAATTGCTAATATTAATATTAATATTAATATGGTGAAATTATAATCTCTTTGATGTTTATATCAATATCATCATGGTACAGATTTAAAACCCATGGTATTAAATCCACATCATGTTGGTATTAATATTAACATAGAAGATATATAAATTATATAAACACTGCAGTATTATATCCATACTGATATTTTTTAGGGTAAACATTTTTATTACATTTTTAATGCAAAATTAAACATATTCGACTAGTTTTATTAATTTGAGAAGACTGAAAGAAAATGCAATAGATTATAGATACCGGGAACAAATATTTTTGCCAAGGCTGAAAATGCTAAGTAAGCTAGTTTACCATTCAATATTCTACGGGTCTAAAGCTCTAGGTATAATAAATGTATTCGACTTGAAATCGACTGTTTTTCCGCGCACTAGCCGATGCGAGAAATAACGTCGTGGAATGCGCAGACAAAGGAAGTGGAACGTAGGGGGAAATTTGCTTCACAGACAGGGCTTGATCGGGAGGGACTTGAAGTGAAGTTCTTTGTCTGGAGCAAAGCAAGTCTCGGATACTTTATAAACATAGGCTTTACTAACCCCGCGGGATTATGGGCTTTACCAATTTTCAAGCTGTACCGTAAGTTGCAAGACAAACATGCAAGAAAAACAGACGTGGCCGCGGAAAGGCTCGAGAAGTCCGTCAGTGTAAATCCTCACGTCAAATAGTCGAAAAGTACTATTTAATGTCGCCCTCTGGCCAGAGTGTCATATTCACCGTGTTGTATTTTCTGTCATCATAATTAATGCAGTCACTTAATCTTAAAATTTAGAAGATATTATAGATTGAAATTAATTGTATGTAAAAAATTATTTTATATTATTATATCTTATTTTAAAAATGACACTGATTTCTCTTTGATATATAATAATTTAACAGGTTACAATAATAATAAAGTTACAGATTACGAATTTTGTTTTTATATAAAGAGATTTAAAAATAAAAATTTTTTTTTATACTAACTTTTATACTAACTTTTTATACAATTATATTAATATACAATTGAGTGGAAAATTTCACTTAGTAGTAAGTTACATTTAATCAAGATGGATCTTCATATTTAATTATACTTTTTGCGAATTAATATAATTTTCGATTTAAACAAATTGTATGCCGATTAATTGTCAGTCTCACAATCTTTTAAACTGAAACTGCAGTAGTAGTATTACAAATTAAATTGATAAGCAATTTAACTCTCAAGTGAATCATTTGGACCCGGGTGAAGATTTTAGTCTACCGCTATTTTTGTATGGGTAATTGCAGAATTCAAGTGAAGAGGTAAAAAACTTGGAACCTTTCTCTATCGATTGCCGTGATGCAATTATTTTGTATTGTTTTGACGCTAATTGTGATGCAATAAAAGTTTAGCTTGGGTGATTTAAACCTATCGCAAATATAAATTCGATAGATTTTTGTCGAAAGTAAAAATTTATTTTAGTAAGTGCCTGTTTATTATATTGTATTCAAATATATGTGTTATCTTTTTGTAATTAAAATATACATTCATTATAAAAAAAAGCATTTATGCGAGAGAGACATCTTGATGAAATGATCGCTCTATTTTCTCAGAGTTATAAAATCGTGACTAAATAAATCGAGATCATTATCTATATAATATAGAATATTTTAAATAATAAGAATTTTACTGGATCGTACATTTGAAAATTCAACAATAAAAAATATAAACAATAGCCGTAACGGTCAAAGCTAGATCTTTAAAGCTTAAATAATTCAATCTGAATTATTATATATACTATATATATATATATATATATATATATATATATATATGTATATACTTGCATATACCATGTATATATTTGTATTTTCGAACTGGGCACCGAATTGTTTTTCTGGACTTATAAAACGCAATTAGATCGGGAGATATTGACTTCGATAAAAAGGAGGAAAACAGGATATCTGGGACATATCGCAATACAAAATATGAACTGCTACAGAGAATTATACAAGGAAAGATCGAAGGAAGAAAAGGAGTGGGATGTAAGAAATTGTCTTGGTAATATAAGGCAATGGAAAACTGTTCATAATAGAAGAACTGATACATAGAACTGATACAGCGAGAAGCGAAGAGAAGATGCAAAATGTGATCGCAAACATCCATTAATGGATAAGCATACGAAGAAGAAAAAAAAACGCAATTAAACTACTGTAGTAATATTGCGAATTAAATTGACAAGCAATTTTAATAATTTTCATGCTCAATCAGGTATCATATTAAGAAAATGTTAACTCTTACCGTACAAGATACAATTTGGTGCCTCATACAAACGGGAGTCACTAGATCCGTCCATTTTTTTCATTTATTCAGAATAATTCAAGAAATTTCTAAAAATTCACCATTCTACCAACATACTTTCTAGAATAAATACCGGAACTTCATTTTGGAAAATAATAAAATGTAATATAATTTATAATTACCGAAAGACTCAAAGAAACTTGCACGAATAGGAATCGCTCGGTCACTGACCTCCACTTGTAGGATAAAGTTAACATGCTAAAAAACTGTAAATAAATTTATTGCGAAAAATACTACCTCGACCAGGAGTTGAACCCGGATCTCCTGTATTCCGAGCGTCCTAAGCCTTTAGAGGTTTTTTTATATAATATATATGCAAGTATATATATATATATATATATATATATATATATAGTAATTCAGATTGTATTATGTAAGTATTAAAAGATCTAACTTTGATCGTTGACGGCCATTACTTATATTTCTTATTATAAAATATTTTTATTGCATTTTTTATTAAAGAAGGAAATATTTGACATACCTTCGATATCATTTTTTCGAGCATATATAAAAATACCCTCACTTTTAATCGTGCAAATAATATACTTTTTGAAATGAATCAATATAACATATTTTTTTCTTAAAGTTCATGTTTCTTTTTTCAAACACTACTTATTTTTATCTTTTTTTATCATAAAGATGATTTAAAAAAAAAGATTATTGCACTCTTTTCATAAATTATTCTTTAATATTTTTTGGTATAACTTTTTCAATTCTTATCAAAACCTTTTTACATTTTGATATCTCGATTCTATACACATTCATTTCATTTAAAAAAGAGATTTGTGATAATTACAGAGCCAGTCAAAAACGCCGTGAGTGACTTGAATTCAGATCCGTAAATTAAGATTCTAAAACGAGATATATAGTAGTTGACAGTTAATATTATTGGATGAACATCTTTAACATCTAATGAACATCTTTAAAATCCTGTAAATATTTTGAAAATAGTATTAATTTAGAAAAAGTATTATTAACCCTTACAAGAGAGAATCACTAGTAATCGAGCGATTTCGTGCAAGGTTCTTTGAGTCTTTCGATTATAAATTATACTACATTTTATTATTTTCTAAAATAAAATGCCAATATTTATTCTAGAAAGTTGAAAGTATGTTGATGAATTTTTAGAGATTTTTTAAAATCATTCTGAATAAGTGAAAAAAAACGGATGAATTCTAGTGCCTCCGTTTGTATAAATGAGGCATCAAATTGTAACTGATATGATACTTAAAGGATTAAACAGAAGCTCCACCAACTGAATTATGGTGTTTTCTATTTATTTGTGTTTAAGTTCATCGGTCAATTTTCATTTAATAATATTTATACATTAGGTATAAATTCAGCAGAAAAAACGGCTTTACATACTATTGTAAAATTCTTGAATATGATTGATTTTTACATTTAGATCCAAGGAGGAATTAAAAGCAAGACCAATCATATTAAAGGATTTTACAACGCTGCAAAGTTGGAAAGCTGCTTTTTCTGCTGAACGCAACCAAAACTATTGTGTGCGATAAAAATATTATTTTATCGAATCGCGCACGATATCTTTATACGAACCAGAATTCGAGCGTTACAAAAACACTTGCGGAACGATCGCAACGAAATTTCATATTTTTTATTTAGACCGTTCGACGCCAAATTAAATTTGCGCGCACATCGTTGATACGATAAGAATAAAAAACAGTAAACGAATTCTAGTCGGCCGGGATTTGCGAAGAGATTTGTCATTGCGATGTTGCTGCAGCGAGTCCACGACAATAAGCCGAGTTCATCTGTTAGTCGATAATTGAAATTCTCCTTGCGCGGCGAGCTTTCATTTTCCATCCGAGGTTGCCCTTTGTACTCCCCGCATCGAGGTTAAATCGCATCGATAAGCTGCCGACGCAAGGTCGCTGCCCTTACTAGCCTAACATTGCCGTGTAATCAATCCTTTGTCTGCCCCCGCCGCGCCGTGCATCCACGTGCATCGACATTCGACTTGGCGCGCGTATCCTCAGAAGTGCATCGACCGGCATGTAAACTACAGACAACGCGTCTCTCCGACGAGAAAAAGAAAATTCAAACTGCGAGAAGTGACGAAGCTAAAAAATTTTAAGATATATCTAACTAAGAAAAAGTGCTTCATTTTACTATAGTTTATACTTCACATTTTAAACAGTTGTTAATAACATTTTAATAAATCGAAAGATTCTGAAAATTAAAATTATTGATTACTGAAAAAGCTTGTGTTCCAAAAAATACCTTTTTATCTTACTTTCTTCTTTATTTTGTTTAAAGAAAAGTTTTTTAAAAGAATTTTTCTTAAAGACTTTTAAAGATGTTTCTTTAAGGACTTGTTTAAAAATTTAAAAATTAAAAAATTTCTTTTTAGAGAAGAAATTAATTTGAAATTAAAATGAGAAATGGTAATGAATGGAAAAACATATTGATCAAAGTAATTGAGCTCATACAGTGATATCAGACTGAAATTATCTGTAATTGTAGATGGATTAATCTGATGAAACAATTCGCAATAGTATCCTATAGTCCTGCCAGATAATAGAATAGGACAAACGGAACTACACGATCCGTACTAAATGATATCAACAATGAATGCGTGTTCCGCGAAATTTCATTTTGCTGAAAACTTATGTATCTGCGAATAATCGTGAGCAATAATCATTTATATTTAGATCATTTAAAAAGTATATATCGGACAATATGATTATTATTTATTTTGGAATACAATTCGCAGATTTAGATTCTCTTTAACATCTGATTATTAATATTCTTAGAAAAAATGCTTATTAGCATAAAAAAATTATTAAATTGCTTGCCAATTTAATAAATGATATTACTATTCTCTGATTTGATGCACTTCTATTCATGAATGCATTTTCGATCGAAAAAATTTGCAGTTTGCTTAATCAGATATATATATATATAAATCCACATAGAAATATTTAAGAATTAAAGAATTAAGTTCCGTTTTGACGGAATATATAATACAGGAATTCTCTTCTTTATTATTATGTATGATAAATTATGTATGGTAAAAACTAAATTTAAGGAATTATAACTCAGTAAAAAATCATCGTAACGAAATGTTTAAAAAAGCTTTTTAAAGCTTGAAATCTCTACTTTCGAAATCGGTAATTAATATTTCAATCTGACTGATGGAATTATACGGGAATTATACTTCTTTATGGAATTATACGGACACAAATAAAAAATTCGTCAAATGTGAAAATTTTGTACAAATTTTACAAAGGTCTATGGTGCGAAATAAAATTCACACAAAAATGCAGTTTACAGTAATCGAAAGAGTGAATCTTTGAATCTTTACCTTCAATTTTCTTTTTTATAAACCTCTGTACAACTTTTTTTCGCCGAGTTATTCAACATTGAAGCAAAAAGATTCGTTTTTGTTTCAATGTTGAATAACTTGGTGAAAAAAAATCGTACAGAGATCTATAAAAAAGCAATTAAAGATAAAGATTCAATTTTTCGAAAGCTGTGAACTCCATTTGTGCGCAATTTTTAATTGACGTCGTGAAACTTCGCAAATTTCTTAAAAAATTTTGAGAATTTATGCATCTTCATTTATGTGTGTGTGAGATTTTACATTATATTATCAGTACGACCAGTTTTTAAAGTACCGATCTGGAAAGTAGAGATTTCAAACTTAAAAAACTTTTTTAAACATCTCGCTACGATGATTTTTCACTGAGTTATTACTATTTGAAAATATTAAAAATTTATGCAAAAATTTAGTGATCTGTTTTTTTTGCGTGTGAATGTACATATATGATTTTATTCCCATTTATTTATATTTAAACACTTCTCGGCTTATTCCACTTGATATTATTTACCTATTATAAATAAATCGAAGATAAAGAATAGTTTTATAATAATTTTTCGTAAATACATCGTAACATATAGGTTTTATAGTTATCACGATGTCAATCTTCGAATCTCACTTTCATTTTTTCATTTATTGTTCAAGTTGTAGATGTGCATTACATCGACAATCTCGCCGCAAATGGAAGTCCGTAGCGATCAATATCGCGACTGCCGATCGATCGCACAATGGTATCCCACAAGGGTGACTGATCCGCACAGTCATTTGGGCTTAGCGAATCCACAGACTGATTCAATACACTGTAAACTCTTATATGTATTTACACATATCTATAAACGTACATATGTTTTTTTGTAAGTAAAAGTGCAATAAACATTTAAGGAAAATTAGAAAAGCAAGAATCTTATCTTAATTTAAGATAAATACGAACAAGAGTTGGACCTGTACACGCGTCCGATATGAGATACTGATTAACGAAAGTTTAATTTCTTATTATATATCTTTTAATTAAAAAAAATAGTAATCAACGCATGCCCTTATCACCGGCAATAAAGCGCAACGTGCGTGAATGCCGATGCATCGTCCACCTGCAACGTGTGCAACGTGTCGAGAATTCACCTCCCGCGGAGTGCGAGCTTATTGTGTTCGCGGTTATCATGTCGTTGCAATTAATCGAGCTTGATTGCGAGACGGCGCGACGATATCATCACGACCGCGGTTCGCCGCGATCCAACTCGTTATCGCGCCGCGTTGCATCGTACTGCATCGCACTGCACTATCGTGAGTTTAGAAAGAGCAGCCTTTACATAATCGTGCTAATTTCTCTTTGCGGCTTATCTCTGTCGTTTCGCTTCTTACGCTCAAAGCGAATTGAGGGTTTCTGCCTTGAGAGAGAATTACTTCGCTAGAAATTCATTACCGACTGCTTGATTAAAAAAATTTCACCTCACTTTAAAGCATTATCTGAGGGAAATAATCTGAGGGAAAAGTAAAATTATAGATTTTAAGTTTAAAATTTATCTTTTAATAACAAGCTAACGGTGAGATCTTTTTGTTTTAATTTATCTCCCTATTAATTTAATTAAGATGATCTCAAATTTTAGCTTATTTTATTGTGATTATCAAATTCTTATGTTTCTTTTCTCTCTAAATTCTTTGGAATAGAATATTGAAAAAGAGCGGCTCAATTTTCAATTTTCAGAATAAAAGTTCACTTTTCAGAGTGAGATTCACTCTAAAAGTTTTAGAGTTCAACATAACATTCAACATGATTTAAACGAAATCGAATCTTTGAAATGCATTTTGATTTATTGCAGATATTTATTACGTAGCTACCGTTTTAAAACGAACATACTTTTCGACAAATTTTCGACTCGCGGATTAAAGATCGTTTACACTTGAACTCTTATTTGATCATTTTATTTGCCTTCGCTCACAGGCTTTACTCATTTCCGGCTAAAACCGTGCGTTCCACGCAACATGATACACCATTATATCATCGCTAACGAACGATCGCATAAATCCTCTTTTTCGCGTCCAAGAGTCCTTCGCCTTCTCGCATCGCGCGAATCGCGGCCCTTACAGATGCAAATGTAATTCGACGGCTTGCAAACGCGTCTGATTATTTACGGCGTTCATTCTCGCGTATCACCACTCTTTAACACCACTATAATATACCACTAAGACAGAACCATGTTTTCCCGCAGCGTGTTAGATTACACGTAACAGCAAAAATAAATTCTCTTGCGCAATCCTCGACGAGATATAATACATTGGACCACGTTAATTTCTATTTTCTAATGATAAGATGAATTTTCAGAATGTATCTAGGATTCGGTTTGATGCAGCTATGTTCCGTTTCGTTCATTTTTCATCTAATTAAATTATGCAAAGTGGATAAAGAAGTAATAACATAACACTTTATTCTCTTTTTATTTATATAGAAATAAAAAAAATAATTAAGTATTATAAAATATCAGAAAAGTATTGCACAATTCAGTAGCTGAATTCAGCTAGTAAAAGAAAACTTAATAACAAGTAAAAAAACAAATCATAAAAACTTTTGACTTATGTGTCTCAGTCTAAAAATAATAAAACAAATACTTCGAGTACTACTAACAAACATGCTAAGTTAAGTATTACTTTGTTTATTCTGTTAATTAAACGAAGTTGTAAGGTCATGTCTGGCCCCGACACATTATTAGAGGATTAAGTTCCAAATCTATTAAGAGAGGTTATGGGAGAAATGTTTCACATAACGCAAGTTTTTCATGGATCTCTCACCGATGATCTACTCGCGGCAGCTGATGCATTAAGGACGATCCTGACGCTTTCTCGTAAAGCAGGATAGATCCGTTGTGTTCGCGCATTAATCGCGTTATCTACTTATCCGCATCACCCTTCGTCTGCGTCTTCTCTCGCTCTCTCGCTTTCACGACTCAACGGCGCCGGTAATTCATTTTACACCCATCACCTTGAAGAGGCATCGACGACCCTTTTGCCAACCGCCGCGCCGGAGCACTTTCACGAACGCGGGGCCATTATCCGGGCCGGGCAACCGCGTCTGTTTAACATAAGTCAGAACGCTGATTTGTGCTTGTCGTTAAATCTTACGTTCATTGGCAAATCTGCCGTTCATCCTAGTGCGAGTAGTAATATTGCAATAGAGCTGGACCATTTCGATTTTTACTATTTTTGTTGTATTGTGAAATAAGCAAATCGATACCAATGTCTATACACATATATACAGGGGTGTCTTACAACTACCGCATTCCCTTTTAAGGATATAGTCTGGAGGTAATTTGACACAAAAATTCTAATACGATCACGTCGAGGCTACATTATTTTTTTTAATTATAAGCTAACTTTAAATAATTATAAATAAAGAACCATTTCACATTTATAGTCTATTACTATTTCTGGATTATTTTGAACATCTTAAGACGAAAATCCTAATATGAAAATATCGAGGCTATAATAGTTTTCGAATTACATCTTTAACCAATTATAACTCAAAAACTGTTGTAATCTCGATATTTTTGTATTACAATTTTCGACTCAAAATTATATCAAGAATACTTCTTAAGAGGAAATGCGGTAGTTATGAGACACCCTGTGTGTGTGTGTGTGTGTGTGTGTGTGTGTGTGCGTGCGTGTGTGCGTGCGTGTGTGCGTGCGTGTGTGCGTGCGTGTGTGCGTGCGTGTGTGCGTGCGTGTGTGCGTGCG
>Ga0157363_1004436_pt1 | contig 12932 bp, 7 predicted proteins | sample AttsexASBM1_FD_111477 | JGI IMG/M metagenome (GOLD analysis project Ga0157363, IMG submission 111477) | Fungus gardens microbial communities from leaf cutter ant in Ribeirão Preto, State of São Paulo, Brazil - Atta sexdens ASBM1 | ecosystem: Host-associated > Fungi > Mycelium > Unclassified ...
ATGTCTTTACTTTTTTAAATTTTTAGCTTATTCAGCAAAATCCTTTTTTCTCTTTTTTTTTTTTTCTTTTTTTGCTTTTTTTTTTTTTTTTTTTTTTTTAAAGTAAATGTCCTCATTATTCATTGGTTGGATTGGCACGAGAAATACCTAGGTTGCTTCACAAGAGAAGATCGTTGCGCAAAAATGAAAAATCGCTCGCGGATCGTTGATCAGGTGCGCCGGTGCGCATCATCGCGCCTGGACGCTGTTAGAATCGCGGTCGCCCTCAGGCAGGAAGAGAATCTCGTTTGTAGACTCTCTCGTAACTATGGGGACACCGTGTACAATGGCGGCTATTTTACATACAAGATTATAGTCTGATCCGTGACACGTATATCTCGTTTTACTTGGTATCCGACATTGTCATTACGTTTTATTAACTTCTACTCGTTACGGATCACGGCGCGAGAAATAAATTATTAGTTCGCGCGTCTCAAAGTCCAGGTGCGTCTCAAAGTGAGGCGAGTATGTGTACCTCCTTTCAGACAGATTGTGAAAAAAAAAAAAGAAACAACGAACGGTCCGCACATCCATCGAAATGTCGCGTTTCGCACGAACGATGAGAAAAGTTGCGCGATCCGTTTGGATGGCAGCGATTATACTCTAATTTCGAAGGAGTGGCTGTTATCTTTCTCGCGCCATTCGTCCATTTTTCATTTAAGCTCAATAATTGGTACATTCGCGCGCGGTCGAGACTCTCGTATTATCGGGGCACTAACGTTGAGACAAGCAATACTAATGACTCGCGCACGAGAAAGCTGATCGAGGCGAAAATAAAAAGTTCCGTACTCGCTAGAATTATAACGAGCGTAATCACCATTATTTCTACCAGAAAGCGCTAATTAGTGATTTCGCGCGCGAGTGCGTCTTCTGATGATTCGTGCGATTTCAAAGAAAATCGCGCTAGCGATGAAAGATATGCAGTTTTTTTTAAGAAATCCATCAAACAAAACAACAAGATAATTTCTATCGTGCAAACTCTATTATTTCTATCACATTCGGTACTTCATTATTATATACAATTATACGATTAGTAGACGATCAAGATTCTTTCATTTTAAAATGTACATGTAAGTAATACATACATATTCATACATTGAGAGAAAAAGTGTACTAAATTTTAATAAATAATTATTTGTAAGTACTAATATAACATTTATTTTACGAAAATATTTGCTAAATAAAAAATATAATATTTAAATCAAATTAATAGTTCTCGTACCAAATAAATATACATTTAAATTTGATATTAAATATTCAACTGGCACTATACTTGAACAAAAATTTATTTAAAATTTAGTATATTTTTCTCTCAGTGTAAGAATTAGGATACATATTTTATAAGACTAAATATACTTTTCATTATTAATAAAACGCTGATATTAATGATTTGTGTTGATTTTTCACTCCGTAAAAATTAAGATAATTATCTTTTCCCTTGGGCAAACGATCTCTCGAGAGGAATCTCTCGATGTGACGCACACCGTGTTTGAGTAACGTGCGGTATCCAAAAGGAAGTGATTTTGGAGCCACTAGTAGTCGTCGAACTGGGCACCCAGGCTCGTATGATGTCGAGCTCGCACGTACCGATATATACCGAGACAGCTGGATCTGCCGGCATTGGCGGGCCTGGATATACTCAGGAGCACTTAACGCTATCTACAAAGGCTAATGTAGCCGCCCGATAGGGGAGGAAAGGTGGACGTGTTCTCCGTATATAACCCAGCCCAGACGGACATCAAGAAGAGAGAGAGGAGAACGGGGGGAAAAAAGGGAGGAAACACGCATACAGGGTGCGCACACTCTTCTCATACGCACGTTCCTGATTTCTCAATTTTCGAGAGGATCCACTCGGATGCCGATTAAGCGTTTCACTTTGTCGACACGTACAAAGGATCTTCGTCTGTCGAAACTAATCGACGAGTAAAACCGCTAATTAAGGATTTGTACACTGATTTCGTAACGCATTAGGTAGAGATCTCTTTCTGATAATAAATGAGCATGTATTATATATGATATTATCACATTGTTAGAATTATTTCAACAACATCAATTATTTTATATTATTCCGTATTATTTTAAATTATCTATTATGAGGAATACTTCTGATAATCTTAAGCGATTTTTGTGATATATTTGTAACTTAGTCAGTAAATCATAAAGATTGAAGATTAAAAAATTGAACGATAATATTTAGATAGACATTGGTTGAAATACAAAATAGCTCGCAAAAATAGATAATAAATTGAAATATTAGCAGATATAAATCGTTCTATTTTCACTTACAAAAATATAAGATATGCAAGTGGTTTGGAAAAATTCAATCTCCAACAGATTTTAATCCCCTTATTTATAACGAATAATTCGAAGGTAATAACTGCTTGTACGGCTGTAAAGTTCTTATATATATTGACGACCCGCTCGATCGACGCGAGCAAATGGCAATTGCGAATAATTGACTCGCTATAAATACCAGACCGAATTATTCATGATAAATAAATCACCGACAGATGATTCTTTTTTTTTTTTTTTGAGGAAAATTCTTCTCGTGCAGTCGCAGACTTCTCGGCACGAATGCGCTTTTATACGCCTACGCGTAAATCGTGACGCGATGATAACGGCATTCATAAATCACATTTAACGAAGCGTCGAGATTTCTTCGATGCAAAACCTCAATCATGCAATAATTATATTAAACAAATAGGAGAGGGATGCGGGTACCGTTATTACGATAAGATAACGAAAGCATGTGCATACTTGAATAGTGCTGGAATGTATGATTCTCTCTCGCGTATAAATATGTTATATATATTTTCTTTCATCCTTCCTTGACCTGCGAGATCTGTATCGTTAACCTTTTATGAGAACCGCCTGTCGATGAACACTATTATCGCTCATCGGAAGTCCGTTTATTACGGATTTATCAGACGCTGCAGCAAAAAAAAAAAGAGATACAAAGAAAGAAAGAAATAAAGAACAAAGAAGCGTCTACACAATACGTTGGTCATAGCAAAATTCAGTAAATACGGCTTTTTAAATCTCTTCGGACATTGACTTAACCCACTTTTGCATCGCGCAGGCAGAAAAAACCTAAAAGATGAGAGCACGCGTAATACCGAGATCGATCTAAACGAATTTCTTCTCACGAATTATTTTCCTCTCTTTTTCTCGCCTTTTATCTTTCGCAATATTAATAATGATAATAAACACGATAAGAACCTGGCCACTCTATAATGTCGGTTCGATATTAATAATATCACGATGCGCGATACAAAAAGTTGAGTCACCGTTTCTAAGAAAACTCGTGGCGATGAGATATCAATCTATTTATCTCCAATACCATACCACCTGATTTCCAACGTTGCTCCGAGAATCGTTCTTAAACCATTGTTTGAAGGGATAAGATAACGAATAAATCTACCTCTGATGAATTCTAATTAAGAATACTTGTACTATAATTTATGTGCGATTGCATTCTCACTTCATTTTTATATAATATCGATGAATCTATTGTGCACAATCCTTTTAAGAGATTATTAATAGAAAAAAATATTGAAATAAATATATTTTAAATGTAAAAAATATTAATATAAATATTTTATATAAAGAGTATTATATATATATATACTTTATTTTAAATCTAATCCTCATTTATAATTTACACCGAAAATTTTCTCTTAAAATTTACCTTAAAAATATAGTAATTTTGATGCAATAGAATATTTTACAGATTTTTACCATGCACTTCATTAAAATTAATCACTTACTTTATATTTTATTGTAGCGTTATTAATGAATGAGAGATTTACATAAAATTTTTCGAAATTCAATATTGTCCCACGACTATCATATTTTCAGGGTAAATTTAATGAAAAAATTCTTTCTAGGTAAGTGTTTATCTATGAAATGTTCATTAAATTCAAAATTTAAAGCATATCTTATAGAAACCAAACGACAACGTTTAGAATAACAAAAGGATCGGGAGAACACATTGGGATGGTATTGGAATGGCTAAAATCACACACGATCGATAATCCATATATATTTCGTGTTAACTGAAGTTCCAATATAACGGCGTTATATATTTGTTCTCAGCAGGAGAACGTTACATGGCGCGATTCACCCCATGAGCTCTCCAAATCGTGCAGACAAATTGACCCGCCCTCTCTTTATTTCCGATCGGCTTTTACACGAACGGATGGACAACGGCTTTCAATACGGAGAGGTGTCGAATCGGTAGTGTCGTCTCCGAAAGAGAGAGAAACCCCAGGTGTCCCACGTTGAGGTATAAAGGCCTCAGATGCGATACGCGCGCGCGCGCGCGCGCGCACACACACACACACACACACACCACACACACACACACACACACACACACACACACACACACACACACACACACACACACACATAAATACATATATATTCCGCGAGGCTGGCATCTCTCTAAGAACGACGTCGATATTTCCGGACTGTACACGCGCGTCCTACTGACAAAAGAAAACTATCCGCTTTGCCGAGTTTATGCGTTAAACGATGCTTTCTCACACGCCATCGATCACTGGGCAGGTGACAAAGTATGGCGATTGGTTAAACACCGTGAAATTTCGGCAAAATCACTCGATACTCTTCTCAAAAGATACTCCCGCCACGACGCTCTCTTTTCAAGTGTATATTGCGATCACAGACCATTTATTCCAACTCCGATACTTTTTTTCAGCATCGCATAATCATATAAATATCTTTTAAATGAATTCATCTTCTGATAGAGCGACGAAATATCTCTCGATTAATCATAGGCAAAAAATTAGAGTCAAAATTAAATAAAAAAAGCTTTTAAAAATGTTAACGTTTATCTCGGGGAAAAAAATCTTTTTGCTAAATTTTTTAATGTTCTACCTAATAAAATAATGTTAAAAAACAAGCAGAAATAGTATTATTGTAAACAATTTTGTAAAAGGAGTTCGATCCATTGCGGTAAAGGAAAGAATCCCCCCCCCCTCTCTCTCTCGCTCTCTCTCTCTCTCCTCTGATTATCGGGTGGAATTTCATAATGAACGGTATCTTTGCCGATCCCCAGTCGTTTGTTCGGCATTTCGGAATCCCGTCGCAGCTGCGCGCTCTCGCACATCAAATATTTAGCCAAGGATTCTCCTGAGGCAGTAGAGACTCGCAAGGTCCAGGGATAAGGAAAGAAAGAAGGACACAGAGAGAGAGAGAGAGAGAGAGAGAGAGAGAGAGAGAGAGGAGGGAAACTGACACACACGTTACACATCAAACGTGCACGATGATCATAAAAAAGGAGAAACGAAGTCGAAGCATCAGAAGCCTGGATCCTTTTACAAGCTTCTTTTATCTCGATAGACGGTGCAACTAGGAGCTAGCAGCGAATAAAGATCCCGAACAAACATACGCGCGGCGAACTCGGGGCTCCGATGTCGTAAGGATCGATTAACGTGCCGTTTGATCCGTAAATTTACACATTCGCCGAAGCTTACAGAGCAAAGAGAGCGTCAGATGGATCGCGGAATAGGAAGCGACGAGGATAAGACTCATCGGCGCGTATGATTAACAACAGGAGAATGGGGTTGCTCTTCTTCATCGATAGCGAAAATAATCGCGAGCGATCTCACGTGAAAAAAAATGCCCCGCCGCGCCGTTACGAATCCTGCTCGAGCGGATATTCTTATGGTAAATATTTACGTGCGAAATTGCAGGGTATTAAGATGAGTCGAGGTAAATTGGAGCCTCGTCGTCCTCGACTATCGCGTTTCTCATCCTTTTTCTCAAAAATCGCGTGTCCAGGAGGGGGGCAAAGTGAAGAGGAGGAAGAGGAGGGGGAGGAGGTGAGAAGGAAAGATGGGGAGAAGAATATCGAGGAACTGGAAGAAAAGGTACGAAATTAATCGCAGGTGCCTGTCGGACGACGAGGAGGTAGAGATTAACCTCGACCCGAATCTTTTGATCCTCTCGACGAGATAACCGTCCGCGTGCGAGCAGAAGACCAAGAGGAGGAAGAGGAGGAGGAGAAGGAGAAAAGCACTAGTTCTAACGGTTTCTATCATCTCGTATGGCCACGTCCCTCTCGCGCGGAATCCTTCATCAAAATGCGGCGTGCTGTCGTCATTCTTCAATATCTATTTGCCACTGAACAGTTAGGTCGGTTGGCTATTGGCAAGCGCGCTACTATTAACCATAGACAGCATAAATAGGTAGCCGTTTAAATCTTTCCGGTTCAACGGCTCGAGCTGTGCTCCAGCGTTATATACTCACGGCGATCTTTTTATTGGAAAATTCAGAAAGCGGAGCGCGATTGCTCGAACGTGCGCACTCGCGCGATAAAACTTTAAGCTCGAAAGCTTAGGTTCGGCGTAAAGATGCCAAGGTAGATACATGATTTATGGCGACTCAGGCCTAATGTCACGCGCTTGTGATCGCGATTAATAGGTTGATAAGTTGGTAACGTCAAAATGAGATTGGTATTTGAGTTCGTGTGAAGAAATTAATTGTTTCGCACTTTTTTCGACGAAACGTATTGTAATAATCTAGTAAGCGTGTAAATAATTGTTTGATTAATTCTAAAATTTTTCTGTACGATATAACTTGTTAATAAAAGGATTAAAATCGCAAGAATACTATTGGAAAAAGGTATAACTTGTTCGAAATGTGCAAATGAAAATCTATCGATTGAGATTATTTCGATCTAATTTGCTAGTAGTTGGGGAGTGTGAAGTTGGCTTCCCTAAAATTGTTTGAATAACCTTTTTACTGGAAGTGTGCAAACGAAAATTCGAATGAACAATCGAGTAAACTGTAGAAAGATCATTTTTTGTAAAGTTGGGAGGCTAACTTCACATGAATGGAGAAACTTGAATATTTAAATCAAATATATAATATTAATATCAATAAAGAGCCGATACTGAATATCCATAATATATGTATACAAATTTATTAAATTCTAAGTTTAATAAATGTGATAATAATTAATCAAATAATAATTATAACAATCATCATCAAACGTTTCAATCTCTCTTTTTAGATCATCTTCAATACATTATCAAATTTAAATTTTCTCCTGTATACACATCCAGTATCAGCTCTTTATTAACATTATACATTTAATTTATTCGAGCTCTACTTTGTAGAATTAATCTAAGTACTTAAATCTTGCGATTTTAATTTTTTTATATTTCAAAAGTGATATACGAAAACAATGGAACTGACTTTATATCCTTTTTCAATGTTAAATACAAATACATTTTGCGAGAGTGGATTCGACTTTCCAAGTTTAATCATTGCCGCGGTATTAAGCGAAACGAGTTGCCGCGTGTGTTTCCAACGCGAAAATACCTCTCTCTCGTATACGACGTATAGAAAACGCCGCGTACCACAGCAGGCGCAGGCATCTGTATATACGTTGCGTGCGCGACAGGAACAGGTAGGGATAATCCGGTCCTGTGCCTGCACGCGGCTCGCGCGAGTGCAACGTCGGTCGGCGCATTCTCGGCGACCGGCGAAGCGAAGCAGGCAGAACGGAACACAATGGACCGAAAACCGGAAAGAGGTACGCCCACTTCCCAAAAAATGGCCCGTCGCCGGTAAGGAGAAAAGAATAAAAAAAACCACGACCATATGTGTGCTCAACGCAAGACGCGCAAGAAAGGTTCGTACAGAGTGCCACGACCATTGGCTAGATTCCCATGAAACTCGAGCAGCGGACGGACGGAGGAGGCGAAACTCTTCCATTCAACGACGAGCCGTCAACAAGAAAATAAACTTAGATCCATCACCCCCCCCCCTCCCTCCCCTCAATGAACAAAATCCTGGTAATTATCGCCGGTAATTTGTCGTGCTGGGTATCCTCGTTGGCGCCGGTTTTTTCAAAAAATATTGATTCTTCCGGCCTTCATTCTTTCATCATTAACAAGTCGTACCATATCCTTTTACAATTTGATTGTAACAGGAAAAATATGATCCTTCGTGGAGACCCTATATAACAGAATCTGGGGATTACAAATTTTTGATTGGCTCGTCCTATTTGTTAACTTCAGTAAGCTAAAATGAAATAGCATATATATATATATATAAAGAAAGTAAATGTATCCCTTCTTTTTCATGTTTCTTGTTTCGACAAAAAATGTTCGTAATCAGACTATGTAATATGTTTAGGATCTCTATTTTTTTTATAATGATACGATTTTTTGCTTTCATCAAAGACATAAAAATCTACATAATTAATATCAATATGGGACTTTAATGTATTTTAAAGACAAATAAATTTAAAAATAAAGTAAGTCTTCTTCCAAAGATTTATTGTTATTCGTGAATTTACGACTATTCCCGAAATTCCATTCATCGACATGATGCCAGAAGATTAAAATGTAAAAAAGGATCGCACCATTACGTGCGTGGTGAGAAGGACCGCGAACGATATCGATAATCGGAGCCAGACTTCTCCATTCGTCGCGACGGCTGCCACATTTATCTCTTCCAGTGACAGTGCGAAATTTATTCTTCACCTACCAACCAAAAGAGCTCCTCTCCTTCTAGAACCGCTATCGAATAATAATGCAACGCAAGGCCCTCCCTGAATCGGCGATCGGATCTTCGTTTCGACGAAAGACGAGAGTCGAATATTTTTTCGCCGAATTTATCGCGAGATTGTTATTTTTCGCCTCTCATTTAAGAGAAAGATAAGTTTAATTTTTAATTTATTACTTAATTTATTTATTCTAGATATTTTAAATTTACTTTATCTTCTTAATTGATTTAATTCCGTTTCTTTCAATTCCTCCTTAAAAAATAAATAGACAATCATGATGTAAAACCAGGTGTTCCGCATAATCACAGTTGAATATAATTTGAGGCAAATTTTTAATAAGTGTGGCAAATTTGTAATAAAGATTTTATATTAGCTTATAAAATTCCTACAGAAAAAGCAATTTTGCTGAAAAATCTAAAAATTTAGCTAGATATAAATCTGAAAATAATTTACTGGATCATCAAAATAATTAAATAGGATGACAAAATTGATTATTAAAATATTACAACATTTTGCAGCATTACTCATCATGCTTAAGATTCCTACAAAATTATTTTGATCCAACATTATTTTCAGATCTATATCTATAGATAAATCTTTAGATTCTTCAGTAAAATTGTTCTTTCTATGTAACAACTGATTTCTGATTGATCACAAATGTCGACATTACTTTGATGAACGATTTGCAAATCCCTTGAAATTGATTCACCTAATCTTTTTACGTCATAGACACAACTCTATATTTACTTATAAAATAAAATGATCTGACCCCGAATAAGATTAAAAAATATCTCGCTAAAATTTACTGATCCAACAACTTGCAATCGTCTATTCTAGACGTAAATGCGTCTACACAATGCTTTTGATCATAGTAATCATTACTGAAGGGATGCGCGTGTCGATCGTTAAAGCAGAAAGTTAAAGCGGTCGGCCACGTGGACACAATGAAGCCGCGTTTACCCTCGCGAGAAATTCATGAGCGAAAAGAAGAACACCGTTTTTCCCTCCCGTCGATCTTGCTCACACTTGGCTGGGGTGACGAATGATTCTTTCGTAAAGACGATAACGATCGCTTTATCCTTCGGTGCTGGCGATGATCGGCGCGAGAGAAAGTACGATAAATAAGGAGGCGGTTTATCGAAAAATCAAAGATAACGTTTATCGACATATACATTCGTATCCATCGTCCCCGATGTCGTTGTACGTGCCGTAATGTATGTAAATGCGAGCTGGCCACGCGAGAATCCGCTTATAAAGCGCTCGAGCATCGAACAATTAGGTCGACGAAAGCATTTGTCTCGCGGCCGATTTCGCAAATTAATATCGACGGGCACGAATATCGGCGGTCGTAAAAGATACGCCCGAACGTTTTAATTAAATCGGTCATCATTGATAAACCATCCGTGAATTCCTAATAATTTCACTGCCGACTTTGCATTCGAGCGAATTACGTTATATAACAATAATAATAATAATTATCATCAACTCTTTATTGAAGTGCAAAATTAACAAGAGAATAACTGTACAGTATAAAATAATGTAATAAAAAATGCACTACAAAAAGGTGAGACAATCCGCTGTTTCAAAGCCTATGACAAGTATTTTCGATATACATTGAAAAAAATTTACTATATCTTAATAAATATTCTTTGAATATTAAAAAAATTATTTATTTATATTTATATTTTTACTTTTATTTATATTTATTTATTCTTTGAATGAATAAATTTTTTTCAATATTTGTAAGTAAACATTTACTGAATGTTAACATATATTTATTTATTACAAGAACCAACAATTGATTCAACTATCATTTTTTTCATTGAATAAATATTTACTACGAGTAAATGTTTATTTACATATATTTGAAAAAAATATTTATTAAAATATAGCAAATTTTTTTTTTCAGTGTAGCAAACAATTTTTTTTTAATACAGATATATACATGGAGACGTGATAAGTTTCTTACAGATATCTAGGTGGGGAAACCTTTCACCCCGGTGGTGTTCGATGTCGCGATCTATCCATGGAATTTCGCAACTCTGCGCGAGTTATACTGTCGCAATTATTATTACTGTATCACACAGGTGCTCTCGACTAGACTCCTGATCGTTGTCCGATATCCCCGTAGAATCAATGGCTGTCGTTGCACCGCCGCGTCGACTCAAACGATTTTCAACATCTGAGAGATCGTGGTCCAATGAACGCACGAATGAATATGACTGTAACTCACGCCCCGTGAGTATTTCGACACGCTATATAAAAGCCGAAAAATTAACGTCTCTCTCTTTCGATGGTCATAACTCTGCGAGTAAAACTCGCGAATAAATCAAAATTACGTAACGGCCCGGTTCGTTCTTTCTCTTTTAACTGACTCTTCTTTTTCTTCAGAGTCGTCGGATCGTTAACGATGTATGCGCACGACGGGAACGCACACCGGGTGTTTTGTAAGAGAAATTTGATATCGAAAGCGAACATTAAGAAAAATCATGCGCTTAAATGCCGTCGGGAGTATCGAGATAATCGCGTTAATCTTTGAGCGTGATCGCGACAAATATTTTTGCTTTATACTTAGGTGGGAATGAAAATAATCCCCCCTTGGTCTTTCTAACGGGATTTATTAATTCCAGCGGCATAATTATCAATTCCACCATCGTGTAAGCGAATCTGTCGCTCGATACGAGGCAGTAAGTCAATCTGTGGCAGATGTCATGGAAGTATGCAAATAGCTGAAGGTCCATTAAAAATTCCAGTAGCCATACTCGGGGATCTCATATCGCACGTAATTTGTAGGCTAAAGAACGAAGATGTGGCTACATCTCGGAAACACATTGAATGTCTCGTTGACTTTCTTAAGTAGATAAGGTGACGTTTCTATTCGTCTCGTTTAAACGGCCATGAAGAAATCCCGGATATCAATCATCTACAAAGATCTAATGATCTTTAACGCGCACTGAGATCACCGTGAGCGGCCGTGACGTACAATTTTAAATGACAGGGATTAGCAACGTATCAAGGGTGTAATTAATCGTTCGAGTGGTATCTGATGACTGTAACAAATGTACGGACGTGCACAGATAATGCTTGCACATATTAAATTGTAACTATGCTCGATAATTTCTTTCTTTTTGTAAGGAATACGAAAAGAATGATTTTGCTAAAGTATGGAAAAATTTAGCTAGATACAGATTTGAAAATAATTTTGATGGACCATTAAAATAATTACGTAAGAATTTTAAACATAATGAGCAATACTACAAGAAGTTTTGACATTCTAATCTGAATATCGTATAATTATTTTGATCTCTTGATCCAACAAAACCATATTTTCAGATCTGTATCTAGTTAAATTTTTAGATATTTGAGCAAAATTAGTTTGTGAATATAACACATTGCGTTTTTGACGGAAAGAAATCGTAATTCCTAAGAATTTTTCAGAAATTGCAATCTCACACACACACACACATGGAAGAAAAAGGAAATATTATTGTTTTAAATTACGCAAGTAATTCGGTGCAAAAATAGCATTATTATATACAATAACAAATTAAAAGTGTTTCTAAGAATGTTTAAAGATCCGATCATTAGAGACATTTTCGAATAAAAACTGCTAAAATACCGCAATTATAAATATTTCCTCGTTAGAGACGTAATAATTTTACGCGAGCAATAATATATTATTGAGAGAGATGGAGGATACTGAGATCTTCATAAATATAAATAACCGGGTCAGTCGAGGGGCTGACTCGGAAAATTGAATTTTCACGGGCACGCTCGTCGGAAGCGACGCAACGCAACGCGATATGACGCGACGATCTCAGAGATTCTATCTCGCCTCGTAAGTATTTTCCGCGTCCAGTCGAAATGGAAGTTCGCGAATGTAGTAATATCCCTCGAGATGCACGCGCGCACAATGCGCTCGAAAAGTACGTACACTCGTCGGTCGTCGGCGACGACCACCAGGTAACCCTAGATCCCAGATGAGCGAGCGAGATTACACGCGGTTGCAGCAGGACTGTCGTCGGCGTGGTCGGACACGTAAAGCGAGATTATAATCGACCGGCTTGTCCATAATAATACATTTCAAGGTTTTGTGGAACTTCCTTAATGCCCCGCATAATCCCGGATTTTGTTTCGGAATTTTCGAAAAACTAATGTTATTTTATGGATTTATCTGACCCTTTTAGAGACTTAAACAAAAAAAAATAGAAAATCAAAATTGATGATACAAGAAGCGATAGTGGTTATTGTATACATCGATGCGTAATAATATTTGTAGAATAAATAAATAAAAGTATATTATAAATAACATTGTTATTTTTAACTTAAATAGCTTTAGATGAATTATCGA
>Ga0157363_1004438_pt1 | contig 12930 bp, 1 predicted proteins | sample AttsexASBM1_FD_111477 | JGI IMG/M metagenome (GOLD analysis project Ga0157363, IMG submission 111477) | Fungus gardens microbial communities from leaf cutter ant in Ribeirão Preto, State of São Paulo, Brazil - Atta sexdens ASBM1 | ecosystem: Host-associated > Fungi > Mycelium > Unclassified ...
AACATTCTAGAAAATAAATTATTTTTTTTTATTTAATAATAATTGTAATAATAAAAATGAAAATTTTTCTCAAATTCGTTAATTCTTTTGACTCTTACAATTTTTAGATAACAAATAAAACAATATATTCTACATATATATTTACAATAAAGTTATGTAAAAAGATATTCTTTTTTAACTAATTAATAACGATGAGATATAAATTTATTCATCGAATTAGTATATAATTATATTATACAACACTATTATATGTATGTATTCTTCTACATGTGTAAATTCGTGCTCGCGATGTTCAGAAAAAAGAAATTCTTTTCGCGATATCTGTAACCTGTGCAACGTACAATTTTCCGCGAGATAAGTACATATTATATGTTACATGTACAAAAGACAAAAATGAAAGTCAGTGATTATGACTCGTGCGACAACGATCGCGGACGGACTTTGCGCAAAGAGGACGACAGCTGACCGAGCGATGACGCGCGCAGGAACTCCGACAAAATAATTACAGACTCCTGCGACGAGATGTAATCCCTCGGTCTTGACGATCGGCGCAAGGCATATGCCGGAAAGATCCGCAATTTGCTTTCGTAGCACGACAGGAGCGTGCCGCGGTAATCGCACTGTCGCGTTGATTGTCTAGAACATCTGCATCAGATAAGGACGCGCCCGCATGTAAATAATTGAGATCGTATACTTTTCGGATAACGAAAATCCTTTAACTCATCGATTAACTCTCTTTACAAATTATTTCATAAAATAAACAAATATATATTATTTTTCTCGCTTTTGCAAATCAAACAACTTTGTATATCTAATTTTAATATAAATATATTAATATAATTAATATATTTATAATTAATAACGAATATAATTAATAATGTAAAAAACGTTACGTTTAGATTTTGATTAATTTATTTTTAAATGACAACGTTCGCGTATGAGATTACATTTAATCAAAATATAAATTAATAGATATCAACATGTTACATCTTTTTACTTTAATTATATACTGTTATAATAACATTACGGCTTCTGTTGCAGAAGTTGGTTCCTTTGTAGTACGAGTCTCGAGTATCGCGATATTTTATCGTAGCTCTACTATCGGTAGCAAATAGAGCGGATTAAATACTCCACGCGCGTGGAGTATATTATTAACGCGCAATTTCGTGTCGTTTCGAGTGAGATAAATGCGGCGTATCTTGGGAGAATCGTGGGCTTGACGTTATAAACGTTACGTAACGCGACGGAGAGACGATGTCGTTATACGGGAGTCCGCAAAGTAAAACAGTCTTCATAAATCACAGAAAGCATGCTTCGCCATCGTATAAAGTATACAATTACTACTACTTGCTCAAAATGACAAGAAACCGCAAATAGACAAGATGACGATCTTTCGGTATCAGTGCACCGAGCAAATCGGGATTTATCGAAACCCGCACAGAGAACTTGCTATTCCATCTGGCTAAGCCTTCCGCTTTTTCAGCCGATGATCGATATACCGGGAGGCAGAAAAGTCACGTCTCTCCGCCTTGACCGTATCGAAGCGATCGTAACGGTACGAAATAAGACGTTGAAAGAACGTCACGAAATGATTTAAATCAGACAAGCTAAAACGTGTTTAAGAATTTTGCAATTATCTTTCTCTTAAGCCCTAAAGATTCATAAATGTATTATATAAAATAAACCTGGATTTCCCAATATAAAAAAGATATAAGAAGATGAAAAAAATTAATGAAAAAAAGAAAAGATATGTGATGTTAATAAAATAAAATAAAATATAAATAAAATTGAATAATAAATAAAATAAATCTTATAGCAGCGAATAAAATAAAGAAATTTCATGATTATAATTTGAAAATTCTTCAAACATATAAATCGATCATTATTCACTATTAACAAGATGAAGAACAAATGTTGCAGCTATTACATTTTAATATAGAATTTACATTAGAAGGCTTACATATTTCTGATGCAACAACGATGATTAATACTAATTATTTTTCAAGGAAATTATCAACCGATCGATGATTTAATTCGACGAGATCGCACTACCGCCTTTTTTTTTTTTAGATCGAGAATCGAGTTTTCTAGACAAGGCCGATCGCAACATTAAAAAGAACAATTTTAACTGAATGGAATGTAAAATCGGTATACGTCACCGACGAAATGAGCCTGTACCGCGACGATATTTACTCTGCCTGCAGCACGCATGCATACAAATGCAGCCTCGGTGCATGTTTTTACGCGTGTCACGTGGACTTGACATTATCTAGAACAGAGTCTCGCTTCTTGGTTTTTTTCGTCGTGTAAAATCTTGATGCGATTTTATCGCGCGCGACTCTTAGAAAACAATGTGTAAAAGATCTTGCTTAGTGAAACTCTTTTAAAACAGGCACATCGCAAAAAATGCTGATATAATATTGGGTTGTCCGGAAAGTTCGTGCCGACTAACCTATATAATTTAATAAATGTATAGAAGAATTTAAATTTTCTGCGTTTTAATTTTCCTTCAACATCGGCACGAATTTTCCGGACAACCCAATAAAAGATATACTTTAATAAAAGAATAATTCATAAAAAATTTTCTAAATTCAATATTATATCATTAAATATTACATCATTTAATTCATTTTAAATTTCGACAAACATCAGTCCATAAGAATTCACAATCAGATAGCATTATAGTTTTTCTGATTAGTAAAAGAATAATAAAAAAATTATTACATATAGTATATTTTTTGCTATATTTATCTTTTTGGAGTAGTTATTGACTCATCGCTGCACATTATATTAAATTACATAAAACATTTTGCTAAAATTATATAAATTAAAATTATATAAATTAAATCAAACTTATTTATAAATTAGATTTTATTTTGTATTATATTGTACAGATTACCTATATTATAGAATACATAAAGCGTATTCAACAAAGTTCACTGCAAATAATTCTATTTGAAACTCATGGCGGAAAAATTGGAAATAAGGTCGAGATATGAAGATGAAGATGCGATGGCAGCAATAATAATAAGTGCTGCGACGATAATGATTCATCGCAATGCTCGTGGGTTTAATTCATGGATCTGAATATATAAGTATATGTGTGCATGTAAAGGTCCCGAAGGCATAGACATGGAGACCAAGAGACCCAGAGACTTGATTGGAGCCAACTACCCAGCCAATCCCGCAGTCTCGCTTATTAAAAGTCGCGCTGTTGTTTCGCCTTTTGTCTCTCCTCTTAATGTTCGGCATTAACTGGTCGCCTTAAACACGCACGTCCGCCTTTGTGAGCGTCTCTACTTTTCGCATCTTCTCTTCGAGAGCCAGCATCTCTTTGCGTGAACATCTCAAAATTCAAGGACATATAAATTTGAAAAGAAGAAGATTTAATAATGCAATAATATCCGAAGATTTAAGTATTTCAGCCTTGATCTAAATATTAAAACTATCCTAAAGCAAGAAATAAGAGAAAGAGGGGATCGCGGATCGTCCACGATACAATGACTTCAATTATCCTAAACTAAAGACGTCTTTGGAATTTTTTATCCTCACAGAAGTTTGTTTCCGCTAACAAAGCAATAAAAAACGTGAGAATCCTCCATGAATTTCGCGTAATGGGATAGCCGATTGGCCATCGAGATAAATCAGGACTAATTCAATATCGATTTCGAATTGAATGAAAGAAATATGATTTGAGAAAGTCTAAGAGATTCAGACTGTCTTGCTCTGTGAAAGGAAAATGTCGACAAAAGATAAGCTTGTGTATGTACTCGTCACAAAAGGCTGCAGGATCCGGGCTAGACCCTTCGGCTCAATGGCGTAAGCTTCGACCAATAACTTTTGAAAATTTGGTGTTTTTTTCCCTAAAATCTTAACGTTTTCAGATCGACTGTAAAATATTAAAATTTTAAAATATCACTGAATGTGAAAAATCATACTGAGATATTAAAATATAAATTATAATGTAAATTAAAATATATATTGCGATTTGATACGAGCGATTTGATATAATAATCAAATTCAAAATTAAATATTTATTCAAATATCGAATCACTATGTAGCTTAATTAGAATCATCTCTGATACTATCAAAATAATTTTCTCTGTTAATTCATCTCTTTTTCGACTCTATCTCAGAGATAAACATGTTTTTCATTTTTCGATTGTCGACTTCACTTCTCATCGAAATACTCTATATTCAGATTGAATCATAAAGTCCAACCACGAGAGTGGAACTCGCGCAACACTTTGTCGGAGAAAAAAAATTGAAGAAACTGGTTGTAAAAGTTTCATGAGACGAAGAGAGAGTGCTGCTGCTGGTAGATATCATTTTGCGGGAGGACTGCGAAGATAATAACGATTACAATTTATGGCTGATTGCGCCAATGGACTCGTCGCTCGGCAAGTCCTGAGGATTAACGGAACTCCCACGCGTGCCCTCAGTATATACTGTTTTTCGTTCCAAGTTCATGAATTGCCTAAGACAACATATACGTCTCTGAATTCCCTTCCTAGTGAGGAATACTTTAACTAATAGAGAGTACCCCTTTTTTGAAGAGATGCATAAACTTCGACATTTGATATATTAATATATTATTCCATAATTTTGTATACTTTTATATATCAAAAGTGAATATCGATGTAGAAACTTTCTTTGTTATTAAATAAGTGGATATTAATTAATTAATCTCTAAATCTCAATATAACATGTATTTCAATTAATATTTATTCTTATCATTAATATATTTATTAGCATACATATATTTGATTCTATCACAGATACGATTTAATATTCAATATCTAGTTTAATTTAAATATTCTATATACATACACATCATACACATATGCATATTGATGGCAATAGATATTGATTACTATTTGTGATTAGTATGTTACATTATATGATGTGTACATGGGCGCGGTTAGAGATTACAAATTAATTTATGGAAATATATGTATTGCGTGATCGACCATGCAAAAGCGGAAAAAAGAGGAAAAAATATATCCGATGCGCGCTAGAATTACTAATTAGACAGCAAATAGAACTGCGATTCATCTGTACTGCATTCAAATTTCGCGACACGAGGAAATTGCATTGTAAACGTACATAAATACAAATGTGATTCCTTCATTTAGTCAAAAATTTCATTTTTGAAGTCAATCGCTCTTTTCAAGAAAAAGAACGATATTTAACTTGTCAATATTTAACATTAAATATTTGGGCACTCTTAAATCTTTAATTTAAAATCTGGAGAGAATATTAAAGAATAAAACTTTATCATTTAATTATAACAAAAAGTTTCATTTTTCAACAATTTATAAACAACTTTATTAATTAAAAAAGAATCTATTATTAAAAGTTTAATTTATTAAATAAATTTATATACAAATGATAAAAAAGATATTTTTGACAGAATTTCGTCCCAAACAAAAAAATCATCTGAATGAACTTGGTTTATCTATTTTCAGATTTCTGTAATTTTTAAAGTATTCGATCAGCAATATAATACGAAGGTATATCTCGAAAGAGCGTTGAATTATACGATGTAATGAAGCAAGCAAGTAGAGAAATTTTCACATTACATAGTTTAAATGCAAGTATGTGCGTATGTTGCCGATAAGATATTATAAGAAAAAGATGTTATGTTATATACGTCGTATGTTAGATTCGTTAATAGAATATACATATATGTATAATATGTACATATATATATGGGACTAACAATCTGGGCTAACGATATATTCCCGTTGGCTGGTCAATAAAAATCCGATCTGTTTTTAATTATGCTATAAGGTTCGATCTGGACGCTATCTGAATTGAAGAACACTTTTGTGCCACATGGTCAAGGTGTCATAACATCAAGTATCGAAAGATAGTCGGAAGTGATGTAATCGTTTAAAGCGAAGTCACTCGTAAAAGTCGTATTCATCTCGTGAATCATGCTAAGTCGCAGTTAACAATAAGTTTTTCCGGAAGGTACTGAAACTTTCTTTTCACCAGTTTCTCTTTTCAAAAATGCATTGAATTTAATGGATGGTATTCATTAAAAGCTTCCTGTAGCAACTAAAAAATTGCGTATGAAGTATATAGTATATATAACAATAAATAATGTAATATAATTGGATATTAGATTTGTAGTATGAAATTTATAAAAAATAATAACAAAAAATCTCATATAATAAAGATAAAAAATATAAAATAATATAATATGTAATAAAATAGAATTTATAAGTGATAAACTTAAGAGAGATAAAAACTTTTGTAAACATCTTCATATATAATTGTAATTATTCAAATGCTATTTTTATTGTAACATAAATTTATTTCTATTAATTAAACTTTGACTTAATTTTACTTTTTGAAAATTCATCGCGTAAATTCATAAACTTTGAATAAATAAAATTTATATATATAAAATCATTTCAACATTTAATTAAACTTAAATAATTTTCAAAAAAAAAACTTTATGTATTGTTCTTGAAAATCTGTTGGACTTGTAAGTCCAACCACATTGATCGCATTTCTTCGTAAGGGCAATAAGGGATCTTTCGTTTCGAAAACGATTGTTGTCGCCATGAAATCGTGGAATTAAGGGATCAAGCCATAAATCTTGTGGGCATTCGGGCTTTGCACACAAAAGAATAAAACGCAGCATATGTGTATTGTCAGCTCTCTTGCTTTTCGCTCCTTACTTTCGATACAATGTCTCACAAGAATCAGCGATGACGACGTGCACTGAATCTTTTATACTATTTCTTTTACTGAATATTTTGTTATTTGCTAATCGCCTTCGTAAATTCATGATGGCGATTTGTCGACAAAATCAAGAAATTCAGAAATTTGTAATTTATTTGACAGAATATTATTTCTAAAAATATTGTCAGTTGTTTTATCGCCAACTTTCAGCAGCACAAGTTCATGTATTTATAATTAAAGGATGCGTGTGGCATTTTCTTTAATGCTAACAATTTTTTAAATTATGTTTAAAAAATGTTTAGAATTTGCACAAAATTTTAAATTTATTTTATTCGAGAAGAAAGATTAATGAATAAATAAAATAATTTCTAATTTTTAGATTAAAATTAAGTTTGTTAAGATTAAGAGAAAGGTTTGCTTTTATCTTATTATTTAATTTTTATTATTACATATTATTAACTACATTCTTTATTATATTTATTTAAAATTATTTATTGAAAAATTATTTCAGTTTTAAAGTAAATGTAGAAAAATAATATATAACAACAGACTAGAAATAATTTAATTTAGTGTGAGTAGAATGTTGTATTATTTTTTAAAAATTATTTTTCAGTACTTTCTTGAAATGATAATCCTATTTAGAAGTGGAGTCTGAATAAAATCTCAGATATTGAACCTTTGTGAGCTGAATCTTTGTAAATATTATATGTTTGCGATTCTATAATATGCATTGAAAATATAAAATATACGTTCCCAGGCATTATAAAAAAATTAATAAAATAACGAAAGTTCTAAACGAGATCACATTATTAATTACTAATATAAGAAATGTAAACTGCTAGTAAAAATATATTTCCTAAACTTTTTATTATCATGAATAAAATTATCTAAATTTATAAGACTATGTTGTATTCTTCACTATCTTTTTTAGCATTTTTCTTTTATTACGAGAAGCATAAACGGCAATATAATGTAATTGAAGGGTTATAAAACGTATGGAAAAAATGCTCGCCGTAAATCTTGATGATGCGATCACGATTTATTTGTCGGATGTGATAAACATGTATTCTGTTCTATTACGCGCGGTCTATCATTAAATTTATGAAAACGTGATACACGATCGTAAAACAGAGAATCAGAGATTTAAATTTCCATGTACGAACTAATCATCTTCTCGAATTCCCCAAGGTAGATTGGTTTCTACGAAGTTTTGCTACCTGTTGCCCAGCTTCCGGAGCCAGAAGCGTCTACTAGTATTTCACTTTCTAAACCCCTAATTACAGTCGTGATATAGTTCGTTGTGTTTTTTTGTAGCAATGAAATTTTTAATTAGTAGAAAAATATACAATAATTTTTGAAAAAAGATATTGTTATGTATTTATAACTGTTAATATATTTTGAGTGAGTTTACACAAAAATAGTTGATTGATAGCAATAAGAGAATTTTCGAAATTTATATACATAAAAACAATTAATTAAAAGTGTCCGTGAAAAATCCGTGAAGAATTGAAATTGTTTGAAAACTTTATACAAAAAAAAAACGACGAAAGTTGATCACTTTTTACTTGGATACAGGAAAGAGATAATCGCGGAAGCGTTTTTAACAGAGGCTCGTCTGTTTATGGCGGGATTTAAAGCAAAAAATCTAGACAATTAGCAATCGTGTAGTAAGAGAAGGCTCACAGGAAACGATTCAGATCACATTTCGGATCGAGTAAGCGAACACTTTAAATTTTTCATTCCGTTGAGCGGCGATTTATGTTCTACGAGCAATTAAATACATAGTTAGAGTGTGGAGTATTAGCTAAGGTGTATATGTACGCATGTATTATGACTGTATGTGTTACTCTCTCTGGCGCTAATATAACACATCGAAGAAAGGAAGAACATGATAGTATATAATAATCCTAGAAATCTAATTAGACCGATTGTTTCAATCGATCTCAGCTTCTTACGATACGTACGATGATTTATTTCGATTTGCTTCTTTGCTGTATCGTTATGTAAAATCAAATATAAAGTTAAATAATTGAGAAATTTCATTTTAAGATATAATCAGAATCTTACAATAAAAATATTTTAAGATAAAATAATGTGACATTTTAGGATACAAAATTGCATTATTTCAACACATAATTTCTAAGCATAATTATAAATTATAATGTAATCAAATATATGATGTATGTATCACGAGATATTAAGTATTTTTTTTCTTTTTTTTTAACGAATACTACATATTTGAAAAAATGTTTTGATGTTAATTATATGTACACCTTATACGGAGGTGTACATATAATTAATTATGGATTGTACTTATTCTACAACAGCTGCACCATACAGAGTGTCAATAACTATATACGGATGCGATATCACAAGACTTCAGGATTGAGTTAATGTCGTATATACCGGAAAGAGACGAAAAGCGAATGTGAAGAGGTATACGCATCGAGAATGCGCAATGTAACTGGCGACCGCGCAAAAATCCTTAACTCCTAAGAACGACTTAGGATTCCCTTCATTTCTGCCATATATGTACATGTGTACATCTGAGAGTGCGATGAACGAACCTGTGACCTCGACGAGGTCTCTTTATTGTCCTACGCGACATCAGCATTTTCAGTCACATCAAAGAATAATGAAACAAAACTATTAATTATTCTTTACTTTATCTCCATTACTTAATTAATGTGCACACTTAATTAAATTATTAATTAAAGGAATTATAGAAGAACCTCACAATTACAATAAAATCCTGATCATCTAATTTCTTTCGAGATAAAAATAAGTTATGTAGGAAAGACACGCACTGGTTTTTTGTTAAGACGTAAGAATAATATCCAAAATATGGCAATCGATTCTCTCGTGTATCCTCGATATTGAGAAACGCAAAGAGGTTACTGTGCTGTAAGGGTAACGCGAGAGAAATGCGGCATACTTAGAGAATCGTGATATCCAGTGAGATAAACGCGATGAATTCGCGACGTCTAGTGCGAAATCTTGCGTCGAAGATTTGCTAGTAAAAATCAATTATGATGTAACTATCATAAAAAGTATAATCGAATTATTAAAGTATCAGAGATACGGTTCAAATTTTTTTAATTCTTCGCTTAATTTGGATTTTCATTTTGGATGGAAAATCATTCTAAAACAATTAATACAAATTATGGATAATAAACAATTAATATTTTATAATTAATTTTCTAATTAATTGTCATTAAACTGAAATTTATATAACTGTCTATATAATTCTGCTAACTATATCATATATATTAGTTATATATATCAATATATATAGAGATTAAGTAATTGGTGATAAATTAGTTTTATCAAAATTAATAGAAAAGTAGAGAACTGTTTACTACAAAGTAACAAGATACGCAATTTAGCCTTACTTCATCATTATAACTGTGAATAAGTTTATTTAAATAAAATTTAGAAATTTAAAAATAAGATTATTTTTTCTTAATTCATTTATTCTCATTACCTTAAAATTCTACTTATAATTGTTTATGAATTTAATTTCGCAAGTTCAGCATATAGAACACATCAATTTTTAAGTAATGTATGTGCCTATCTTCATCACATTTTTCTAAAATTTAATCGATCTATCAATAAGATAAAATCGTGTTACTTTATATATATATAATTCTAATGCCTATATTCAAGAATTCAAGTTATCTTGACGATAAAGTGCCATAACGTATCAAAGGATAACCTGATGTATATCGTATGCACCCAAAAAATATCGATAGATCCAGACGATTCCGTTGTTTTACTTTTCTTTTTAATCCTTTTTTTTTTCGATGATTTCAAAGCTGTCGTTTCAATAATCCACGCGTAATGAATTTCTTTAAACTATATCACATCACTGTACCGAGTCCGATTACAAACAAAACACTGATGGATCACGATCGATTCGCGGATAAAAACATAAACACGACGCAAAACGCTGCGCATCCCGACGCCAACTGAGCGCGAATGCGCAAAGCGCGATCAGCACTCGGTTTAAGCCGTTACGGGGCCCGAGTGACGCTCTATCCTATTGGTCGACGACCCGAGATCTCGTGTTCCCGCCGCCATTCGGTTGCAGGTGCAGCGAGTGCACGGGATCACGACTTGTGGCCCAATAGAAAGGAGATTTGGCTGCAGGTGCAGCGAGTCCGCTATCCGAGGGATCGTCCATACTACGCAAAACGCGCATTTTTCAAACAAAACTCCTCTTTTTAGCTGTATTTATAATTGCTATTAACATATTTATTTTCAATGTATTGACATTCTATACTTTTAGAATTTGTAGATTTTTGTGAGATACTCGATATTTTTTCATTAAAAGTAAAATACTTCAAAATATTCTAATTATAAATATTTAAATCAATAACTCCTGCACGCTATTTGTTATTGAATTTTTAAAAATAAAATGTGTAAAATTATATTAGAAAACAAAATTCCTCTTTTAGCTGTATTTATTTGCTATTAACATATTTATATTCAATGTATTGACATTCTATACTTTTAGAATCTGTAGATTTTTGTGAGATACTCAATATTTTTTCATTAGAAGTAAAATACTAATTTTATGTTATTTATTATTGAATTTTTAAAAATAAAATGTGCAAAATTATATTAGAAAACAAAACTCCTCTTTTTAGCTGTATTTAATTGCTATTAACATATTTATACTCAATGTATTGACATTCTATATTTAAAATCTGTATTTAAAATCTGTAAGATTTTTGTGAGATATTTTTTCATTAGAAGTAAAATACTTCAAAATATTCTAATTATAAATATTTAAATCAATAACTTCTGCATGTTATTTATTGAATTTTTAAAAATAAAATGTGCAAAATTATATTAGAAAATTAAAAATATCTTTAGAATAAATAAATTAAGAATATCTTTAGAAGATAAATTAATAAATAGAGAACTTCTGTAATTAAAAAAAATTTTCTTCTTAATGTAAAATTAAAATTTTAATATTAAATATGTAATATATGTATAATTTAGTGTAAAGCGAATGCAAAAGTTAGTGATTTTGTATCGAACACGTTGCCATGGATCATCGCAACAGGTTCCGCAACAGATTCAAAGCTATTAGAGACTGCTAGCTCATGAGTCTAGTAATTGTTGTTTAATTACGACCAATCATCTGCACCAATTTGCTCTGTTTCCACGCTGCTAACTGTATCAAGCCCTGCTCGCGACCGTGACAGATCTGAACGCGTTAATTAGTCACTATCTGTAATTACAGTTATATAGCTCTGTGTTAATCGGCGCACCATCGTTGTGAAAACAAACAATTGCAATAAGTAAAGAATATAAAACAAATTTAGACTGATGAGACTAAAGCTAATTAAATGAGAGAAATTCTATATGTATCGAAGCAGATCTTAATACTTAAATACAGTATTACATATACTTCTTGTGTGAATTTAATAATTTATACGGACTCTGCATATCGCGCATCGAAATCTTTTTCGGTCTTAAAATTCATAAACAGAATCAGAATAGTAATATTATTTATTAAATTTGTATAAACAATTTTATAATTTTGTTATGCTAATAAGAGCAATATTTACAGGAATATTAATCGTTATATGTTAACAAAAATCTAAAAAAAATCGTGATTAATTGCGGAAAATATCATTTCGGCCAAGTTTTAAATAAATAAGCAATAAGTTTTAATGGCGTAATTCATATTCATGTGAAATTCGAATAACACACAAGTTAAATTGCACGTGTTTAAATTCATAAAGTGCCATGTACTTACATTTGTAGAAAGTTGACTGGTTAACGAATGCACCTTCTCCTGTGCGTCCAGTAATTCACGACGCAATTTTCTCAATTCATGCGCTTGCTTCTCCTCAGCCGAACTATAAAGACTGCTCGTGGTGGACACCAAGGATACCGAAGAACCATGAACTAAAACAAACACAAAATTCTTCTTAATGTATGTTTATTAATTCCAAGTTTAATTCTAGGATTAGAATTTTCAAGGAAATCTTTTTAACTTGAGTTTCAGATTTTGGAAACTAAATTAATTATATATACACTCTTACGTGTAGTATATTTATGTAAACATATGTGTGTTATAAGTAATTTAGATTATTCTAAATTTCTATTTTATATGATATATAAAAATTAATGAGTTGTTTCGAATTGTTTGTATAATTTTATCCCTTTTTTCTCTTAATTGTTATATGTATATTATTTCTTCTCTTTTTTTGTACTCTA
>Ga0157363_1004439_pt1 | contig 12928 bp, 10 predicted proteins | sample AttsexASBM1_FD_111477 | JGI IMG/M metagenome (GOLD analysis project Ga0157363, IMG submission 111477) | Fungus gardens microbial communities from leaf cutter ant in Ribeirão Preto, State of São Paulo, Brazil - Atta sexdens ASBM1 | ecosystem: Host-associated > Fungi > Mycelium > Unclassified ...
CACAAAATTCGACATGTTCAACGCTATTACAAACTATACTGTTGTATGAAACTTGTATTGTTGTGAATTGAAAATCTTTGTCAGATGTCAGAACAAGGAAATGACGTCAATGGCGCCGTCTGATGCCAACTACATTGACAGCTATGGCCATCTATTGGTAAATTCCGATTTCATATTTACATACCTGGTAATGATAATAATAATAATAATAATAATAATAATAATAATAATAATAATAATAATAATAATAATAATAATAATAATAATAATAATAATAATAATAATAATAATAATAGTAATAATAATAATAGTAATAGTGACTTTGCGAAACTTCTAAAACCAGTTAAATATTTTTGAAAATAATGTAAAGAAATGTATTTTGGATAATTAAAATCAAAGTATAAAGAGATTATTTTCGTAAAAAATATATCGTTTATTAATATTAATAATGTATTGATAACATTGTAAACTATAAATATCGGAGCATTGTTATTGCCAGCTAATCAGTGTACATTTTTCGTTACATTAAGATTAAATTATTAAAGATTCAATTTTAGTTTTGATATCTGTTTGGACTATAATTAATATCAGAGTTTCCTTCTTTGTTTTCTTTGCGATTAATGTTCTAAGTGTATTCAAAGTTATCCATTAATTTCAACATAATTGACACTGATTCGTTGAATGATCAAAGACTAGTTTTTGACTAAACTATAGAATTTGAGTGTCTGTGATATGAATTTTTGTTTTAGTGAGCTATCTTCTATATGTTTCGTCTATATGTTCTATTGTTTTACAATAAATCGTTTTTGCTTCCCCAAAATATTTATCTTTTAATAATTTTAATACATTTTAGATTGTTATTAGAGCTCGTTTTTATAGTTTCCGTTAATAGGTGAGGGTGGTTCACTGAAATGAATTAAGTTTGTAAGAAAAAAAATTTTTTTTTGTAATTACAACATCATACTATCTCTGAGGTTAAAAGTGAACCGAAACATGTAAGCAGATTAATTATTAATAAAGTTGTTTGTTAACCGTTTGCACAAGAATTGTCGGGCTTAACTTCTATTGCCCTGTTGTATCCAACCATTTTGTATAAAACATTGCGTCGTATTAATCCGCGGAAAATAGAAATGCAGACTCATAGTTTCGTCTGCATACGTACATGAATAGTATATTGACAAAACATTGCGTCTTACTAATCTATGCGGAAAATAGAAACATTGAAGCATAGTTTTATTTGTTGACAGTATTAATAACACAGCTTATCTTTGCGTAACAACCTGTTGCTTCAAATTAAGAAATGAGTATCCATTTTTAGGTCAATATATTTAAATACTATACTTTATCCAGGGATTAGACAAAGTTGTGTGGTTTAGCTGAATAAGTACCGAATTATATATTTTAAATAATGAGGATCACTTCTTTTAATTATTTTAAAATTGAGGGGATAATTAATTTGATAATCAATTTCAATTAGTCTATAATTTAAAATAGATTTATCTTTATAACAACCAACTTTATTACTTTTATTAATTAAGTTTTTATTTTGGGAAATGTCTGGATGGATTTCAATTAAATTTTCGAATTGATAAAGCGATTTTTGGTAAAATGAGAATCGATCAATATTTAAAAATAAATTTTGTTTGATTAGAAATTTGATCCTTTTAATGGACATGCCGTCCGACTCTTTTAGACATTCAAAATTGATTGAATTAACAATTTCCTCAAATCAACATTTCTTTCTCGAAAAGTTGTTTAGACTATTACCGCATTTCTTGTCAATTCTCTTAGCGATAGTTATTAATCAGCGATAATTATTAATCATCAAATCCGCTCTCTTTTTGTTAGCGACAGATTTTCAAATTAATAAGTTCGGCTTGGAATTAATCTTTAGTTTGATAATAATTAACAAAGATCAAAAAATCAATCGATCCATGATAAAAAAAATTAATTTATCTACATTTAATGAGTTTTAATTTCTCACAAGTGTCTCACAAGTATTTATGTCAGGTTTGAACCTCGCAGACTTAATCCGCAATAGAGAATTTTTCGATTCAAAGAACTTTACGAACTTTTCGATTTAAAGAACTTTTTTGAAAAACTGAACGACTTGACTGAAAAATTTGACATGGCTAATAATTGTTCACTGTTTTTATATTTTAGTGATAGATTTGTTCTTTTTGGTTCAAAGATCTGACACGACTAACTGCTTTTATACTTTAGTGATAACTCTCCTCGGATTTCTTACCACTTTTTACTTAGAAATGCTATGTAAAGAACAGATGGAAGAAGATTCTTACTCATGTGAAATCACGTCTAAAATCAATATTATGGTGATTGCCCAGGCCTACCATTATTATCTTTCGACGAAATGAGTTGTTGATTATCGCTTGAGATTTTCTTGTCTTGTTTTTTAATTTCAAATCTAGTTATAAATTATTAATTTATATTATTAATTTAGAAAAGTATTACTTAAGAAAATATCGTCACGTAATACTTTACAACATTATGCAGTAAATAGAACTTTTTACAATCAGTTGCTAAGTGAAGTAGCATATGCAGCAGTGAGAGCTTCATGTCATTTATTAAAATGGAAACCTCGTACAAATTGTGGTGCTTCTCATCGATCAAAGGTATTATTATTGACTATTAATATTGTATTTATTTAATAATTTTGTTTTTCATACAGTTTCTCTTCAAATGTTCTGATTGTAAAAAGAACATTCCAAACCTATATACGTTCTAATGTCCAATGTTACAGACGTGATGCTTCAGCTTTATATACTGAATGGAGAAATATTTCACAACATGAAGAAGTAAATAATTGATCGTAATCTGAACGTCGAATTCTTGGAAGATGAGGACATATAATAGAATTACAAAGAATGAGAACTGAGAATGGAAACAGCTAACGAAGGAAATTCTGCACCGCAAGAATCTTACGATCAAAGTGAAATTTTTGAGGATTGAGATAAGTAGATAGGTGGATATTAATTATTATTATTGTATTTGTGCGTGAAATAAACATAAGAAGATGTGAGATAATAACTATGTTACATAACATTTATTTTTAAATAATAATAAATGATTTATTAATACTGTAATGTGAATAAGTAAGAATATACACAATATTAAGAATATTAATAAGAATATTAAAGCCTATAACGGATTCATTTGGTTGTGTTTATACTCTTCTGCTTCTTAATTTTCAATGAAAAATTTTAAACGGTTTGCGTGTATGTGTGTTAGTTTCCTTTCCATTTTGATACTTAATATAGTTTACGTTGTTTTCTAAGATCGTATAGGTTTAATCCACTGAGATTCTAATTTTTTGGAACGTCCTCTTCTTAAAGTCTCGTAATAAAGTAGGATTTTATCGCCTATCTGAAATGTTTTTTCTCGAGCTGTTTTATTATATTGTTTTTTTCATCTTATTTTTTACTTGTTTTGCGTTTTCTATGGTGATCCGATTAGTAACTCGTATTCTTTCGCTATATATAACTCCTGTGCAGTCATACGAATATGTTAATTTCGGCGGTTGTATTAGAGCAGTCGGCAAAATTGCTTTATATTCATACATTAGTTCGAACGGTGTGTAACCCGTAGTAGTATTATATGTAAACATTGCGTAGAGTAATCGTTTGTCACAGTCATCCTATTTTTCGTTACAATAGTGTCGAAGATATTCTACTAGTGTCCTGTGCGATCTTTCTAACGCCCCATTACTCTCGGGATGGTACGCGATTGTTTGGATCTTTTCTATATCTTTAATAATTTATAAATATTCCTGAACAATTCGCTAGTAAAGTTGATATCTTGAGCTGTGAGAATCTTTTCTGGAATTACATGTTCTATTATTTTGGTTATGAAGGTTTTTGCAACTGTGCTTCTTAATTAGTCAATGGTAAGGCTTTGCTAAACATCATTAAGTTATCTTGAAATGTGAGAATATATTTATTTCCTTCGATCGTAATTATCAATGGATTATGTCCAATGCACATTTTTCGAAAGGCTTTTTCGGTGTATCTGTTATTTCTAATAGCATTTTAGTCTTCTTGCTTAATTAATTTTTTTGACAAAATTTGTATTTATTTATATATTCTTCCACGTCTTTGGTGATACCACGCCAATTGTATATTAATTATATGCGTTTCAGGATCTGCGCAATCCCTGATGTCCTCCTATCAGAGCATGATAATCATATAAATTTTGCCGGTTTTATTTCTCCATATATTCTTTTATCATTTCTTCCTTTTCTTCTTTGTTATCCTTATCCTTGTTCTTCTTTTTCATAATGATGAATTTCATTCACTTTTTCGGGTATTTGTTATCGGGTATCTACTTAAAACGTTGACGTTAGTATTTTTTTTGCCAATCTTGTGTATGATATTATAATCATATTCTTTGAATTTCTCTATCTCATTAATGGAATCTGGATCTGTTACATTGAACAGCGGATAGTAAGCGATCGGTCTTGACCAACAGAGTCTTGCGATAACGGCTCCGATGGCATAATTGGACGTTACTATGAATTCGCGCGTATAAATTCGAGTATTTTAATACCGGTGCAGTTGTTAATCTCTCTCTTAGTATTTGGAAAGCATTTTGTTACTCTGTTTTCCATTTGAATTTCACTCCTTTCCTCGTTAAATTTGTAAGAGGCTATGCTATTTTAGAAAAGTCTTCTATGAATCTCCTATAGTATTCTGCAAGTTCCAGGGAAGATTGAATGTCTTTTCTTCTTGGAGTAGGAAAATTGTTTACAGCACTTATTTTAGCGGGATCAGGTCAAATGCCATCTTTCGTAATAATGTATTCAAGATATGTTACTTCTTTCTGTAAAAATTCATATTTATCTGGTTGGAGTTTCAGGTTATTTTCGCGCAACCATTGCATTACTTCAATTAATCATTTATTATGCTCTTTTAAATGTGATCCGTATACGATTATGTCATCTAAATATACGAGATACTTGTATTAATATTGAGTTTATTAGCTATTGAAAAGTGGTTAGGCGCATTTCTTAACCGAACGGCATTCAATTATCGAACTTAATAATGACTATAAGGAGTAGAGAAATTGTTTTATGCTTATGATCTTTGTGCATTGGAACCTGATGATATTCCGAAGTTAAATCCAGCATTGAAAAATATTTTGCATTACCTAATTGATCGAGAATGTCTGTAATATTTGGTAAATTTGGAAAAAATTACCTACCGTGAGATTGTTCAATGATTATTTACGAAAATCAACTACGATTCTTATTTTTTTCTATCGTGTTAATTTTTTGGAATGACTAATAGGGGCGTGTATCATTGACTCGTACTATGTCTAATATAATCTTCTCTTCGAGTATTTTTTTGATTGGTTTCTTCCTTATACTTTTCTGATATAAGCCTATATGGTGTTACATTTATCGGAGCACTATCGGTATGTGTATTGATTGGTCATGTACTGTAATGATGCAAGATAAGACATCATTCTCTCTTAATGGAAAATATCGCAAAAGTCGTCGCAAAATATCGCAAAATCTGTTGTAACGCTTTACTTTCTTTCGTATTCAAGTGCTCGATTCGTAGTTGCTTGCGAAAACGATCTTCCGTATGTATATATAATTCCGTATGTATGTATATGATATCTCTGCGGTGAGTAACTGTGAGCGCGCTCGCTATGTCATTCTTCTAATGTTACAAGCGGAATGATTATGTCTATCGCTGTCTTCGTATTGAGTATGCTAATTGAGCACTCATACTCCTTTGGTTCTATTAGACAACATAAATATTCCGAGTTGCGTTTCTTCGAAGTTCAATTCCTATTCGGTTTGATTTCTATAATGATTTTGCTACAGGGCGTTAATGTTATCCTTTTACACGGATTTCAATGTTATTTCACCGATGCACCTGCCCTTTTTCGAGATAACACTTGGCTCGCTGCTTCTTTAAACAGATATCTATTCCGAGAATTTCTTCATATTCTATCAAAAAATCGTTTTTAACTTTGTAAATTGTATGCTTTATTTTTCGCCTTCCTAGAGATATCCTTGCTCACTTTTTCTCAGCGTGTGCATCTTATGACTCGTTAGTAAGAGTGCTCGTCTGTTATTAATGTGTCGTCCTTTAACTTCCCTTCATTAAGGCCCCGAATTAAAAAGAAAATTCATCTTGCTCTTTTTTATTTCTTCAATGGGAAGTATCACGAGTTACAGTCCGAGTACGAGTGTCACGAGGTACAATACTCGTGCGTGATTTCCTTGTTATCTGTGAAATGCTCACATGTCGCTCGTATCTTGTTAGATCATCCTTGTTAGAAATGATAATGTAAAGCGATAGAGTAGTGTCATCTATAGTGATCTGCTTGTACTTTTTCCTTGCTTTAATTTATATTCTCTGGACCTTATATTCTTACGCGCACGTTCGAATTGAATTAAAGAAGTTTGTACAATAAAGAGTGTATTTCTACACGAATGATACGCGTTATGTTGATATTCTCGTCTCACAGTAACATATATGTTACAATTCTTCTTCTTCGGTACTAATATACGAATCTTCACTCTCGCTTTGTTTCTTTTATCGCCTTGCCTTCATGGCAGTGTTTATGTCAAATTTCGTCAAATTCCTTTCCTGCCGTAGTTGGCGGATGTGTTCTTTTTTCGATAGTTCGTACAGCGACGAGCACTCGTTTCTCTATTATGCCTTCTCTTATGCCTTGTCTTTTGTAGTAGGTGCAAAATTTTTCGATAGTGTTTACCCTTGCGGGTTTTTCGGTTTTTGGTAAGATATACCGATTCGCACATCGACTCGTGTGACAATCCTTATCAAAATGTTTTGTTGATTTTCCACATTTGTGAACACTGTACAGTTGAATTTCAATTACTAAGAAATTGATTATTTCTATTTCGATCATTATTTATCGAGCATGAAATTCTTTACTAATTCCTCCGCACTTGCAGCGTTAATTGCTTCTTGCAGTTATTATATTTCTGAAATCGCATGATCATCTTGATTTCTTCACGTAATCCTAATTCGAAATTCAATAAAGCCTGGTCTTGTACAGTTTCTAATATGGCATGCTTTTGTTCGGCGGTGTGGTCTCGCTTCTCTATTAATGACTTATATAATTCCATCGCTACAGTGTCTACGTGTCGTCCGAAGGAGTGCGCGTTTTCCGCGGCTTTAATGCGTTGAACTCGAGGTGTGACATTCCTCTTTTTTCAAGATAATTCATTTTTAACTCCCGTTTCAATTGTGCGAAACTTCTAATGTTCCTTATTTGGAAGTCTAGTAATAGCTTTCCCTTAAGTTTTGTTAAAAATTTAAAATTTCTTCTAATAATGCAGATTTTTCAGCGAGGTTTTTTTTCCATCGCGTACTTACACTAATTTTGTAATTTCTGTCGAAAATGTCCATCTACCTCAGGTATTAAATTTCGAGTTTCTTTTATTCTTAAGTATTGTATAATTCTATTTGACTGCTCTCTAATGTCTGTGAATGTTTGTAAGGAATGTTTGTAACATTTAAGGATCTCATTCTTTCTTTATTTTCGTATTATCTGACTTCTATATTACTTATGCGATCTTGCAAGCCTGTGATTGTGACGAGCATTTGATCTAATAATTTTTCTTGGTTCGTTTGTTTTAATTTTTGCTCTATTGACATTCTGAATCTATTCGATATCTACTTCCACGCTAGTTACTTGTTGTTCATTAGTCGGCCCTGCGTGCGGCGTGTATAACTGATTCGCCATTTTCGTTTGTGTATTATTTCGCGGCTCAATATTAAATAAATTACTCTCGAAATTAATAAGGATGGTCGTCTATGTTCAATTGGATTATTTTCTGTCGCGATTATTTTATTTTGACTTGAATAAACTGTCGTCTAAATCCACGATCGAAAATTTTCGTCATATTGTTACGTTCGAATGCAGTCAAACATGCCCCGCATGCGCGCAGTCTAAAGCGCCAGTACCCTGATGAAAAAGTTTCGCTGAAATTATTTCACGTTTTGGAACATTTCAGCGAAAATTTACTGAAACTTTACTGAAAGTGAATTTTTTAGTTATAATAACATACTGAAAAATCACTGAAATCCAACTGAAATTTCTCTGAAATTTTTTGAAATTTCTCTGAAATTCTTGTTGAAATTTATCTGAAAATTTTGTTAAAATTTTTCTGAAATTTTGTCGAAAATGAATTTTTCAGCTAAAAATCACTGAAATTAAACTGAAACTTTTTAAAATGTTGAAATTTTATTGAAAAGTGTTTCGAAATGTGGAATAATTTCAGCAATTTTTCCATCAGGATAAAGTATCTAATCCGTTCGTGAAACTGGCATCCTTAGTCATTCCAAAGAGAAATAGAATTATAAATGTATAAAAATTAGACATATCTCTTATTGTGAGGTATCAATTTCTACATTAACATTATTTATATTATCTATATGAAAAGCTGATTTGGTATGTCTTGAATTGGTATGTCTTAAATTATATCGATAACATTTAAGCGAAATATTACAAATTTTACACTAAGCTTTATTTTTTACTAATCAATTTTTAAAAATATTTTTGTGATATTTTTCTAACCAAGATTTTCTAAATTTTCGGATACATACCTTTTTTCTGACTCTATTGCGATTCATTTTCCTAAAATACTGTAACTCATTTTTATTTTCCTCTTAGGATTCCTTGCACTTCCTATTGTCCGGTTAGGCGCGCAGACTTCGCGGTCTATACGGCACCACATCGTTACTTTAACCTAATGACTACAGCACTACGCTAAGTTGTATACAACGCGCATGCGAGTGCGGGGCATGTCTGTTTGGATGCAGCTCTGTGTCAGTTGAGCTATTGTCTGAATAATGTTCATTCAGATTACGAGTCACGTAACGTTCTCATCCGCTTCTTTTATAATAAAATAAAACACATGGGGCTTAAAAAGCTAATTCTATTTCTTTTTCCTGTGTGTTCAATATATAGAGGTTTCGCAACGCCAGGGGCCTTCCGACATGTAGTCGATTACAATTAAGAAAATTTGTTTTAGGATTTACAGTAATGTCGTTAAACGCATGCTTGCGATGCTTCACCGTTGCTTGCTCTACGTAGTCTCTTAGTTATGTTACTGTTGCGGGAGATCGGTGCCTCCTCGGGTTACTCGGCTGCTACGTAAGCGATTGCTGTCTGCTGCGGGATCTTGTTTCGGCTGACCTCTCTGGACTGCTAATTCGCCGTCACACTAATATCACTTTTTTGTTGCAGATGCGACTGATTTTCCGGTCTCGGGATCCTACAGGATGATTTTATCAACGATTGCGAATCCCACCACTGTCACTAATTATGTTTGAAGCCGGATACAACGGGTTCGAGATCCGCGGGAATGTCGAGATTGGATAGCTAATTATGTTACACGCACTGTCGTGTAGAGATTGAACATATATTAAAAGATATTTTTTATCACATTTGTGTTTTACAGTTATTTAAATATACATCTTTTATGAATCGACTGATGGACTTATTGTTCTTAGTAAATCCGGACTGAAAGTGAGATATTATAACATAAAAAAAGTATGTTATCAAAAGAAGATTTGGAAATGCGACGCATTTATAGAAAATACTACATTAACTACTACATTGGTTACAGACAAGAAAATATAATTCGGATCATTAGAATGGCTTTCAATTTCAACTTCACTTTGGTGAACTTAATACAAAATAGTGTAAAAAAGATAGAAATTGAAATGTACAATCTATATCAGCAACGACACCCAATTACACTATACAGCCAAACTAAATCCGCTGATAGTTGGTTATTGTCGCCTCTGTTTATAGTATTACGAGAAGTTATTGGGTCCGAAAGTTCAAGAAAATGTATTCAAGGCATCTAATATTTTTGTAACAGCTTCCAAATCAAGTAAATTAACATCAAATCATGTAAAAATTTGGTTGAAAAAAATATTTTTCCCGAATGTTGGACCACAATCCGTATTACTATTGATTCATAGAGTGGACACTATCTCAACATTATTTCCGAAATTAGATCAACAAGTATGATGGGATTGCTATGTGGAAGTCGCATATGTCTCTAAACACAAATAAAAACGTTTTTTTTTTAAACTTTTTTTGTTAATAACTTTTTAACGAATAACGAGCGACGGTTAAAACTTGTTGGAAATTGCTCAGGATTATGACTTTGATAACATATATCAAGATCAAGATCATCGGTGGTTGCTCCCCTTTTCTGCAATTTTTTGTTGAGATTTTGACTGCGGAACATGAACAGAATTTAATGGAATAATACATTCTGAAAGCATCAGATATTTATTTTAGTTTATCGCCAAAAGAGAATTGGCATTTGAATATTTACAACAACTTCTATTTGTGTTGTAACTTGGTACTAGCAACAATTGCCAGTAGTACCAATGTATAGAAAAATGGAGAAGATTGATTCCAGAAATTCATGACACGTCATGAATTGACGTGCTTGAACCATGCTTGTCTATTAGAAAATCGAGGCTACGAGCTTCGTTCATGCCACAAGTTTCAATCGCATAACACTAAGGCATTTTTCACCCTACTCAAGTCTGTGTGATCGTTTGCAGCTGGTTCCTCGTGCAATCAGAAACATGAACAAAATGAGAATTATCACTGTCCAAACACCTCAAAGAGTTGTCAACCCATGTGGTTTCAAATAAATCGGGCGTATTACTTCTGCCGCGTGTGGCGCACTTATTACACAGTAGCGATATCGGCTTAAGGAGCTGCCACTCTTTTTCTTTCCGCGCATCCATTTTAAGTCACACTTCTTGAACGGTGTCCCAACTGGAAACGACGATGCAGCCCACTCAAGTAGTTGCTTTTTCTGCAATTTCTTCAGCATTTTCAAAAAAAAAAAAAACATGTATTTCGACAAACAATCCAATACTTTTTTCACTGGATAACCACGAATCCCATTTATCTATCGAAAGCTTCGAGTTCTACAAAGAGCATTTCATAATAATTGTCTCGTTATACTACATATTACGCACAAGTTGCAGCCCCTCGATCGTAGCATGATCCGCTAAAAAAGGCGAATATCCATTGTATCTGGATGATGAATAATCCAGGAAAAACGATATCTATACAATTTGCCAGCTATTATTAGTTTAGCGTTACCATTAGCGGCCACGAACACAAATATCAAGGTAGGATTCAATTGAAATTTCGCCATTAAATTCGGATATGTTTCAGGACATTGATTTTCTATCCAGCCAATTAATCGATCGTCCTAATTCAAATAATGCTATAGACAGCTCCCCGCAAAGTGAAGAAACTCTACAAACGTCCTTAATGGATAATGATGAGAAAACTATCAGCGATAACAATCAAGATGGACACATCCTTTCAGTCAATTCGATCATTTTTGAAGACTGCCGTGAGAAAGGAGTCACGAAGAGAATGTAAAAAAAGATCGTCTGAAATTTTGGCGGTCCCTGACCGCGTCATAAATCAGCTTTCTAACAAAAGAAAACAGGAACAAAAAAACCTCTGAAAAAATGAATCTGATGGCTATTGTGTGTGTGTGGCTTTTTTAATATAATACTTTACTTGTATGCAACTTTTTTGAATAAAATTGTGGCGAATGCATCGCTACTGCCTCAGCTGCAATTCTATTAAAGCACGACAATTATAAGGAATATAGTATTCGCAAGAAAAGTATCATGTATACATTTAGTCTGAAGACCGCTCAGCTATACGAAGCAGAGAAAAAAAGGCAAATACGAAAGTCAATATACGCGAGTCAAATACGAAAGAGATCATTACATCGTCTCTTGACACGTGTGAACACGTAGCGTGTAATCGATTGTATTCTAATAAAGACTAAATTATTCTATCAACAAGATATTTTAATTCGACTTTTAACCTGTAGTACCAAATTCTGTAACACCAAAAATAAAGCCTTAAAACTAGTTTTTTCCAAATTTTTTCTGGACTTTCCCGAATAGCCCCAGACTTGTCCTAAATAAATAAAAGTCCTATTCGGAACACTTCACTGATCGATAGTTTTATATATATTTCGAAGTACAATTTTGTATCCAATCTATAATGGCATTGTGAAGATAGTAAGGTTCAACCTTTCAAACCGTCTAATGAATTTTTTTTATGATTACAGGACCCAGGAGACGTAAAAGAAAAAAAAAAGTATCCCGAATAGTTTCCTAAAGAGAGAATATAAAAGGAAAAAATTAAAATTGAAGGAAAAAATAACAGAAAGGGAAAACTAGATGAAAAGGGAAATGTGAAGAGGTTAAAAAAGATTTCAAAGAAAGACAGAAAGCATAGAGAATAGCAAAAAGAGAGTATAAAGAACATAATAAGTTTTTAAAAACAGCTAGAGATCTGGTCAATAGAGAAAATGGAAGACGAAGGGGGAGGGCAGAAATGTCTTTAGCGAAGGTAGCAGTGTAATTAATAGGAAAGGGAGTAGCATTTCTACAATATATCGGAGAAAAGTATGGATAGACTAAGTATGAAGGAGATAGTTAAAATAAGAAAAATAATGTCCGAAAAAGACAGAGAAGAAAGTGTACAGTAATTAAGGATGTGACATAGGTAGGAAATAAAGACACGGAGAGAGGAAAGGCACGGGTACGAGAATTTCCAAAAGAAAAGGTAGGAGTAGACTATAAGATAAGCGGTAATAATTATAAGAGTGGGGAGTGTGGAAAACAAACGGAAGATAATGAGAAATAAATATAAACTAAAAAAGAATATATTAGATGTACAACTTTGCTTCCGCCATTTTCCTATAGATGGCTTTAGCGGTAAGTGGTGATCGAAATAGATCATAGACGTCATACAATAAACTTGGGCATCTATCAACATAATCCCATAGAAACATTAGTCGATTTGTGTCTGCATCATAAAGTTATTCTCGATTGAAAATGTCAGTTTACGAGCC
>Ga0157363_1004440_pt1 | contig 12927 bp, 7 predicted proteins | sample AttsexASBM1_FD_111477 | JGI IMG/M metagenome (GOLD analysis project Ga0157363, IMG submission 111477) | Fungus gardens microbial communities from leaf cutter ant in Ribeirão Preto, State of São Paulo, Brazil - Atta sexdens ASBM1 | ecosystem: Host-associated > Fungi > Mycelium > Unclassified ...
ATGGACCATCAGTAGTTAGTATATAAAGGTAGATACATTGTATTCAGAACTCCATTAGGTTCTTTTATGTTACTCAATACAAGAGTGGTATTTTATTCTAAACATCTTGGATCTAAGTCTTAACATTATATATAAGAGTCATTATATCATATAGTATATGACATCATCCTTCTAGATTCTTCTCTGTATTATATGATATTGTGACTATAATATATGACTAACTCATAATAGCTGTCATACTTTGTTATGTTACATTACTTCTCTTAGTAAAGCTTAGATGAGGAAAAATAGAAATATAAAATAATAAAGGAGAAAAATAGAAAAAGAACAAGTTTACTATTCTTAAGTTTGACATTACTCTTCTTCAAGTTCTTTTCTTTGGAGAAATAGACTTTTATCTTTACTAATTTTTTTCCAATTTTCTTAAGTACTCTTTTTTGAAATTTTTGTTATTCTACCTATATAATATCTTCACTATATACTATTACAAGTAAAGACTTGAAGTGTTAAGTTAATAAAAGAATTTTATATAAGGTTTGTATTGTTATGGGATGCTTAAACACTAACAATTTTATTTTTCTTTTCTTTTATTTTTCTGATTTTATATTGATTTTCTTTTCTCTTTTCTTTTCTTCTTCTTTTGGACAATGAAGAGGCATGTGACACTGCATCACATGACAGGTCACATGATATGACATCATAGGCCTAGAACATGGTGGAAGGATCTGGAAGATGATGTCAGGGCACATGTATACAATATGGTGACCTTGAATAGGAAATGAGGCAAACATGAGATAGAAGCATGGACAATAGGGCAGGCTTAATTATTAGTAGCATGGACCAGGCATGTTGTGTATATATAGGACTCTAATTTAGCAGAGACTCCTTGTTGAGTTCTCTTGTGAACTTCCCACTTGATATCCAACTTAAGAGATTTACTGCTTGTGTGATCATTTATCTTTGTAATAAGTGGTTGCCGTTATGAACTTAAGTTCTTAGAGTGGGACAGAAGATCAACTCTTGTATTGAGTAACATAAGAGAACTCGATAGAGATCTCTCTACAAACTAATCTACCTTATATACTACTACCAATAGTCTGTGCTCAATATTGTGTAACCTACCCTAAACAACCATGTGTAGTATATAAGGCTAACATGTGGTGTCTCTGTTGTATGACATTATTTGTTCTAGATTCTTCTACTTTGTTCTTTGCATTTTGTGATCTAACCCTAACCTTATGTTCTAAAAATGGAAAAATAAGAAAATAAAATGAAATGAAAATGAAAATAAACAATAAAATAAAGAAAAACTAAGTTTACTATTTATAAACTTGACAGTTGCCACAACATGTATAAGAGAACTTGATAGAGTTTTAAGTATAATATCTATCTTTATATATATTAAGTTAGTAGTCTGTGCTATATAAATTTTAACCTACTCTTAAAGGCTATATATATTATATACTATTAATATATAGTATAATATTATTCTTTTTATTATATCATATAAAATATCACACTATAATCTTAATCCTAACTCTAAGTCCTAAATAAGAAATAGAAAAAAAATAAGAAAATAAGAAAAAAAAATAAACCAAGTCTATTATTTTCAACTCTGATATATATCTTTCTAGTAACTTTCATTTTCTGAAGTTTCTTTTTTCTGCTATATCTGGCTTTTCTTGCCTTCTTATCTCTATATTTATTCTCTTCTCAAAGTCTATTACTACTTTCTTTGTATTTTTTAAATGTTCCTTCTTTTTTATATGTTATATTCTATTGTAAATCTCTTTTAGCATACTAAGTATTTTACTACTGGGGAAGAGATAGCATAGTGGAAGAGATCCCTATCCATGTATATTATGCCTACCTCAAACTTACTTGAGGTTATGGGTTTAATTCTTTAGTAATTTTTTATGTTGGGTAACTACATAAAAAAAGTTAGGATATTGATATTTCATACATAATTCCTCCTGTAGGCAATGACTGCTATCGTGTCTCATGTAATAAATTGTTGACTTAAAAAAAAAGTATTTTACTACTCTTCTTATTTTTTGTTTATTTAGTATTTTCTTATTTTCTTATTCTTTTACTCTATTAACTTTTACTAGTTTAGGTTTCTCCATCTTTTTCTTTACTAGCTCTTTGTACCTTTATTATATTCCAAGTTAACCATTCTGAAGACATGTTTCTGTGGTAGTAATATTTTTCTAATAACTTTGGTAAAAGCCTATCTTTCATAATAGCTATCTTTCTTGCAACATATCTCTGTGGCAGTGATACAATTCTTTGATCACTCAGTCTTTCATGATAGAAATACTTTTATTAAGCTTGGTCTTTCATAGTAAAGTTCCTCTATTCTAGTCTCTTTTAGTGTTTTAACACTGAAATCTCCAAGCATCTTCTAATTATTTTGATATATATAAGACTAGTAGTTATACTGTAAATTGTTAGTCTGATAACTGACAAAGATAATTTTTATTGAACTCAATCTCTAGTATTTAATGGTAATATACTACTATTAGTATATAATTCTCTTTTAGACTTCATTATTTAATTATCTAAAGTTGCAACCATATAGTAGATAGATAGCATAGTACATAAGCTGAGACCAAGGTGGTTTTGACAAATTTATATCACTAAGCTTATTATACAGAGTTTTTACACTTTGTACATTTCTAAGCTAACACTATAGGCTTTCATCTTTTAGTGTGAACTGTTTTTGACAACTTTACTACTTGATTAATATTTATAATTGAGTGAATTCTCATTAAAGTTGACAGTTTTAGTTTGACTGCATTAGTAAATACTATCTCTTTAATGATATATGGACTAATATATTAGTTTATTACAATTTAAGACTAAGAGTTAAGTTGACAAAAGAACCTTATATTAGGTTAATATAATGTCAGGCATAGTTCACACTGGGAGTGAAAGTCCACAAAATGGACTTGGAGATGTGTGGACTAGTGGAACAACCTTGGCTTTAGCTTATATGTTACACCATCTATCTGTCATATGGTCACAATTTCAGATAATAGAAAGAAGTCTGAGATGGAAGTAAGTGCTGATTTGGTATATCACCATTGAACACTAAAGATCAAGTTCAATAAGAGTTTATCTTTGTTGATTATCAGAATAGCAAATTACAGTGTAACTACTAGTCTTATATACAAGTTTATACTATAGGAGATATTCAGGGTTTCAGTGGTATAGTCCCTATTACCCTGAGTAGAAGTTTCAGTGTTAAGACACTGATATGAAAATGTGTTTTCTGGAAGAGTGGACCTGGTATATGATACATAAGAAAACTCAATAGAATTTCTAAGTATAATATATTTTACTTATATATACTGGGCTATTAGTTCATATTATATTTCAGAATCTTTTATATCCTTCTGGGTAATATATAATTATATAACCATGATTTGTGAGTTGTGACAAATGTATGATATCATACTAACCCCTAATTCTGAGTTCAAAATAAGAAAATAAGAAAAATATAAATAAGAAAGAAAATGAAAATAAATAGAGTCTATTATTTTTAACTCTGATACAGTTGTTTCTTGAACACTAAGTTTTTTGTGCTCAGCATTATTATTTTCCTATGCCCTGCTATTAGTATATTATAATACAACTGAATAATCTCTATTCTCAATTGCTTATCTTTTAATATATAAACTTTTCTTTCTTTTAATACTAATTCTCTTTTTATCTGTTACTCATCTCCTCTTAGTATCTTAACTCCCATCTTTTTTATTTTCTCTACTACTCTAATTACTTTTTTGTCTTTTCCTCTTGTATTTATTTTTTCTACTATATCTATTTTTGGTTCATTTACTACTACTTCTACTAAACTTTAAATCTACTTCTCTTTTATTAGTTTTTGGTTTTTATTATTATTTTCTACCTTTATCTTCCAATCTAGTCTTCTACTTAGTCTATCTGCTTATTCTATTTTGTTTCTAGTATATATTTTAAAGTGAAGTTAAATCTTGACAAATATAATACTTATTTTCTCTATTTATAATTTAGCTTTTGTACTTTTATAAAGTACTTTAGATTTTTGTAATATATTCAGATCTCAAACTTGTACTTAGTACTTTTTGATAAATGTCTCCATTTTCAATCCTCTAATTACTACTGATATCTTTTTATTATGAATTTTGTAATTTTTCTTAGTTTTATTGAGATTTTAACAAGTATGTTATTAGTTTCTATCTCTTATCTTTACACTTCATTGATAACATCTCTTTTGTTACATAATTCAATGTATTTACTTTTATTCTTATTTTTTTGTCTAAGTTTGATATTACTAGCACTTGTTTTTTGTAAATCTCTTTCTCAGCCTTCTAAATACTCTTTTTTGTTTCTTTTTCTATTTCCATTTTTATTGCTTTTTTACCAGGTTATATAATAGTCTGGCTATAGTCACAAAGTCTTTAATAAACTACTGGTAGTAGTTAGGAAGTTCTAGAAACTTTTAAATATCCTTAACCTTCTTGAAAGTTAGCTAATTCAATATTTCTTTCATTTTTTATTTTTTTATTTTAATCTTATCTAGTTCTATAACTATTTTTATAAATCTTACTTCTCTAATCTTTTATTTGTATTTTATATTTAAATTATTTTCTGTTAACTTTCTTATTACTTCTTCTATTATCTTATTGTATCCTTTCTCTTTCTCTATTCTTACTAACATATTGTCCATAAAACTTGTCACTTCTTTAGTGTTAATTAAATCTCTTAAGATCTTATTTATTATTATTTGGAACATTGCTAGTAAGTTTATTAGACTAAAAATATTACTGTTAGCTTAAACAACTTTTCTAAAGTCATGAACATTATCTTTCATGTATATTTTCTATAATATCTGAAATTAAAGGAAGAGAATAATTATTTTTAATTGTTTATCTATTCAAGTATCTATAGTTTTATACTATATATTTTTTACTATTCTTCTTTCTTACAAAGAATAATAGTACTATTTGATGTAAATTTAAAAGCCTAATATTATCAGAATTAAGAATATTGGACTTGATTTATTTTCCCTTTAATTTCTATTTATTTCTTATTTTGAGATTTAGAATTAGAGTTAGTATAATGTCATAAGTTACTGTCACAACTGTCACACAAACATGTAGCATAGAGAAGATTATAGAAAGTTCTGAAACAAATGATATTATGCAATATGGTAACAATATGTTGGTCTTGTAAAAAGCATATATACTTTAGGATAGGGTAGTTGTAATGTGTACACAGACCATAGTCTATGGTATATAAGGTAAACTAGTTTGTACTTAGAACTTCATTAAGTTCTCTTGTGTTAACCCTAATATAAGGTTTTTCTTATTGACTTACTCTAAGGTCTTTGAGTTGTAATAATATAGATTTTATTTATTTTATGAATTTCATGATATCTTCTAGTTTTAATCTGTATTGGTATAGTTTAAAGCTTATTTTAGAGAAGTAATCTATATCTAACAGAAACAGATATTACTGAGTAGAGATATGAATATACTAAAACTTTGTTATAGGTAAAAGGTCATATTAGTTACTTTGCTTCTCATTTATGAATAGTTAGAAGTATTAGTCCAATTTCTAATTGATGTACTCTATCTGTCTATCTAATTAGAAATATCAAGCTATGGATGAAGTAATTTTAATGTTTAAAATATAGTATAGTTTTTTAATAAAGTAGATAACAAAATATAATTCTTTATTTAAGACTACACATATAGAAAGACTATGTGATTTCCAAATGTGATATAAGATGAGCTCTGTGGTATCTTTCACAGTGATAATTATATATGTTAGAATGAAATAAGCTCTCTTAAATACTAAATTAACTATTATTATTATGTCAAACCCTACAAACTTTGGGAGTTTAACAATAAAGTCTATATTATACTTGTAGTCTCTTATCTTGTATTTAGTATAGATAGTGGATATAACTTGCTAAGAAATAAGTATTGTACTAGTTTAGTGTGCAAACAAAGATTACAAATATATTGATCAACATATCTCAATATCTAGAATTACTAATTTACTGAAAAAGATCTGTAGTATTAGAAATGTATATCTTACTACAAAATAATAGCAGATCCTTATTCTCTAATCATTCTAAAGAGTATAATAATTTCACCATAGATTGTTAAAGCTCACATATAGTGTTTGTTACTAATTTTTTCTGCTTATCTAGCTAATTTCCATGTCAAATGTTCATTAGAAGAACTTTCTCTTTATTTTCTACAGCTATACCTTTTAGTATCTTAATAGTGAGAAACTTTAGTTTAAACAACACTATTAATTATTATGAGTACATATATCTAGCTGAATAAAATACCAGATACTCTCAAGTTTTGTAATGAGCTCAAAGATCAGTAGTAGTAGGTACTTGTTCTTGATTGTGAGTATATTAAGGTTTCTGTAGTATTGTACTAGGTAGAAGAAGCCATTTTTTTTCTTGATAAAAAAGACTAGCCAATAATATAGTTTTATTTAGAAAGGTATTATTTAGAATTTGATTTTTGCAGAAAGCTTTAGAAAGGCATTGAGAAGAAGTAGTTTCCATATAAAGATTAAGAGTAAATAATTTAGAGGGCAGTTAAGTCATGTAAAAATAAATTCCTAGCTTTTCTCCATACTTAGTAGAGATTTACAAATTTTTACTAGTGTCTTTAGAATTTTTTACTAAGTTAAAAAAGAAGCTATACCAATATATCTAATATTTTCTAACTTATAATGTCTTGATAATCTGAACAATATACAAAGCATCTTATTATGATAATATTTTCTTTCTACCAATTAACTTCAAAGTTATACTTTTTTAGCCATATGAAGCTAAGAATAAAATTCTATTTATACAGTTTTATATTCTTATACTTTACTAATTAACCATTTCCTTTATTTTTACTCAAGTTTTTGTTTAAGTTACAATCTAAGTCAAGCTTAAAGTTATAATAATATTATTGTTTTAAAATTTTTTATATACTTTTATATAACATATATGATTATGACTTTTATATGTAACAGATGTGTGATATAGTGTTACATCATATAATAGTTTATAATAATCAGATATAATATTATACTAATATTATAAGATAAATATACTATAACTATACTCTTTAACTTATCTTTTTTAGATTCTTTTTTTATTTTCTAGATTTATAATATTATATTCATGTGATATATCATGTGACAGCAGTTATATATATCTTTATCAATAAAAAATATAATAATAAAAAAGAAAAATTAAAATAAAAATTAAAATAAAATAAAAAAGTTCAAGTATATTATAATATAGAAATATCTAGGAAAAGTACTAGTAGTAGCTAGTATAAGAATACTAAAATAATTAAGAACAGCTTATAAAAGGCAAAAATAATTGAAGAACTCTATAAAGTTTAAAATTTGAAAGAAAAAATAGAAATAATTTACTAAGTAAACTAAAATATTTTATTAACTTGATTTATTCTTTGTGTAATATTATACAAGGAGATTTTTATCTTTTAGTCTTTATAGTACAGAGTTATAGATATTTAAATAAATAGACTGTAAAAATAATTATTCTCTACTTTTAATTTTAGATATTGTAGAAAATATTAGAACAAAGAAAGTATTTACTAAGTTCTACAATAAGACTATAATAATATGTAAATAAAAAAAAGGGATAAGTAAAAGATATTATAATTTAAGCCTTAAAGTAAAAATAAAAAATAACTCTTATATTGAGTAACACAAAAAAACTTAATAGAGTTCTAAGTACAAACTAATCTACCTTATATACTACAGACCATGGTCTCTACATACACTATAACTAATCTACTCTAAAGTCTATATACTTTTCATAAGGCTAATATACTATTGTTATATGTTATCTATTTTAGAATTTTCTATGACTTTCTCTATGTAATAAGTCTGTGACTATTATATGTGATATCACATTATACTCTTTACCTAAGTTCAAAACAAAGAAAAATAAAAATAAAACCAAAATAAAATAAATAAATAAATAAAATAAAGTCAAGTTTATTACTTATAACTCTAATAAAAAGTAGTGTTTATAACTCTAGAAGGCTTCTTTAAACTTATAGTAATGTTTTTTGGGCTTACTAACTCTTTAGCAATATTTCAAATAATAATAAACAAAATTCTATGGAACTTGATCAATATTAGAAAAGTAACAAGCTTTATTAACAATATAATTGTAAGAATGGAGAGAAAAGAAAAGTATGATGAGATAGTAATAATAATAATAATAATAATATTGGTAGAAAATAACTTGTATATAAAACTAGAAAAGTGAAAATGGAAGGTAAGGGAGATAAGATTTCTAGGAGTAATAATAGGACTAGACAGGATCAGGATAAAGAAAAAAATATAAAAAAAGTATTGGATTAGCCAACTCCTTAAGAGATTAAGGATATATAGAAATTTTTAGAGCTAGCTAATTATTATTAGTAGTTTATCAAAGATTTTGTATCCATAGCCAGACTATTACATAACTTAATAAGAAAAAATTAGAAGTGAGATTAAACAGAGAAATAAGAAAAGACATTTAAGAAGTTAAAAAAAAATTCACAAAAAAACCAGTGTTAGTAGTATTAGACTTAAATAAGGTTAATGCATGGGATTATATAATAAGAGAAGTCTTATCAATGGAGTATGAAAATGGACAATGAAATATAGTAGCTTATTTGTTAAATCTCTTAATAAGATGAAAAAGAATTATAAAATCTATAATAAGGAAATACTAGCAGTTATCAGGAGATTTGTTATAATCTTAAGACCTTAGAGTGGATCAAGAAAGTCAACCTTGTATTAGGGTTAACATAAGAAAACTCAATGGAGTTTTTAGTACAAAGTTGTTTATCTTATATACTCTACTAAATAGTCCATACTACTACTGCATCTAGCCTACTCTAAAGACCATATATAATCATGTGACCATGACTGTGATAGTATCATGTAATATATGACAGATTTGTGACAGTCATGACCATGACATCATGTTAAAGTCTAACTCTAAATAAAAGGAGCAATAGAAATGAAAAGAAAATAGAAAAATAAAAATAAAATCAAGTCCATTATTCACAATTCTGACAGGATTGGAGAACTAGAGATATTTACTAAAAAATACAAAATTCAAGTTCAAGATCTGAACAGACTACAAAAATTTAGAATACTTCATAAAAACACAGAAGTTGAATCATAGATAGACATTGTATTTATCAAGATTTGATTTTACTTTAAAATATATATCAGAGACTAAGATGAGAAAAGCAAATGGACTTAATAGGAGACTGGATTGGAAAATAGAAGTAGAAAATGATAACAAAAATAAAAAGCTGATCAAAAAGGAATGTATTCAAAAACTAGTAAAAGTAGTAGTAAAAAAATCTGAAGTAAATATAATAGAAAAAATAAAAAGGATAAAAAATAGCAGATAGAAAAGAATTTATGACTAAAGAAAGGATAATAAAGGAAATGAGCAATAATGAGTAACATGAGCAAACATAGTTGTGCAGTAGTAAAACAAAGTACTTAATAGAATCTGGAGTTCACAGATAAAGTTATATGAGATTAAGATGTACTAAGGAGAATACAACTGTACCTGAAGTTTACAGATAAGTCATGAACTCCCAATTACAGAGTAAACTAGAATATATACTATGAGGTAAGGCAGATGACTAAGTCTCAGTCCAAGTTACAATAATGATATAGAGTATAAGTCCAACATAATGATAAAAATAAAAATAAAAACAACTGTAATATCAAAACTGTTATTTTCAATTAAGGAAAAGTATATATATTAAAGAATAAAAAGCTAAGGATAGAGATTATCTAGTTGCCCCATAATATACTAGCAACAGAACATGGAGGAAGATAGAAGATAATAGAGCTAGTAACAGGAATTACTAATAGTTAGAAGTAACCAGAGATATATAGAAATACATAGATGAATGTGACTAATGTTAAAGAATGAAGAACAAAACAAAGACACCAGTAGGGAAACTAATAGAAAATAGAGTACTAGAAAAGCTGTGAATGTTGTGGCAACCACTTATCACAAAGGACAAATGATCTCACTAACGAGTAAACCTCAAGATAGAAGTATAATGTGGGATTTCACAAGAGAACTTGACAAGGAGCCTCTTCTTAATTAGAGTCCTATTTATACAAAGAGTTCATGGTCCATGCTACTAATAAATAACCCTGCCCTTATGTCCATGCTTCATCCTCATTCTTGTCTCATGTCCTACTCAAGGCCACTATGTGTACTCCAGGTGCCCTGACGTCATCTTCCAGACCCTTCCATTAAGTTCTAGGCTTATGATGTCACATCATGTGACCTGTTATATGACTTTCTTGTCATGTGCCTTCTTCATCGTCCTAAAAGAAAAAGAAAAAGAAAAAGAAAAAGAAGAAGTATCAAAAGAAAAATAAAAGAAAAATAAAATGTTAGGTCCAAAGTGTTCCATAACAGTGAACACACTTAATAGTATACTTTATCACAGAGTTGCTATTGGTAGGAAAAACATAATTCTAGTAGTATATAATAGATTGTCCAAAATGATACATTTTGTTACAATGATAAAAGAAACATCAGCTAAAGAACTAGTTTGACTGTTTTGAGACAATGTATAGAAACTATATGGATTACTAGAAAGTATAATCTCAGATAGAAAACTACAGTTTGTAGTAGAATTTATAAAGAAGTTAAATAAGATATTGGAAATTGAGATAAAGCTGTTGACAGCCTTTTATCTACAAACAGATGAGCAAACAAAGTATATAAACTAGGAACCAGAGAAATATCTATGGTACTTTGTGGATTATAAGCAGAAGAATTGACTTGAGTGGCTAGTATCTGCAAAGTTTATAGTGAATAGTAAAACTCACTGAGCAACCAAGGTTTATCTCTTCATGGAAAACTATGGGAAAAATTTAAAAATAGAAGCAAACATTAGAAGAAGAAAAAAAAGGTAGAGAAGATGACAGAGTTTATTAAAAAAATGAAAAAATCCAGGAGAAAGCAAAAGCAACACTAAAGAAAGCATAGGAGAAAATGAAGAAATAAGCAGATAGAGAAAAAAAGGATACAGAAGCATGAAAGAAAGAAGACAAAGTAATGCTGAGTATGAAAGACTTAGTATTCAAAAAATAATTAGTAAAAAAACTAATAGACTACTATGTGGAACTATATACTATTGAAGAGATAGTATTTATCAATGCAGTCAAACTAAAACTACCAACTACAATGAGAATCTATCTAGTAGTGAACATGAGTCAAGTAGTAAAGTACAGAAAATCAGTTAAAGAGTAGAAAGTAAAGAAACCAAAACCAATAGATATTACAAACTTTATTCAGCTTGTATCTTCATAACTAGTCCACTGGTTTTTATGAACTAAGTTATACTAGAAAGCTCCAAATAAGGGTTATCTGCATATATACAGTATATACAAAAGTAATAACAAACAACTGAGATATCAGGCTATCAGTAACTGTAAAAGTTTTGTTGGATATTATCTCATGAAAGGCTAAATGGATTCATATAATTGAACTTGCATTAGAAAGTACTTATCAAACTGTTCCTAATGATGTATAGTATATTCCATAGCAATATGTATTCATAAAGATACAAGCATATTAATGTAGTAATATAATTAGTTACCTTCTAAAATAAGCCTGACATCTATTATGACAAATAACAGCCACCATCAAATATGAGTATTGATCATGTGATAGAAACAGCTTGCATATAGACTATTGTTATTTTATATATATCTTTGTGTTATGATCTTAAGCTTGGCTCAGATTACAACTTAAGTAAAAACTTGAGAAAAGATGAAAGAGATAATCAATTGGTAAAGCATAAATAAACAATAAGAAGTAAAAAAGAAAAATATAAGAAAGTTTCTATTACTGTATAAGGTGCTAACTAATAGAATATAAGAATAATACAAAGTGCAGTAAATATAAGTCAAAGATAAAACAAACTCCAATACATATCTATTATAAGATGAATATCTGTAAAACATAAGACATATATTATATTAATTATAATACTTTATATCCATAGATTAAATCTCAGACTTGACAATATTAATTATTGATACTACTCATCATTTATTATCACTACCTCTTTATACTAAACCTCTGAATCACTGTCAAGTTATCTAAGTTTCAAGTATTATAATTAGTAAGTAGCTTATTTTATAATAGTAGAAGTTGATTGAGAAGAAAAGTAGAAAGTCAAAAGAATAAATGAAAAATAAGAGGAGTAACAAAGTACTTGGTGTGTTGAAAGATGTTTATAGCAGAACATGATATCTGAGAAAGGATAAAAAGAACAATAGGAAATTTGAAAGAGAATATCTAAAGAAGTTAGAAGAAAATTAGTAGAAGTAGAAGTCTGCTTCTTTTTAGAAAAAACCTTGAAGAGAGGTAATTTTAGAATTAAAGATAGTGGACTTGTTTCTTTTTCATTTCTCTTCTCTTATTTAAGTCTCTTTTCTATTTTGATTCTTTTATTTTTTATTTTATTTTTAGACTTAGCAAAGAAGAAACAATGTGATATCATGTGTGACTGTCACAATAATTATATAAATGTAACAATATATGGCAACAGTTAGTCACAATTACAATGTTAGATAACATATTAGAAGTATAATATTGTTATAACTCAAAACCTTTAGAGTTGGATTATAAGGTAACCTTATATTGGGTAACACAAGAGAACTCAATAAAGAGCTCTTTACAAACTAGTCTACCTTATATTGTCAAGATCATTGACGGTAGACTTCATTTTATTTTCTCTCTTACTTTATTTTTCTTTTTCTTTTTCTTTTATTTTCTATTTTCTATTTTTAGAACAACTCGGGTTAGGGTTTATCAGTCACGCTGTCACATCAGTCACA